>Ga0210377_10000641_pt1 | contig 33255 bp, 33 predicted proteins | sample PLM4_65_b1redo_FD_155480 | JGI IMG/M metagenome (GOLD analysis project Ga0210377, IMG submission 155480) | Groundwater sediment microbial communities from an aquifer in East River, Colorado, USA - PLM4_65_b1 redo | ecosystem: Environmental > Terrestrial > Soil > Riparian zone | place: USA: East... | reverse complement strand
GATTGCACTGGCCCTGTTGTATGAAAGGCAGGGTAATTCATCGGCTGCCCTTGATAAAGTTGAAAAAGCACTGGAGATTGGCGAACGGTATGGGTACGCCCGGGTTTTCGACGACAGCCCCGAACTCGACAGGCTGCTCCAGAAAGCTGCAGAACAAAAAATCCACTCTCAATATGCTAGGCAATTATTGACGACCTTTCAACCCATGCGCGCGCTAAGGGTAGCTGCTGGAACAGCCGCAAAAGGGGAAAAAGTGCATTCCAATCTTGTTGATCCTTTGAGTGAACGCGAGTTGGAAGTCCTAAGGCTGTTGGCGGCTGGTTTACCTCCTGCTGAGGTGGCTAAAAAGTTGTTTCTTTCTCCCTTTACCCTCAAAGCCCATACCCAAAACATCTATACCAAGCTAAGTGTCCACAGCCGCATCGAGGCAATCAACAAGGCGCGCGAGATGGATTTGCTCTAACGTGCTTTATCCGTATGCTTTTCCGCTCAACGCCCAATACGACTTGATTGATCCGAGCATGGTATCGGGGATCGAGCCGACGATCATCAGGTGAGCTGTCTCTGGCTCGGCTTGAGTCTTCGCGAAGCATCCCGCCGAGGTGCCGACCGAATGTTTCCCAGGTCTTACTCTAGCTCAACATCATCTTGGGACGGCTGCGAATGGATTCACTCGACTCCTCACCTGATCTACACTCAATTTTTCGTAATCAACCCTGGGAACTTCCATATGAATGTCAAGTCTATCGAGAAGCGAGCCGGAGATCCGTTTTTGGTATTTGGTAACGACAGCAGGAGCACATGTACACGGTTTTTGTGTATCCAAAAAATATCTGCAGGGCAGGGATATACACAAATGGATATTTCTTTCGTGTTCAACTAGGGATAGTAAGATGATTCTGAAGTTGTCTCAGCCGCTTCTTTAGAAAACAACCGGACGAGAAGTCAAACTGCGGAAGACTGAGTGGCAGCGACCGGTCCCATACCATCCGCTTCTCCATAACGAAACACATTAGTACCCATTTGTTCAACTGCGTAAGCAACCAACTGCTACGCACCAAGGTCATCCATGATTCGTTCGGATACCAGGCGCCCGGAGACCATGGCGGTGGGCATTCCTGTGCCGGGATGCGTGCTGGCTCCCACAAAGTACAGATTTCGGTAGCGCGGATGCCGGTTGGATGGCCTCAAGTAGGCCAATTGAGTCAGCGTATGAGCCAGCCCGTGGGTTGAGCCTTTCATCAGGTTGTATCGTTTGTGCCACGAAAGCGGGGTATAGGTCTCTTCGAACTTGATGTGCGATTCGATGTCGGTAATGCCGAGAGTCCGTAGCCGGCGAAATACATGTTCACGCGCCTCATCTCGAAGCTGGTCCCAATTCTGCTCTCCATTTTCGCTCATATGCCCGACAGGGACGATCGCAGTCAAGGTATCCTGTCCGCGCGGGGCCATGGAAGGGTCGAGGCGTGCCGGGGTGTGGATGTAAATACTGGGATTGGCGGGCAGGCTCAGGTCCCGGATGATGCGTTCGAAATTCTCCCGGTAATCGTCCGCAAGGAAAAGCGTATGAGGGCCGAGGGCCTCGTACGTCTTATCCACTCCCCAGAAGAAACTGATCACCGAACACGAGAAGCGCTTGCGCGACAAGGACCTGACCATCCTGTCCTGTGGGAGCAGATACTGATAAACATAGGGCAAATCCGCATTGGCAATGACCACATCCGCATCGAGACGGGCTCCCTTTGCAAGAAGAACGCCTCGAGCGTGCGTCGAATTTGTATCAATCCGTTCCACCGCTGTGTTAAAGATGAACTCCACGCCGGCCTTGCGAGCAAGATCCGTGAGGGTCTCGACCACGCTGTACATGCCGCCTTTGGGATACCAGACGCCATGCGCCAGTTCCGTGTAAGGCATCATCGAAAAAGTGGCTGGCGCTTCAAACGGACTCAACCCCATGTAAATATCCTGAAACGTAAAGGCAGATTTCAAGCGAGGATCATCAAAGTAAGCTGACATGTTACGATAGTGATTGATAAGCGGCTTGAGACGAAAGATCAGAGCCAGATTCTGGATGCTGAAAAAATCGGAGGCCTTGCGGAAATCGCTGTTGACCAGTTTATCCAAAACCAGCTGGTAGTGCCGGTCGCCTTCCTGCAAGTAGCGCAGAAGACCCTGGAAACTTCCCGGCTGGATTGATTCCAATTGCTCCTGCAGGGATTTCATATCAGAAGTGAGCGCGAGCTGACTGCCATCATCGAAGACCAGATGATAGGTTGGGTCGACGCGTTGCAGATCGAGCCGTTCATGCATGGACGCTCCCGCGCCCAGGGCGCGAAATTCAGTTTCATATAACAGAGGCATTACAAGAAGAGTGGGGCCTGTGTCAAAATGATGGCCCGCGCGGCTGAAGCGGTCACAGCGCCCACCGGGACGTGAGTTCTTTTCCACGACAGTGACATGCAGCCCGCGTTTGGCAAGATGGATTGCAGCGGTGAGCCCACCGATCCCAGCCCCGATAACAATCACGGATTTTGTTTTCATAGTTTTCCTAACGGATGAGAAACGTCAGGCTGAGGCAGGGCGGCCGACCCTCGCAAACTGATCATGGACCAAAGCGTAAGCCAACTCATCCACAATCCAATCCCTGCACTTTTTCTTTCATTATATTTGGGGCGCAGGCGATAGCCTTCCCTTTCAATCGTGTCCAACAGCCATTCGAAGCGTGCTATATACGCAAAGCATGCGAGGCGGCAACGTGGGTTCTGGACGCGCGCGAAATAACCTTTGCCTGCCTTGAAATACTCGCGTGCCAGGAGAACTCTGCTTTTCACCCAGGCACGATATGCATCGCTCTGCACATCCTGCGACCCGATCTGATTCGTTTCAAGGACTTCGCGCGGGATGTTGTAATACCCGACCTGCGCATCGTCAAACGTATCCCTGAGCATGTGCGTGATATGCGCGGCAAAAACAGCCAGATAACGCGTCTCATCGTGAGGTGCGAAACCATCATGCCCGATGAAATGGTGTAGGGCTTCGGTAACCGCACTCGCGAGCCAGCGTGTGTACTCGTTCAGCTCAACGTGCGAGATCAACCTGCCGCGACGCCTGGCATCGAAATCCATCACCTGCATCATGTTGCACAGATAAGCTCCCAGACCACTGTTCTTTTCATGATCATGCTGGACCAGCTCGACCAGCATTTTTTCCTGGATGTTCGCATCTTGCGGCGACTCACCCCGATAACATTTTTCAAGCAGGGATTTCTGCCGCTCGATGAAAGCGCTTCGTTCAGGCCCTGAACCCGAATCCGCGTCGAGGACATCGTCCACCCAACGGAAGTATCCATACGCCCGATAGGCGTCGTCGACGCGTGTGCGGTCTACCAGAATACGGATCGTGTAAAAGGTCTGTTTGCTGGCAGCTTTCGTGATCGATGAGGCGGGAGTTGTGATCATTTGATTCACCCGATTATCCTTTCTGTGATTCCATATTTAATACGTGATTCGATGTCAGTAGTATTCATCGATCCTGGTAATACCGGGAATACCCAGCCGGTGATCCGGGTCAGGTGTGTGGTGCAGTGACGCTGCGCGCAAATCGGGCGAGGCGGAAAGATGATCTGGCCGCAGGTCCGGCAGGTTGAACCTTCCAAGCGGTAGCGTTGGGCTTTCAATCTCCAGTGGCGTGGGATTTCCATAAAATTTCTCCGATCTGGATGCAGGATTTTGATCAACCTTGCTCTAACTCGTGACATAACGCCGCCTCAAGTTCAGAGAAGCGGAACTGGTAGCCTGCTGCAAGCAGTTTGGCTGGCTGGACGCGCCGGCTGGCCAGCAGGAACTCTTCGCCCATCTCACCCATGATCAGGTGGACCAGGAAGGCGGGCATGACGCCTCCCGATTTTTGTCCCAGGGCCCGGGAGGCAACTACGGCAAAGTCCGCGAGGCGCATTGGGTTGGGGCTGACGGTATTCACGGGGCCGGACAGGGTCTCGGTTATCAGAGCAAACTCAATGATGGAAGCCAGTTCGTCGCGCCCAACCCAACTCCACCACTGCTGCCCGTCTCCGGCCTGAAAACCGATTTGTTTCAATCGGTCTCCGCCCAGGACCATCGGGATGCGCAGGTGCACAACCCGGATGCTGGCTGATGAGGCTGGCGCCGTAACAGCTTCCGCTTCTCGGTCCAAAGTGGCGAGAAAACTTGTCCCGGCAGGGCAATTTTCCGTGAGAACTTCATCACCGGAGGAAGGGTAGTAGCCCATCCCTGAAGCACAGATGAGCACTCGGGGTTTGTGAGCACATCCCGCCAGTGATTCGGCCAGCAAGCGGTTCGTCGCCAGACGATTTGCCAACATCTTTTGTTTCGCTTTGGAAGTCCAGCGCATGGGCCAGGGTATACTGGCCAGATGAACAACACCATCGAAGCCCTCCAGACCGACGGTATCAATTTGACCAGCGTCAGGATCCCACCAGATCTCGGCAGGACCGGGCTTGTGTCTGACTAGGCGAATGACTTGATGACCACATTCAATCAAGTGGGGGGTCACGGCTGACCCAACCATTCCATTAGAACCAGCGATTAGGATTTTCATTTTTTCTCCTTACCGCGCACCGGCGGCTGATTACGAATATCGGAAGACTTGTGAAATTTCTTCAGGATTGATCTCCCTGAAATATATCTGGGTTGAGGACTCCATCGTTTTCAACATGCATCTTGTCTTTCCAAGAAGAACGAGGCTTTATTTGGGCAAACAGCAAGAATAAGACGCTCATACAAACGATGCCTGTGGCTGCCAGGAATATGCCTCTCGCCTCCAGGAAGGGCGTGAACAAAACTACCAGAGCTGGTCCCAAGATATTTCCCAGCGAACCAGCAGTGCTCTTGATTCCCAGGATACGCGATTGGTGTTGCGCCGGGGCGATGTCAAGGATCGAGGCGCTCAAGGCCGGATCGAACAGGGCATTTCCCAGGCCGGCGACCACGAAAGTTGCCGCAATCAAAATGTAATTTCGGAAGAATGCCAGTCCGATGAACTGCGCGGCAAAGAGCATCAGCCCGCAGACGATCACTGGTCTTCTGCCCAGGCGGTCGCTCAGGTGGCTAAGGAAGAATTCGCCGAGCGTCATGGCAATCCCGTAGGTACTCATCACCAGGCCAAGCATGGACGAACTCCAATGGAGGTCATCATAGGCATAGAACATGAACCTGGGTTCGATGAACGCCCAGGCAAACATGACGGCCAAAGAAATAGCCAATAGAACACCAAAAGTGGAAAGTGAATGGGGAAGTGTATTCTGGAACGTATGCACATAAGATTTCGAGTCAGAAGGCCGGAATGTTCGGGCACTTTGTGTTATTCCTGCCGTGCGACCGGGATTTTTGCGAGTCTCGGGGACCATGAGAAGGGCTGTTGTGAATGCTACCATTGCCATGACGATGGAGACGACCAGAGCCACGTTGTATCCCCAATGATCGTAGAGCATCCCACCCAAGACCGGACCGGCAATCCATCCGATGGAGGCGCCGCCGTTCACGATTCCAATCCACTGCGCCCGTCGATCCATCGGGGCTAAATCGGCCACAACGCCTGTCACCGCCGGAGTAAGTCCGGCTGTAAAAGCCCCTGCAAGCGCGCGCAGTAAAATGAACACCGGCGCTGAAGATGCAAGGAGATATCCGGTGAACGCCAGAATATATGCCGCCAGCGAAGCCAGAACCAATCGCCGTCTACCAAACCGGTCAGCCAGCGCCCCCATGAACGGGGCAGCCAGAGTGCTGGTCAGGGCATACGCCATAGCACTCAATCCCAGGGACTCCACGCCCGCTCCGAATTCACTGAACCGCCGGGCAAACAGGGGCAGGATGATCACATAGCTGGTCATTTGAAACGCCATGCACGCCGAGAGCACGATTATGATTCGTCGGTTGGATGGTCCGCCCACAGGAGGAATCAGCTGTCGGCGTGAAGATGAACGGGCTTGGGCTTCTGCATGAGAAAGTTGGGCATTCATGGTTGTCCTTAATGGGTATCCAAAATATGTCCCAAGCTTATGCCCATACCGGGTAGGTTGTCCCCACATGATGTGGTAGTTTTTGCACAAAAAAATGGTAGTCCTGTCTGAGTACACAGGACTACCATGCTGGCCGCTGAAGGCCACGGTTACAGCCCGAGTTCCTTTGCGTGCTGGATGGCTTCCAGACGCGTATTTGCTCTGAGTTTTCGGTAGATATTCTTGGTGTGATAACGGACCGTGTTTAACGAAACGATCAATCTTCGGGCAATATCGGGTCCACTCAGGTCGGATTTGAGCAACTGCAGGACTTCCATTTCTCGTGGACTGAAGGATTCATCCCCGTTATTTATTGTTTCGCTAAGAGTTCGAGAAGATTGAGGATCGACCTGGTGGAGCAGGTTATCTGTTTTTGCAATCCATGAGGCGGAATGAATCTGCCGGGCGACTTGTCCCGCGGCTTCGGCAAGCTCTCTGCCGCGTGCGGGATTGAACAGAGCAATGGCGGCTCTGCTTAAGCCGTACATGCACCATATGACACCGATCGTGGTACCAACTTCTTTGAAGAAAGAACAAGCCTGCTCATATTGATTTTCTGCTTCAGCTGGACGCCCCTGCAATAGCAGCGTATCCCCGATGTTTTCCAGCGACCAACCGATCTTGACGCGTTCACCCGTTTCCTTACCGCGTTGCAGGCTTATTTCAAATGCCTGGATTGCCTTTGGGTAGTCCTGGAGCGCCTGGTAGCACAGGCCAATGCGAATGTTGACAAAGTAGACATCGTCCAGAAGTGGACATGTTTGCATTGCCTCTTCGTAATTTCGGATGGCGGTTTTGAAATCACTCTCGTGCTGGGCAACAACCCCCAGCAGAACAAGGCTTGCTGCGGTCGCTTGAGCATCGTGCGCGGACACGGCCTGCTTCAGACAGCTCTGCGCCTGGAGTGCGATCTCTTCGAATGACTCAAATGGCTCAATATACGTTCGCATATCGTACCAGGAGAGCAAGGCAAGCGCCCAGGCAGAGTGCGGCGGCTCACCGTCTTCTGGTGCTAATCCCTCACTGGCCAGACGGAAGAGTGCCTCTCCCTCATAAAACCGGCTACGCATATCGCAGAAGGTGTACAAACCAGGAATCAAGGCGTGGGCAGAGGAGAAGTCACGCTTTTTGATCACCCAAGTACAAGCCTGGCGAATATTATCGAGGTCAGCCTGAATTTCATCCAGGGCTGCTGTCTGCGAAGGGCTGATCAACCTCAACTCCCTTTGACACACGAAATCAATGTAATGGTCCGCGTAGACAGCCAGGGTATTTTCTCGATCACTTGCAATCGCCAGTCGTTCACCGGCGTACTGGCGTAACAATTCGTGCAACTCATAGCGACGGGTATGAGGATCCCGCGTCAGCAGTGATTTATCCACCAGGGCAATTAAAGCCCGCAGGTCCGCGCCGGTCACCGCTTGCGCCGCAGCCAGGTCGAAGCCACCCCGGAAGACAGCCAATTTTCGAAAGACGGTCTGGAGATGTTCATTCAGGCGGTTGAAGGAAGAGTCGAAAACCGCCCCCATACAGCAATGGCGCGGTTCTGCTTCCTGCGCCTGGCGCGATAGGAAATCCAGACTGCCACTGATCTCGTTGGCAATCTCGGTAGGAGAAAAGTGTTCAAGCCAGGCAGCCGCCAGAAGGATGCCCAGAGAATTGCCGTCCACCAGTCGGCAGATCCGAACCACATCACGTCTATTCCCATCACTCAAAGAAAAACCAGGCTGAACCTGGCTGGCCTTTTGCAGGAGCAACTGTACGGCATCATACTCTTCTATCTTTTGCAGATCATCTAGCGGAGGCAGTTCCAGTCCATCAAGATGATATAGTGTTTCGGCTTCGAGATTGAGTTTTTCGCGCGACGTTACCAGTACCTTGACTTGCGGTCCGCCAACCAGGATATCGCAGATAAGGACTGCTTCATCCAGCAGATCATCGAAATTATCGAGAACCAACAGGATTTGTTGACTGGCAATGTGATCCAATAGTGCGTGTTGCAGGTCGCCCCCCGGCGGCAACTGGACTCTCAAGGCACCGGCAAGTGTCGGAAGTAGTTCATCAATCGTGCTTAATTGAGCCAAGGGGATGAAAACAACACCGTGTTGGAATTGGTCCTGCAGGAAATGGGCCAGTTCAACAGCCAGGCGAGTCTTGCCAATTCCTCCCGTTCCCAGGATCGTAACCAGGCGGACGGATGGATTATGAAGGAGGGCAAGCAATCTCTCAAGGTCAACCTGCCGCCCAACAAAAGGCGTGAGGTGGACCGGAAGAGGGTCAGTGGGATATACCATAATCACTAATTCCGTCAGCACTTCATTTCCACTCGCCACAGAGAAGTGGAGGCGAGTCGGTTGTCGCGAGGGGCAAACCAACTGAGTTGAAATTCCAAATTACTTCTAAAGGGTAAACATGTTGTTGATAACCTCCCCTTAACTCGTTCAATCGTCAATAATATAGCACTTTTGAAAAATAAAATCAATAAGGACTGTTCGCGTGCGATGGTAGGCCTGCACCGATAAATTGAGGTGTGGCATGCACAGCACGATGTCGCCGCCCGTATCAAAGTCTGCCCCTCGTGGGTGTTAGTTGCTCCTCTAGTTAGCCAAATACCTATATTCTTCTTAGATGCTTGGCATTCGCTTTACCCTTCCGATTTTTCTCAATCACATAATTTTTCACTTTGAGCAGAATTAGATAGCCTCTCACTAAAAGGAAAGGTATAATGTATTTGTTTACATAAGTTGGGTATTTTCTTTAGAGGTAATGGGGCCATGGTAGTACGTGAGTATAGACTATGTCTGTTCCCATCCTTTCAACCAAGCTTAATATCCCGCGCCCACGGGCGAATGGCATTGCACGACCGCGCCTGACTAAAAAACTGTTGGACGGTGCGAATCGTCCGGGTAGCTTTGTATTGATCTCCGGCCCGGCGGGTTTTGGCAAGACGACCCTGCTGAGCGAATTTGCAGCGGAGTTTCACAACCCTTTGTCATGGATATCTCTTGACGGGGCGGATAACGACCCGATCCAGTTCTGGACGTACCTGATTACTGCCTGCCAATCAATTCACCATGAAATTGGTGAATCTGCCCTGGCAATTCTCCAAGCTCCGCAACCTTTTCCCGACGAAACCATACCCACTATTCTTATCAATGACATCGTCAAGATGCAGGATGATCTCGTGCTGGTTCTCGATGACTACCACGTAATCCAGAACTCATCAATCCATGCAGGTCTCGCTTTCATACTGGATCATCTTCCCAGCAATCTGCATCTCTTGTTATCCACCCGCGTCGATCCTCCCTGGCCGCTGGCGCGTTTCCGTGCCCGGGACCAGTTGGTTGAAATTCGCGCGGCGGATTTACGTTTCACGGTCGAGGAGACAACTGCATTTCTCAATCAAGTAATGGGGTTGAATCTTTCCGCTGCGGATGTAGCCGCACTCGAAACGCGCACGGAAGGCTGGATCGCTAGTTTGCAACTTGTCGCCATCTCGATGAAGGGTCGCGCGGATGTCACTGGTTTCATCCAGGCATTCACTGGCAGCCACGTCTATGTGGCCGAGTACCTGATCGAAGAAGTTCTGGAACACCAGCCGCAAGATGTGAAAGCCTTCCTTTTGCAGACATCCATCCTCGAGCGTTTGAACGCTGGACTGTGTGAGGCTGTTAGCGGGCGTCAGGACAGCAAGGCGTTGTTGAAGGATTTATATCAGTCGAATCTCTTCGTTCTGCCGCTGGATGATGAAGGGCAGTGGTTTCGCTATCATCACCTGTTCGCGGATTTGCTGAGGGCACGCCTCCAGCAAAGTCTATCAGCAGAAACCATCGCAACCTTACACGAGCGCGCCATGTCCTGGTATGACAAGGCGGGAATGACAAATGAAGCGATTGTTCATGCTCTGGCAGCAGATAATTATTCACAAGCTGTGCAGCTCGTGGAAAAGATTGTCATGCCGATGATCCTGAACGCATACTTCAAAACAGTGGAAGAATGGCTGCGAGCCATACCATCAGAATATCTAAAAGAAAATCCCCGAACAAATATGGCATTTGCATGGATGCACCTGATGCGGCGCAATCTCGATGAAGCAGTTCCTCACGTACAACGCTTGGAGAGAATATTCTCCGATCTTAATCAGAACGAGATTGAGCCTTCTCTTCTAGGCGAATGGTTTGCTCTACAATCCATGTTATTGAATGCCCAGGGAAAAGTGGCGGAGAGCCGAGATCTGGCGGAACGAGCATTGAAATTCTTACCCGAGGCTGAGACGCAGATACGGAGCATGACTTATATGGGCCTGGCGGATGCGTATCAACAGATGCTTGATTTTGAACAAGCTACCGCAACGTATGAAGCACTCATTCAATCGGCCCATGATTTAGGCGACCTGACTTCAGAAGTGCTTGGTTTATCCCTCCTCGGACGGATGGTCGTCCAACAGGGTAAACTACATTCTGCATATAAGATCGCGACTCAAGCGATCCAGCGCATCGAGCATACGAACTCGTTTTCTCCCTTTAGTGCAACATTGTATGGGGAACTGGCACAGGTCCATTATCAATGGCATCAATTGGAAGATGCACGCAAGAATTTCTTGCGTTCCGTGCAATGGAGCAACCTGGGCGGCTTCAGCGATGCAGAAATCTATCACAGCGTTTTCCTCTCACGTTTGTTCCAAATGGAGGGAGATCTGCAAGCCTCCGTTCAAGAGGTCGAAAAAGCGCTGAACCTGATGAAAACCGCAGCGCCTGCTTTGGTAGGTGAAGAAGTTGTTGCTCAACAGGTAAGCATCTTTCTTGCTTTGAGCCGCATTACTGAGTCCGAGACTGCCCTCAAAACTCATGGCTTTGCCTTCGATAAGGGATTTTCTTATCCTGCGATTGTGCCAAACGAACGTTTCTCCCATGCAATGGGACTACTGTACAACAGCGCGTTACGCATCGTCTTATACCGGATGAAAACAAATCTTGAACCGCGGATTCTGAGAAGCGCGATCGAACTTGCAGAGCTTCTCATCACAAGTTCTCTGCGGAGTCAGGATCTACCGATTGCGCTGCAGACATTACTATTGCGTTCACAGTTACGTGCAACCCTGGGTGATGACCGGCATCGTTTGGATGATGTGGCTAAAGCTGTCGAACTTGCTGAGTCGGAAGGATTTATCAGCATCTTTGTAGAAGAAGGACAGCCCATCGCAGAGGCATTAACCATTCTGCTCAAAAGTAATCTGCTTGGGACAGTTAGACCGGCTTATGTCCAACAGATCCTGGCCACTTTTCCAAAAGCACAATCATCCAAGGCGATCAGTGGTGGGCCAGTTCATGAAGATTTGTCTCCAATTGAGCCATTGACCCCGCGTGAACTCGAAGTCCTGCAACTCATCTCCAGAGGAGATTCAAATCAAACCATCGCGGGCAAACTCGTCATCACGTTAAGTGCGGTGAAGAAGCATACAGGCAATATCTTTAATAAGTTAAACGTGAGTAGCCGCACACAGGCCGTCGCTCACGCTCGTCTGCTGGAGCTGCTTTCCACAGATAATTAATTGATGACTCTCCCCATCCAATTCCTCAAAGAGGAGGTGTACTAAAGTACACCTCCTCTTTTTTTGCCGTTGAACAAAGACACCACCTTGGTACAGTGACGACTCGAAGTTGAGATTGTATAGTGGGGATAAGAAAAATAAGGAGAAAAAATGGTAACACCAATCCCAACCATGCACATGAATGAGTCTACATTGACAAATGCAAATGTCGGCCAAACAAGCCTCTATAAATTGGGCAGTGTGGCGGCGCTATTGATCGTGCTAACAGCACTGCTAGAGATCATTCTCACCTTCCTACCAGGCGGATACGCGTCGGCAGACACTGTCAGTGACTGGTTTACGCTATTTCAAAACAATTGGTTTCTTGGCCTTCGCAATCTGGGTCTATTGAATATTGTAATGACTACGCTGGGTATCCCAATGTTTTTCGCGCTCTACACCGCCCATCGAAAAGTTGATCAACAATTTGCCACTCTGGCTTTGATTATCTCCTTGCTCGGCGTCGCTGTCTTTTACGCAACCAATCGAGCCTTGCCCATGCTCGAGCTTAGCCACCAATACGCCACTGCCACAACCGACGTCCAAAGAGCCATGTTATCAGCTGCCGGACAAGCGATGATATCTGTGGGGGAAAGCCATACACCAGGCACCTTTATTGGATTCTTTCTTTCGGAAGTCGCAGGCATATTGATGTCATTTGTCATGCTGCGAATGAAAGTATTCAGTAAACCAAGTGGATATATAGGCGTTTTGGGATTTAGCCTGCTGTTGATCTTTGATATTTGCTCATCCTTCGTGCCTGCATTTTCTGACGTGGTTCTGATCTTTGCCATGGGTGGAGGGCTTTTGAGTATGGCATGGTACATCCTGATTGCCCGAAGACTCTTTCAGCTGGGTATGGCATCTTGAAAAAATTGAATAGTAGAAAGAAAAATAAAATGAACACACAAACTTTGAGCATTGATAAAGCAAAACAAAATAGTGAAACGATCGTTCCTCAATGGAACTGGCTGTATACGATTGGAGGCGCGGCTGCCTTAATGGCCATGCTTGTCAATTTATTGGATGTCATTCTTGGCTTCGGAGGAACAGAGGTTGTCACTTACGGCTCAAGGCCTGCAATAGCATGGTTCACTGTATATCAGAAGAGTTGGTTTACCGGTCTATATTCCCTGGGCATCCTAAATATTCTTTACATGGTCGCAATGCTTCCAGTTTATGTTGCGCTATTCGGGGTGCATCGCCGCAGACAGGCAGTTCATATGGCTTTGGTAGTGATCGTTTTTCTTCTTGCCATGTCCATCTACATATCCACGAATGCGGCAATACCGCTGCTAGTGCTTTCGAATAAATATGCGCTGGCAAATCCGGACGTACAGAAGACCATTTTTATAGCGGCAGGAGAAGCGGTCTTGGCTCGCGGCGAAGATTTCACACCAGGCGCATTTATCGGTCTGTTTTTCAGCGGCATCGCTGCCATTGTGGTCTCTTTTGTGATGCTTCGTGGCGGAATTTTTGGAAAAGCGCATGCATGGATTGGGATTGTTGGCTTTACATTTCTATCTTTATTCACGATCTTCGCCACTTTTGTTCCCGCTCTATATACGATTGCCTTCTATGTTTTCGGATCAATAGGCGGAGTTCTAGCCCTAACCTGGTTCGCGCTTGTTGCTCGCAGGCTATTTCAACTCGGGAGAAATGAGCAGGGAGTCTCGGAATGGTCAAAAGAAATTTCAACACGACAAGATAGGAACGAAAATGTCTAAAGTTGTTCTCATTACGGGTTGTTCCAGCGGCATCGGGCGTCACCTTGCTCAACAGTTGACCCAATTGGGTTATAGCGTTGTGGCGACGGCCAGAAACGTGGAAACTCTGGATGATCTATCGGCTGCCTTGAAACTGCCGTTGGATGTCACTCAATTGGATTCGGTCAAAGATGCGCTTGCTCATACGCTGCAACAATTTGGAAGAATCGATGTTCTGGTCAACAACGCTGGATACACCATGCTCGGCGCGCTGGAGGAAGTCTCTGATGAACAGACGCAGCAAGTGTTCGACGTCAATGTGTTTGGAGCGTTGCGGATGATCCGTGCCGTTGTTCCGCATATGCGGAAACAGCGATCCGGACGCATTATCAACATCAGTTCAATCGCAGGGAAATTATCCACTCCTGTAAACGGTACATACTCAGCGACCAAGTTTGCCCTGGAAGCTCTGAGTGACGCCTTATATATGGAATTGACCCCTTTCGGGATTCAGGTCGTGTTGGTTGAACCGGGCGCGATCAAGACTCATTTTGACGATACAGCCCAAACCTATGCGCGAGATATTCTCTTGAATATCGACTCGCCGTACCAAGCTCTCTACAAACAGAGCAGTCAATTTGCAGCGGGTATGCGCAAGGATGAACCCGGACCAGAGGTCGTTTCCGAGGTTATCGAGCAGGCGATGGAAGCTGTCAAGCCTAAGGCTCGCTATCTCGCCGCCATTCCCTTCCCAGGCAGATTAGTTATTCACCTGCGTGATTTTATTTGGGGTTCCGTAATCAGACAAATGTTCAAGATCAATCCATCGGAGATGCAGCCATGATCAATAATAAGATCCTGATCACCTATGCCAGCCGAGCTGGGTCCACTGCTGAGATCGCAGAAGCAATAGGAAAAACCCTGTCTCAGGGTGGTACGCAGGTGGGAGTGCTTCCGATGCAGGATGTGAAAGACCTGTCTGTGTATCGGGCAGTAGTGGCAGGCAGTGCCATTCGCAGTTCGAAATGGCTGCCAGAGGCAATGCAATTTGTTCGGACTCATCGAACAGTGTTATCGCAAAAGCCGTTCGCCACATTCACCGTGTGTATCACACTGGCAATGTCAAATTCTGACCAATATCGTCACGCGGTGGCAGCGTGGATACAACCCGTGCGCGCACAAGTGAAGCCAGTCAGCGAAGGTCTCTTCGCCGGAATGCTGGATTTCAACAAGTTGCCATTGAACTGGGATACAGTGAAGCTGCGCGCGGTCGTTGCGCTCGGAATTTTTCCAAAGGATGATCGACGCGATTGGAAAGCTATTCACACTTGGGCTGAGAGCATTCATCCCTTGCTCTTCCAATAGATCTGGTCAATATGGACACCCCTCGCGTTTATGAAATTCGTGTGGAAGGTCATTTAGGAGATCAATGGTCTAACTGGTTTGATGGGCTGGTAATGCACAAGGAGCCTAACGGCAACACAACATTGACCGGACTCTTAACTGATCAGGCGGCACTCTACGGTGTACTCACCAAGATTCATAATTTAAATTTGATTCTGATCTCATTAATTCGGTTATCCACTAGCGAATAAGTATTCGATATCTCCAATCCCTGTTTTGGGACACACCCGGCTTTTTCAAATATTATTTGATTACGAAAGGATTATCAGTTCAGACTGTCGTAGAAAAAGCTGGGATATTGTTTTACAAATTTGTGATTCGTAGAAAAAACTCCTCTACTTTGATAACTTCACGGCATCCCTTTCCTTTCGAAAACGGAACCATAAAAGAGGAACCATGTTTTTGCATAATTACGTCATCTTCATTTCTGGCTAACTAGGACGTGCCGTGATTTAGGGGGATAGGGTGGTGGCTGAGAACAAGCGATAACCATGCAGGTCCAAGAAGATTCGTTGGAACAAGTGCCGGAGGTTGAAAATGCCATAACAGCGTCGTTTAAGAACTTTGACTTTGTTATTGAACCCTTCGACGAAGCCACTATTCTCTCGAAGGATGAAGTAATTGGTAATCTCTTCCCACCCGGTAGAGAGTAACTTCAGGAAATCATCGAAACAGTGCAAGCCACTTTTTTGGACTCGCTTTACCCAACGCAGGATTTTGGCTTGGATAGGTTCCTGTCGAAGATCGCCGTGAGTTGTTCTCGAAGAACATAGGCCAGTTTGGCAGAAGCGGAATGCTCGAAGAAGCGTCTCAAGATTTTGCGTTCTTCTTTGTTCAGGTCTTTGGCGTTTTTGCGAAAGGCTCGGAAACTGCCATTGAGTTTTTGGTATTCTTTTTTGGATAATTCTTTCTTCAAGCGGAGAAGTTCTTGTTTTCGCAGTTGGTCAGCCGCGTCGCGGTAATGCTTGGCAACGTGAAAGCGGTCTGCCACGATCCTGGCACTCGGGATCTCTTCCCGCACCGCTTCCGTATAGGCTTCCCATAGATCACAACACACCGTCTGCACCGTTTGCAGGATTCGGGGTGGGATCAAGCGTAAAAACTCGACTACTTCAGCCTTTTCATGTCCGGGTAAGACGCCCAAAATCGCTATCTCGCCTACTTGCAAACGCCCAGTTACCAACGTCACATAATCACGATGCTCTTTCTTTAGGACAATTTCGTCCAACCCTAGAACTTCAATTTCTGCCATCCCTGTCCAATCCACCCTGGCATCAATTCGCCGTTCCAGCGCGCCTGCTACACTGTCATAGGAAAGTCCTTCCTTGACACTGACATCTTCCACGGTTGAGTTCACCAACTGCAACAGGATATGGTTATCATAGGCAAAACTGTGTGGACTATTGGTATCCTGCCATTCCAATCTTTGAGTAGTTGTGGGATGACCTTCACAATCCTGACATTGATACCGCCTGGGACGATACCGCAAGTAGCTCGGACGCCCAAACACGGGCAAGTGCCTGATCGTTACCCATTCATCGCGTCCGTGCAGTTTCGTGATCCACTTTCCACAGTTGCGACAGGGCGTCCCTGCCTTTGTGCTTTCAATCGTGATGATAATTTCGCCTCGATCTCCAGCTTCAGTTTTCAAAACTCGAACATCAGGAATGCCAAGTGGTATCGTCACTTCTGTTTTGACCATCATGTTCTTATCCGTTTTTGCCTCTGATTTTATCCCTCTTCACACCCCCATATTTGGCGGGTTCACGGCAACTCCCAGGGAATCTTTTGTTGATCCTGTATTACGCATAAGAATCTCCAATAAAATATGGAATTGAGATAACAAAAAAGCCCAGGAGCATCCCGGACTTCTATACCAAAAAATTGCCGGTGAACGCTTCTCCTTTTTAGAAGAACTGTTCACCGGTCTGGTTGTTTATGATTTGCTTTTGGCGGTCGCCTGTTACAGGGTGTTGAACAGCTCTCTGTGAAGTCATACAACACATACACATGCGGGCCACACACATGGAGAGCGTCACAACAGTAAACATAGCTTTAAATTTGGCTGATTTGTCAATGTTTTGAAGGAATTCAAAAATGTGCTTCTCTACATTACGATAGCCTCAAGGTCCCGGATTCGGTTCCTATACTATGCATTTATACTGCTAGATTGCTTAACACATTGCAAACTACACTCACAGCTTTTGCATAATCTTTGAACTCAATATGTTCGTTGGGCGTGTGATCTAGCGAAGGATTTCCTGGACCATATACCAAGGCCGGACACTTCCACACCGGCGCGACAATGTTCAAATCAGCCGTTCCGGTTTTATGGACGAAGCGCGGCTCTCCACCCAGCGAGCGGATACCCTTTAAGAAAGCTCTAACAAGCTGTGTATTTTTCTCACATTCCCACGCTGGTACAGCGAAACCGATGGGTTCAACGACTTCGTCACCAACAAATTTTCCCAACATCGCATACCAGTCATCAGGCAAAACATCCATCGGTAAACGGACGCCCACCTTCAACCGCGCCCACTGTTCAAAATCATTTGAATCAGAATCCATACCGCGCAATGTAAGCAGTAATTTATCAAAGACCCTTTGTTTATCTGCATTGAACGAATCGACATACGCCTTGATGGTTAGCCACGATTCGACTGCCGCTTCGGCGGCGGTTTTTTCACCACTGGCAGTATGGGCCTGTTCACGCTTGACCGAAATATTCGCCCACGCACTTCCTTTATATCCGAGAGCAACTCTATCCCATTTATTTGGCTCGCCAATAATGGCGAAGTCTGGTTTGTACTGCATCGCTACAAATCGTGCACCATCCGAGTCTCGTTCCTCTTCCACTGCACCGATGACCACGAACCGCCAACCATCCTTTGCACCGACCTTCGCCACCGCATCTACAAAACACGCCAGCGGGCCTTTCGCATCCACTGAACCACGACCATATAAAACACCGTCATCCACGCGAACAGAAATTTCCCCCGGCACACTATCAATGTGACCTAATAAAACAACTTGCTTCGGTCCTTGTCCCGCCACTCCAACAGCATTGCCAGCTTCATCAATAAACGCGTCATCATAGCCTAGTGATTTCATCCGCGCCACCAGCCATTCCACCGCGCCGCGCTCCTGCCCCGAAGGGCTATACTGCGTAACCAAACCAATCAATGTTTCAAATTTTCTCATCTTTTCCGTTTATCCATTACAGAATCCTTTGCCCAAAGCCGTTCATCTGCTACGAATCTTTTGACGACAAATCCGTTGACAAAACTTCTGTCAACACATCCACCAAATGCTCAATCTGCTCATACGAAATCACCAGCGTCGGTAAGAGGCGAATCACAGTCATCCCTGCATTCAACGCGATTACCCGCTTCTCCTGCAACGCCCTGATATACGGTGCGACCTTTTGCTTCATCTCAATACCGATCATCAAACCAAGTCCACGCACTTCACGGATATTGGGCGAAACAATCTTCCTCAACTTCTCCATCAAATACGTCCCCTTCGCTTCTGCCTGACTAGGCAAATCCTCTTCCTCGATCACAGTCAACGCCGCAACTGCCGCCGCGCACGAAAGCGGATTCCCTCCAAACGTCGAGCCATGGACTCCTGGCGTCAGATTCATCACATGCTTTCCAATCAACACCGCCCCCATTGGAACACCGCCAGCCAGTGACTTGGCGCATGTCAACAGATCAGGCGTTACGCCAAAATGCTGGATCGCGAACATCCTGCCTGTGCGCCCAAAACCCGTCTGAATTTCATCCACAATCAACAGCGCCCCGCGCTCATCACAAATCCGCCGCGCCGTCTGGAGGTATTCCGCGCTCGCAGGATACACGCCGCCTTCACCTTGCACCACTTCCAAAATCACGGCGGCAGTTTCGTCATTCACGGCTTTATCCAATGCTTCGATGTTGTTATATGCTACATGACTAAACCCAGGCAGGAGCGGCTCAAATCCTTCGCGGTATTTTTTGTTGAACGTCGCCGATAAGGAGCCATATGTCCGTCCATGAAATGCCCTCATCGCCGCGAAGATATTCTTTCGTCCTGTTGAAATACGGGCAAACTTGAACGCAGCTTCCACAGACTCCGTCCCTGAATTGCAAAGAAAGACTCTGTCTAATCCATCCACCAATGATGTAATCTTCTTCATCAATTCCGCGCGCTTATCGTTTGGAAACGTCTCGAACAACGTGATCAGCGTATATGCCTGCTTATAGACTGCCTCAGCAATTTTCGGGTGAGCGTGACCGAGATTGGCAACGCCATGTCCCGACGAGCAATCCAAATATTCCACGCCATCAATGTCAAACAACAGTGCCCCTTGTCCGCGCACGATAACGAGTGATTGTTTGGCGTATGTCCCCGAAGTGTGTTTTGTTTCGATGTCAATAATTTCCTGCGCGTTCATTGAATCACCGTTCCTTTTCCTGATAAAGCATTTGAGATTGGATATTGAATCCGCCCATCCGCGATGATGACGCGACTCACGCCACCCTTCAACGCCTCTTCCGCGCCCAACACTTTCTTCTTCATGCGACCCTGCGCCGCTTTACTCGCCACCGCAAGTTGACTCTGCGGTAATTGCCGAATGAGCGTGGACTCGTCTGGGAAATTCCTCATCAGCCCGGGTACCGCCGTGAGCAAGATCAGAGTCTCCGCCTTAAGCGAGGACGCAACCATCGCCGCCGCGCGATCCGCATCCACATTGAGCGCTTCCCCTTTTTCGCTGACCGCGACGGGCGCGATCACAGGCAGATAGCCAGCATTCAACAACAAGAGAAGCAACTCGCCGTTGACTGTATCAATCTTGCCCGTGTAATCATCACGGATAATTTTGCGTTTGCCATTCTCGATACTTTGAATCGAATCCTTGCGCGTGGCTTGCATCAGTTTGCCATCCAGCCCGCACAGACCAAATGCATTGACTCCCAGCATTTGTAACTGCTCTGTCAACAATGAATTGACCTTGCCATTCACCGCCATCAAAAAGATTTCCAGCGTTTTCCTATCCGTATAACGCGATGTATATCCTGAAGGCGAGGTAATCATCTTTGGCGGTGCGCCAAGTGATTCGCCAAGTGAATTCGCTTCTGCAGAACCACCATGCACCAAGACAAGTTGCCTGCCTTGGTTCAATAGTTCAACAGCATCTGTACAGATCGCAGAAAAATCCACGCCTTCCGTGCCACCAAGTTTTGCAACTGTGACAGAAAAATTATCTTTCATAATTCATCCTTCACCTTATATCGGGTGCAATCCCGCAAATTCCAACCCGGTCGTCTCCTCCCATCCCATCATCAGATTCATGCACTGCACTGCCGAACCGGACGCGCCTTTCATGAGATTATCGATCGCGCACATTGCCACAACGTGACCGTTGCCCTCGTCCAATTCAAAGCCGAGGTCAGCATAATTCGAACCAGCCAGGATCTTGGGTTCCGGGACGCGATAAATCCCGCGCTGTTCCTTTACGATTCGAATAAATGGATTTTCATTTACCACGGCCCGATAGGCTTTCCATAAATCCGTTGTCGCAACGCCTTGCTTTACTTTTGCATGAGCCGTCGCCAGTACACCGCGCACCAAATCCACGGCAGTCATGGTGAGTGAAACATGCTCCGCGTTGATACCCATTTCCTGAATCACTTCCGCCGTGTGACGATGTCCAAACGCGGAGAATGTGCGAATGACGTTGGCGCGTTCTGCATGAAGCGAGCCAGAATTTCCTTCTGCCCCGCCCTCGGATGAACCAACTTTGATTTCGATAAAAATAGAGGAGGACATGTCCAGCAAATCCGCTTTGATTAGTGGCAGCAGTGCAAGATTGCTCGCCGTGGCGTTGCATCCCACCCCGCTGACATAATTAGTCGTTGCCATTTCCGCACGGTGAAGTTCGGGAAGTCCGTACGCAAACTTGTCGAGCCACTCAGGTGCGACATGTTTCTCTCCATACCACTGTTCATACAACACGGCATCCCTCAACCGAAAATCTGCTGACAGATCAATAATCCTCGGCGCGAGTTTGGCATACTCTTCGATATGATGTTGTGCCTGTCCATGTGGCTGGGCAAGGAAAAGAATATCAACAGGTTCCAACGCGGCGGGATCACTGAACTTGAGCTGTGTCCGCTTCCGCAGATTCGGGTGGACTTGATACACGTATTCACCTAAATGCGAGCGCGATGTCACCTGTTTCACTTCCACACATGGATGAGCCAACAACAGCCTTAATAACTCACCTCCCCCATAACCGGAACCGCCAAGGACGGATACTGTCGTCATGAAACATATTCCTTGCTTGCAACACTCACAACGTAATTCACAATTTCCCCTGCAATGTCAATACCACTCAATGGCTGCATTGTGTGGAATTCCATCGTGTGATTGATCTCATTGACAATGAGACCGCGTTGAGGATGTTCGACCAAATCCACAGCCAATACACCACCACCCACAGATTGTGCTGCGTGCAAGCTGAGATCTTCGATTTCGGGCGTTATCGGGCACAATTCCCCTTCGCCGCCGCGCGCTGTGTTCGTGATCCAATGTTCGGACTTGCGGTACATTGCCGTCAACACACGATCACCAATCACAACCACGCGGATGTCGCGCCCGGGCTTCTCGATATATTCCTGAATGTAAAAAACGGAATGTTGTACCGACCCCAGCGTGGATTTGTGTTCAAGCACAGCTTCCGCCGCGTCGCGGTCATTGACCTTTGCCAGCAGCCGTCCCCACGAACCGACGACAGGCTTCAATACAACAGGATATCCAAACGCCTCAATCGCTTCGAGCGCGGCTTCGGGTGTGAACGCGGTCGCGTTATGCGGTTGTGGAACTCCGTCTCGCGCCAGCGCCGCGCTCGTCATCAACTTATCGCCACAAATCTCCGCTACCGACGCGGTATTTACCGTCGGCACACCAAAAGCATTCAACAATCGCAACGCATACAATCCGTTGTTGTAACTGATACTGCGCTCCAGCACCGCATCGTATTCCTGCCATGGCTTCGGGTCATTCAGATCGAAATGGATAGCGCGGTCATCGAGTCGCTCATAATCGATGCTGCGCTTTTCCATCGCGCCGAAAATCCATTTCTCTTCGACGCGCACGCGGGAATATAGGACACCAATCTTCAGTCTTCGTTGCATAACCTACTCACCCCAGTCTTCCTGTTCCATAGGCGCGAGTTGCACCACGGCGGGGTCAAGCGCCATTATCTCAAGGTCAACGCCACAATCGGAACACACAAGAATCTCACCAACTTCAGTTCCTTCTTCCAAGGTAATCTCAGCAGCACATTCGGGACAAGTTACAATAGACATGATTTAAACTCCTATTTGTTTTGGATTCCAAAGTCTCCAGACTTTGGATTTGAAATTTCCAACGACTGGAGTCGTCGGATTCCGTCCAATTGTTTTTTGACGGATTGGGAACTCGTGCCACCAATCGCATTTCTCTTCTCGGCGGATTTCAGCGGGTCGAAGACTTGATATACATCCGCTTCAAACGGACCGATTGCCTGATACGCTTCGAGTGACATCTCCTCCAACGAAACCTGTTTCTCCCCCGCCGCACGGACAACTTTCCCCGCCATCTCATGTGCCTTACGAAATGGCACACCTTTATTGACTAGATAATCCGCAAGGTCTGTCGCCATCATCGTTGGGTCGATTGCACTCCGCATTCGCTCTGCTTTTACAGTGATGGTTCTCAACGCGCCAGCAATGACAGGAAGAATCGCCAGCAACGTATCTGTTGCTTGAAAGACAGGCGCTTTATCTTCCTGCAAATCTTTATCGTACGTGGATGGTAATCCTTTGAGAGTTGCCAACAAACCAGTGAGCAATCCAAGCAAGGTGCCTGCTTTGCCGCGTGTCAATTCAAAGACATCAGGATTCTTCTTCTGTGGCATCAGGCTCGATCCTGTTGAGAACGCATCGGATAGTTCAAAGAATCCAAATTCGGAACTCGTATATAGAACCATTTGCTCTGCCAATTTGCTCAAATGGATTCCAATCATCGTTGCGCAGAAAAGATATTCAGCAGCAAAGTCTCTATCGGAAACACCGTCAATACTGTTCTGCGACACATCTGCAAAGCCAAGTGACTCTGCCAAAGCAACGCGGTCAATCTCAAATGGGACTCCCGCTAATGCACCCGAACCCAATGGCAAAACGGATACTCGTTTGGTTAAGTCTTGCAATCGTTCAACATCTCGCTGCAATGACCAGTAATGACTCAACCACCAATGCGCCAGCAGAATCGGTTGGGCGCGTTGTAAATGAGTGTAACCAGGCATGATGGTTTCACCCGCAGCTTCAGCCTGCTCAACCAAGGCCGATTGCAAATTTTTCAAAGCAGAAACCAGCGCGGGAATCTCTCCCAACATCCACAAACGAAAATCAGTAGCGACCTGGTCATTGCGGCTTCTTCCCGTGTGGAGTTTGCCAGCGGCATCACCAATCAACTCGGTGAGGCGGCGTTCGACGGCGGTGTGAATATCTTCGTCGGAGGGCGCGAAGAGAAATTTCCCGGAGGCAAATTCTTTTTTAACGGTAGCAAGCCCAAGGGAGATGGAAGCGTGCTCTTCATCCGTAAGAATGTTTGCCTTGTGCAAGGCATCCGCCCACGCGAGACTCCCGTCCACATCCTGTATTGCCAGACGTTGGTCAACAGGCAAAGAGGAGTTTAAGTCCCAGGCTTGGTCGTTGAGTTTGGTTGAAAAGCGTCCACCCCAGAGGGTCATAGTATCTCCTCCGCTCTTTCGGGGCCTAGCCCCGGAAGGAGCAAGAAATTAATCTCTCTTGAATCTTGAATAATCGGGCTTGGGCATATCGAGACCCGAAACGGGCAAGCCATTGAGCGCACGGACTTTGAGGCTCAGACCGAAGAGGCGGATGAAACCCTCGGCGTGACTCTGGTCGTAGACATCTTCTTCGCCGAACGTGGCGAAGTCTTCGCGATAGAGGCTGAACGGTGATGTGCGACCTGCAACGATGATGTTGCCCTTATACAGTTTGAGGCGCACCTTGCCAGTGACCGGACCTTGTGTGGCGTTGACAAAGGCATCAATCGCTTCGCGGAGAGGCGTGAACCAGAGACCGTTATAGGTGAGTTCCGCATATTTCACCGCGACCATTTCCTTGAAATGCATGGTCTCCCGGTCAATGACCAGTGACTCGAGTTCGCGATGAGCGTAGAGGAGAATCGTGCCGCCGGGAGTTTCGTACACGCCATGTGACTTCATGCCAACAAGACGATTCTCAACAAGGTCAACGCGTCCGATGCCGTGCGTACCGCCGATGGCGTTGAGTGTTTCAACGATTTTCGCAGGCGAAAGTTTTTCTCCGTTCACAGCAACGGGGATGCCGCTTTCAAATTCGATCTCCACATATTCGGCTTGCTCGGGCGCATTTTCAGGCGACGTGGAAATTTGATACATCACTTCTTCCGGTTCATTCCACGGGTCTTCGAGCAGACCACCTTCGTGCGAAAGATGCCAGAGATTGGAGTCGCGGCTGTAAATGGATTTGATGGTCGCAGTCACAGGGACATTATGCTTCGCCGCGAAAGCAATTGCATCCTCGCGCGAGCGGATGTCCCATTCGCGCCACGGAGCAATGATCTTGAGGCGTGGGTCGAGCGCCATGACTGTTAATTCAAAGCGCACCTGGTCGTTGCCCTTACCGGTCGCGCCGTGCGCAACGGCATCCGCACCGGTTTCGTGCGCGACATCCACCAGATGTTTTGCAATTAAAGGACGGGCAACTGATGTGCCCAATAAATACTTGTGTTCATATACTGCCCCCATTTTGAGCATAGGAAAGAGATATTCGCCTGCAAATTCCTCTTTCATATCATGCAAAACGAATTGGCTGGCGCCACTTTTAAGCGCCTTCTGCTCCAGCCCTGCCAAATCTTCATCGCCCTGCCCCACGTCCGCACAAAAACAGACCACTTCACAGTCGTAGTTTTCCTTCAACCACGGCACGATCACAGACGTATCCAAGCCACCCGAATAGGCTAATACAACTTTCTTAACTTGCGGTTTTGATTTCGGACTCATTTTTTTACTCCTTTTGATTTTTGTTTGAGACCCAAATGATTTACTTTGCAGTCAAATTTGCTTTTATCCCTGGACTCCCCGCAACAACAAAGTCTTGTTTTGCAGGAAAAACCTTTAGGGTCTGCATAAGCAGGGAAAATAAAACAACCCGCCAGGAAGGCGGGCTGTTTGTGTGGACTTATGTGTATATCAGTGCATACTTACGTTTACTGCTCCATCATCCAAACGAAAAGCTCCCAGCCTTCTCAGAAGAAGTGGGCTTCGGACGACGGGTACGCGGTAACACAAAGACTGGATACATCTTGGGCGATATTCTACTCGAAAAGCAAAATGTGTCAATGATTTTGAACAAACCCATTTCAAAGATTACCCAAATGGGTAATACTCGCATATAAAATGTCTCACCCACGATGGCGTTTTTCCAATTCATTGAGAACTTGAGTCGGGTCAATACCACGCGCCGAAAGCAGGACAAGCGTGTGATATGTGAGATCTGCCACTTCCTCAATGAGACGGTCATCATTCTGAGACAGCGCCGCGACAACCACCTCCGTTCCCTCTTCACCGACTTTCTGTGCAATCCTGGGCAAACCACCTTTGAACAGGCTTGATGTATAAGATTTCTCGGAAGGATTATTTTTTCGATCTTCGATCACATCTAACAACCATTGAATGCTCATTTATTTTCATCCTTCATGTTTCGATAAAAACAAGTTTGTTCACCTGTATGACAGGCAGGTCCAGCAGGGTTGACTCGAATCAAAAGTGTGTCGGCGTCACAATCCACACGGATTTCTACAACTTTTTGAATATTTCCCGAAGTTGCGCCCTTGTGCCATAATTCCTGGCGACTTCGTGACCAAAAATACGTTTCATTCGTTTCCAAAGTTAATTGCAAGGATTCAATATTCATATACGCCATCATCAGCACCTGATTTGAATCCGCATCCTGCACAATCGCAGGGATCAGGCCCTTCGCGTCAAATCGTAGATTTTGAATTGCCACCGTTTCCATATCGTGATCACGCCTCCGTCGCCACGCGGACAGGGATGTTCCATCCCTGTAATTCTTTTTTCAAGTCAGGGATTCGCAGCTTGCCATCGTGAAACAGTGACGCAGCCAGGGCGGCATCTGCATTTCCTTTGGTAAGTACCTCCGCAAAATGGAGCGTTGTCCCCGCCCCGCCGGAAGCGATAACAGGCACAGATACCATATCCGAAACGATACGCGTTAATTCAATATCATAACCGGCAAGTGTGCCATCAGCATCCATGCTCGTCAGCAGGATTTCACCCGCACCCAGTTCCACGCCGCGCACCGCCCACTCGACGGCATCCATACCTGTAGGCATGCGCCCTCCATTAACGTGGACTTCCCAGCTTGATCTCTTCCTGCGCGCGTCGATTGCCAGAACAATACACTGCGCACCGAAGCGCGCCGCGCCTTCCGATAACAACTCAGGTCGCTTCACCGCTGCCGAATTGACACTGACCTTGTCCGCGCCCGCGAGCAGAAGATTCCGCATATCGTCGACTTCACGGATTCCGCCGCCAACCGTCAGTGGCATGAACACTGTCTCCGCAACGCGGCTGACCAATTCAAGCGTGGTTTTGCGCCCCTCATGCGTGGCAGAAATATCAAGAAAGACCAACTCATCTGCGCCTTGCTCGTCGTATAAACGCGCCTGTTCCACGGGGTCACCCGCATCTCGCAGGTTCACAAAATTCACACCCTTCACCACACGTCCATCCTTGATATCCAGACAGGGAATAATCCGTTTTGCTAACATAATTTCTCTTTTCGGATTCCAAAGTCTCCAGACTTTGGAATTGCAACCTTTCAAAAGTCAGGAGACTTTGGACTCCAACGCATCTTTCAATTCAATCGTCCCGTCATACAGCGCGCGCCCGATAATCACACCAGATAAATTTGCGGTATGTGCAGCGATGACATCCTCCAACGTGTGCACACCGCCTGAAGCAATTACATCAAGCCCGCTGACATCTGCTAACTCGCGGGTTGCAGCGATATTCAATCCACTGCCCAAACCGTCCCGGCTGACATCAGTAAAGATAACGGTACGCACACCAAATATCCGCATTTGAAGCGCAAGATCAATGGTGGAGATTCCACTGTTATTTTTCCACCCGCGCACACGTACGAGTCCATCACGCGCGTCGATTCCAACAGCAACTCGTTCCACTCCAAACTTCTGAATCGCGTCCAAAACTACATTTGGTTGCTCAATCGCTATGGTTCCCAAAATAACACGGCTTACATCCAACTTTAGCACATCTTCAATTTCATCCAGTAACCGTATCCCACCACCAAATTGAACGCGCGCATTGAAGTCCTTTGCAACTTGCAAAATACTTTCCAGCGCCAAACGATTGGCATTATCTTTTTCACCGAATGCACCATCTAAATTCACCACGTGCAACCAACTCGCGCCTGCATCCAGCCAGCGCCGCGCCATCTTCGCAGGATCGTCACTGTATGCAGTCATGCGCGCCGGATCACCCTCCTTCAAGCGCACAACCTTCCCCGTGCGCAAATCAATGGCGGGATAAATTACAAAACTCATTCAGCCTCCAAAAAATTTTTCAAAATCTGCAGCCCAACACTCTGACTTTTTTCAGGGTGAAACTGCACGCCGAAAATATTTTCTCGCCGAACTGCGCACGCATAACGCATCCCATAATTTGTTTCTGCGATCACATCGGATCGACTCCCGGCCTGACAATAATACGAATGATTGAAATAGACATATTCCCCGGAGTTGATTCCGTTAAACAAGGACGTATCATTCTTGACTTCAACCTGATTCCATCCTGTATGCGGAATCTTCACCGATAGAGAATCAGCAAACTTCACCACGGTGCCACTCAGAAGACCCAATCCTTCATGATCGCCCATCTCTTCTCCAATTTCGAATAAGGCTTGCATACCGACACAAATTCCCAGTAATGGAATGCCGCGCCCAGCAATCTGTTTGATCGCGTCTTCGAGGCCCTTCGACCGCAACCCAGACATAAAATCGCCGAACGCCCCCACACCAGGGAGGACAATCCGCTTACCAGACAAAACCTCCTGCGGATTTTCCATCCGCGTGACATTTGCCCCAACGACTTCCAATGCTTTTTGTACCGACCGGAGATTGCCTGTCCCTGCATCAATAAGAATTACATCTTTCATTTTTATTCCTTTGTAAAACGAGATATTATCTCGCTTTACAGCGCACCTTTTGTGGAAGGAATGCTCCCCGCGCGGCGCGGGTCAAGCTGGGTAGCAACATCCAACGCGCGAGCCAAGGCTTTGAACAGAGCTTCGGCTTGGTGATGGTCATCACGTCCGTACAAAACACGCGCATGCAGATTGCAGCGCGCAGTCACCGCAAAAGACTCAAAGAAATGCGGAAACAATGTTGTTGGGATGTTACCCACATACGGCGTATACCACTCTGCTTGAATGACTGCGTATGGTCGCCCCGATAGATCAATCGCGACGTGTGCAAGCGATTCATCCATTGGCGCGAAGCAATCTCCCATGCGGAGGATTCCCATGCGGTCGCCGAGTGCCTGATCGAAGGCTTGACCCAATGTCAACGCCACATCTTCCACGGTGTGATGGGCGTCAATATGTAGGTCACCTTTTGCTTGAACAGATAGATCAAAAAGTCCATGTACGGCAAGATGAGTCAACATGTGGTCGAGGAAGCCAACACCTGTGGAAATTTCGTGCTTGCCCGTGCCGTCCAAATCCAATCTGATTTGAATTTGTGTTTCGTTTGTTTGACGTGATATTTCTGTCGTTCGCATGATTACTCCTTTAACGCCTTGATCAGCGCGTCCGTATCTTCTGGTCTACCCACACTAATGCGGACATGGTCGCGCAGACCAGGCTTATTAAAGTAACGGATAAAGATTCCATGTTCCTGTGCCAGCCTGGACTTGAGTTCAGCCGCATCGCGCCCAATAACTTTGCACAAAATAAAATTCGATTGCGTGGGATAGGGCTTCAAGTATGAAATTTCCTGCAAGGCAGAATATAAGTTTGTCCGTTCGTTTTTCAAGCGTTCGACTATTTGTGTCAATTCTTCTATATGCGCCAATGAGACCTGCGCGGCAATGCTCGCTGCTACATTGACGTTGTATGGTTGTTTTGATTTCCATAACGTCGGCATCAACCATTTCGGAAACGCGCCATATCCAATCCGCAAGCCAGCCAGTCCCGCCCATTTGCTGAAAGTGCGCAGGACGATCAGGTTCTCACGCAATGGAACTTCGCGAATGCGACTCAATCCAGCCCCAAGATTCTCACCTGCAAATTCAATATAGGCTTCATCCAAAATTACCAGTGTGGGCAGGGATAACAATTCGTCCATCACATCTGGTGGGATCACAGAACCGTCCGGGTTGTTTGGCGATGTGATAAAGAACAACTTCGGGTGATAATCTTCCACGGCTTTGCGGATGGACTCCATATCCAACGAAAAATCCATGTTTCGTGGAACTTCGACACAGCGCGCCGCGTTCAGCTCTGCATCGAAGGAATACATCCCAAATGTGGGCGGACAGGAGAGGACACAGTCATTTGGCTCAAGAAAAACTCTCATCAGCAGATCAATCAACTCATCTGCACCAGAGCCAGCCAAAAGATAATCCTCTGAAACGCCAGTAAATGTTGCAAGCGATTTTCGCAAGGCGCGGCTTTCGGGGTCAGGGTAGATATGGGGAAAATCCAATTTGCCGAGCGCTTCACGAACAACCGGCAACGGTCCGTACGGGTTTTCATTCGCATCCAGTTTGACGATTTGCGAAGCATCCCGCCCGATGCGCGCAGATAAAACATCAAATGGTTCGATGGGTATGTAAGGCGGCAATGTTTCAAGATGCTGTCGAGTGTTCATGCAGCCTCCTTTGTCCGCAACAACGCGGCATTGGCGTGTGCATCCAAGCCTTCGGATTGTGCAAGCGTCGCCGCAATTGGACCAACCGTCTGCGCAGTGCTTTCGTCGAGCGCGATCAAGCTGACGATTTTTACAAAATCCCACACGTTGAGCGGAGAGGCAAATCGAGCAGAGCCACCCGTCGGCATGACATGACTCGGTCCTGCGAGATAATCACCCAGCACCTCAAAGGAATGTTCACCCATGAAAACGCCACCCGTATTAGTGACCTTCTCCACCCAACACCACGGCTCATGGACTGACAAACCAAGATGTTCAGGTGCATATTCGTTTGCCAGTTGCAGGGCTTCATCGAGATCCCGCGTCAATACCGCACCACCGCGATTTTCCAGGGAAGCGACAATAATGTCTGCACGTTTACGATCCTCAAGTTGTTTTGCAATTTCAATTTGAACTTTTTCGATCAAAGGTTGTGATGGCGTAAGCAAGATCGCAGAAGCCAATACATCATGCTCAGCCTGGGCGAGCAAATCCGCCGCAAGCCATGCAGGATTGGCAAATTCATCGGCAACGACAACCGTTTCCGTAGGACCTGCAAGTCCATCAATTCCCACAACACCATAGACTTGGCGCTTCGCTAATGTGACAAACAAGTTTCCAGGTCCAAAAATCTTATCCACCGCGCGGATGGTTTCCGTCCCATAAGCCAGTGCGCCAATTGCCTGCACCCCACCCACTGGGTAAATTTCATCCACACCGGCAATGGCACACGCGGCGAGAATGATTGGATGAAAAGGCATCGCCGTCGAAGACGGCGGCTTGAGCGATGGCGGAGTCACCACAACAATTTCCTTCACTCCTGCCACACGCGCGGGAATGGCACTCATCAATACAGTGGATGGTAGCGGAGCTGTACCACCGGGAACATACAATCCCACACGTTGAAGAGGGCGAATGATCTGCCCGAGTGTTCCACCCAGTTCATTTGTGAACCATGAGGTCAATGGCTGATGACGATGAAAAGTTTCGATTCGTGCCGCAGCTTTTTCAAGTGCGTCGCGCTGCGCGGGGGAAATGGAATCCAGCGCGGATTGAATCAAAGGCATCGAAACGGGAGCAGGCTTGAGGTCCAATGAATCGAAACGTTGAGTCCAAGTTTGGAGCGCAGAGTCGCCGTTCCTCCGCACATCTTTCAAAATTCGAGTGACAGCTTCTTCGGGAGTCAATCGCGCACCGAAACGTTCTTCGATGCCATCTAACACACGTTGACTAATTGGAAATTCGTCTGGCGGCGTACGTTTGAGGATGGTTTGCCTTGCAGTCTGTGGGTCATACTGTTTAAACATGATTATCCTTTCAGCGCGTCAAGCATAGCTTTATAACGCGGCGGCTCTTCTTCAAAAATATATGTGACAGGTGAAACTATGATGCCGCTCCCACCAATGCTTCGTAATTCTGTAATGGCTTGCGGAAGATGATCACGGCGCACGACGATGCTGACCGAATGCCAGCCTTGATTCGATTCGCGCGTAAAGATGGGGCTGATGGTTGGACCCTGCAATCCGCCGACTGACGGTTGCGTGAACATCTTGGATGCAATCGCTTCGGGACTCAGCCCGCGCATGTTCGCGATTACAAGATGATTTTCCTTTGCCCTGAGATGCGCTTCGATGTATTCGAGCAGGCGGCGCGCCATTTCGAGGGCGTTGGGATTCGTTTGCAGGGTTTTGCGATTCGCAATGAGGGCGGCTTGCGAGGGTTGGATGAGTCCATCTGGCAACGCACGTAAACGGTTATCCTGAAGTGTTTGTCCCGATGAAACCAAGTCGGAGATGATGTCGGCGTAACCAATCGTTGGTGCGGTTTCAAGGGTGCCTTCGGCAGAGATCAACGTGTGTGGAATCTTATGTTGATCGAGGAAGCGTTCGGTCAGGACGGGAAACTTGGTCGCCACACGCAACGGACGATTGAATGTGCTCGCATATTTTTTGAGCGATGGAATGTCGGTGACGACTGTCCATGATTCAGGCACAGCCAGCTTGAGCGCACAGTGACCGAAGCCAAGTGCGTCGTGCAGGACGAGGATGTCGCCGTTCGCGCCGCGCTTCTCTTCGATGACATCCATGCCTGTAATGCCGAAGTCCACAGAGCCTTGACGCACGCTGACGACAATATCGCCAGGACGCTGAAAGATGACCCCCAATTCAGGCAATGCAGGGACTTGTGCTTCATACTGGCGCGGGTTGGGTTTGAAGACGCGCAAGCCTGTTTCAGCAAGAAAATCGAGCGCGTCGCTTTCAAGGCGTCCTTTGGAGGGGAGGGAGAGGCGGATGGTGGGTTGTGTCATAGAGGTTCCTTCTTTCAAATAAACTCTGGTGGTCGAGTAGGGCGAAGCCCGTATCGAGACCACATAAATCAGAATTACTCTTGTTACAAAAAATGCTTTGCTTATTGGTGGTCTCGATATGCCCTGCCACGCTTCGACTTCGCTATCGCTCCGCTCAGCGCGGCGGGGCTACTCGACCACCGAGGCATAGATAACAAAAAACCCCGACACAGGGTCGGGGATTGATGAGACAATATACGGTTCCTGTTAGGAAATTACAGGTACGCACACATATGCCTCCCGACCATGCGGGGGTTGAATGTGATGATGGTGATGCCTGTGCGCGTACAGGTTGTTCATGTTGGGCGGTATTCTATGACGGAGGGATGATTGAGTCAATGGTTTTGAATAAATTGTTTTTAGAGATTATCCATTTGGGTAATATCCCGCAAGATATTTACTGATGACCGACGATGCGATGCGGCACATACGGCTCTTCCAGATATGTGACATCTTCCTGAGTTAACTTAACGGACAGAGCGCCGACGGCTTCTTCCAAATGAGAGATCTTCGTTGCCCCGATGATGGGCGCCGTTACTGGTTCTTTCCGTAACAACCAGGCAAGCGCAATATGCGTGCGCGGGACTCCATGCTTCTCTGCGATTTCTGCGACACGCTCCACGATGGGTCGATCGCTTTCAGTAGACGCATCATATTTCATCTTCTGTATCTGATCGGTCTCGGAACGAAGTGTGCTTTCCGACGACCAGTCACGCGTCAATCTTCCCGAGGCGAGTGGACTATACGGAATCACCCCGATCTTCTCCTCACGACAGAGCGGCAGCATCTCCCGCTCCTCTTCGCGGTAGATGAGGTTCAGATGATCCTGCATCGAGACGAAGCGGGTCCAGCTATATGTCTCGGCAATATGCAGTGCCTTCTGGAATTGCCACGCCCACATGGCGGAGGCGCCGATATAGCGTGCCTTACCTGCCCGCACCACATCGTTCAACGCTTCCATCGTCTCCTCAATCGGTGTTTCGTAATCCCAACCATGCAACCGAGGCAGATGCGCGAGACTTTCATCCCGGTTGAGCCTAAGCGAACGTATTCCATGGTTTGCTCCTGTTACTCAGTCTTTGTTCAGAACAGTGTAACACCTTGGGTC
>Ga0210377_10000640_pt1 | contig 33258 bp, 32 predicted proteins | sample PLM4_65_b1redo_FD_155480 | JGI IMG/M metagenome (GOLD analysis project Ga0210377, IMG submission 155480) | Groundwater sediment microbial communities from an aquifer in East River, Colorado, USA - PLM4_65_b1 redo | ecosystem: Environmental > Terrestrial > Soil > Riparian zone | place: USA: East... | reverse complement strand
TTCACGTCGGCAGCGGGCATACGCTCGGCGAGCTTGGAGGGGAACAGGCCCACACCCTGAGTATCGCCGAGCTGCCGACGCACACTCATCTGTTGAATGGCAACTCGCAAAACGCCACGACCGATACTCCCGCGAACAACGTCACTCTGGCTGTGGCTTCGATCGATCTGTATCGATCGCCTACCAACCTTGTCGCGGTCGAGCCGGCGGTCGTCGGCAATGCCGGCGGCTCACAGGCTCATCTCAACATGCAGCCGTTTCTGACGCTGAGTTTCTGTATCGCCCTGCAGGGCATCTTCCCGAGCCCGAACTAGGAGAGGTGAGACGATGGCGCAACCGTATGTCGGAGAAATTCGGATGTTCGCGGGCAACTTCGCTCCCGCCGGCTGGATGTTCTGCGAAGGTCAACTTCTCCCGATTTCTGAGAACGAAACCCTTTTCCAACTGATCGGCACCACCTACGGTGGCGATGGGCAGTCCACGTTTGCTCTTCCCGATCTTCGCGGCCGCATTCCGATCCATCAGGGGAATGGCTTCATCCTGGCGGAGACCGGCGGCGCCGAAGAAATCACGCTGACGGTCAACCAGATCGCGGCCCACAGCCACCCCATGCTCGCTTCATCGGACCCGGCCAGTGCCAAATCGCCGTTGAACGGAGTGTTCGGTCGCACTGCGGCCGAGGCGTACGCCAGCGAATTCACTCCTGACGTGCTAGCGCCGGTGAGCGTGTCGTCGGTGGGGGGGAGCCAGCCACACACCAACTTCCAACCGTATCTCTGCGTCGATTTCATCATTTCGCTGTTCGGGCTCTTTCCGTCGCCGACATAGGAGTCAACCATGGCCGATCCATTTGTTGCCGAGATTCGCATTTTTCCGTTTAACTTCGCCCCGAAAGGGTGGGCGTGGTGCGACGGCCAGCTCCTGCCGCTATCGCAGAACACCGCGCTGTTCTCCCTGCTCGGCACCACATACGGAGGCGATGGGAAGTCTAATTTCGCCTTGCCGGACCTGCAGGGGCGGGCGCCGATGCATCCGGGGCAAGGTCCAGGTCTGTCGCTGCACGATCTCGGCGAGACTGGCGGCAGCGAGACCGTCACGCTGCTCGAATCAGAGATTCCAGTCCACTCCCATTCTGTTTCGATGAGCGTCCGTCCGAGCGATAACCTCAACCCCGGCGGCTTGGCGCTCGGTACGGGCAACAACGTCTACGTCGCGAGCATCGCTAATCTCGTACAGGCCAACCCCAACGCACTCGCGCCGGCCGGCGGCGACCAGCCGCACAACAACATGCAGCCTTACCTGACCTTCTATTTCAACATCGCGCTGCAAGGCGTGTTTCCGCCGCGGACATGAAAGGCGAGGCTGACATGAGTGACAAACAAAACCACGTGAACCGGCGCGAGTTCATCGCCGCAAGCTCTCTGGCGGTCGCTGGCCTCACGGTTCCGAGCGTCGCGTTACATGCCGCATCGAAGCCGGCGATCCTCCTCCCTATCTCCGTCGGCTTCTGGAGCGCAGGTGCTGAGGTGAAAGGCCGGAAGATTTCCACTCAAACCGCATTCGAACCGGCAAAGTCTCTCCTCTCCGGCGATCCGTCGCTCTTCTCCACGGGCGCCCGATTCGCGTTTCGCGGGTTCCACCGTGGCGCGAACAGCGATGCCCTCGCCGTCATGGTCGACGTGATCTTCGAGGCCTACGATGGAACGAAGGCGCCGTTCTTCGCATTCACGCACGTCGAGGGTCGGGGCCGGGCCGGGAGCTCGAGTCGCACAGCGTTCACAGTGCCGGTGCCCACCCAGGGCGCGATCGATCTGGCCGTGCGTGCGCGCCGGGGATCGGGGCCGGAATCGGGCGGCACGGTCTCCTTCGCGGTCAACACCGCAGAAGGAGCATTGAAGCTCAATCGTGGCGTCTACGTGTTCGCTCTCGGCGACCGTGCGCCGGCGTGGCCGACAATCAAGTTGGCTGATGGCGCCAATCCCGACGCGTTCACGAGCTCGAGCAAGCCGCTGCTCGTCAGCCGGATCGACGGTCGCGATGTCGATTTCGATTACATCGTGATGACCGTCGGCGCTCCCTCCCGGGCGTGATCCCGGCCGGTGTCACGCTTCGGCCGGCCACCGACGCCGACTACGACTTCATGCGCCGCCTCTACCACCTCGGCCGCGAGGAGGAGATGCGGCGTTTTCCGTTCGACGAGGCGCAGAAGGCCGCCTTCCTCGATCAGCAGTTCAGCGCGCAATATCAGCATTACGCCGCCCACTATCCGACGTGCGAGCGCAACATCATCGAGCGTGAAGGACAGCCGATCGGACGGCTCTGGATCGATGAGTGGCGCGATCAAATCCGGCTGGTCGACATCGCGCTCGTTCCCGAGCAACGCGGCAGTGGCATCGGCACAGCGCTCGTGCTCGATGTGCTCGCGCGCGGCCGCTCGGCGAACAAGCCGGTCACGATTCATGTCGAGGCCTTGAATCCCGCGCTGCGGCTGTACCAGCGGCTCGGGTTCCAGAAGGTCGACACGAACGGTGTGTACTACCTGATGAAGTGGATTCCGGAGCCGCTTTGACATCTTGATGCTCCGGCTTTACACTTTGATGCGTGGCGAGAACAACCCTGGCCATCGATGACGATCTCCTGAAGCAGCTCAAGGAACGGGCCGCTCGAGAAGGGCGTGCTCTTCAGGACGTCGCGAACGATCTCCTGAAACAGGCACTCGTTCAGCAGAAGCCGAAAAAGACCATGAAGCTCGTCCTGCGAGGCTGGAAAGCCAGGGAACGCCCCGGCGTCGATTTGCTCGACCGCGACAAGTTGTTCGATCTGATGGATGGCCGCTGAGACGTGCAGGCGATCGACACCAATGTTCTCGTCTACTCGGAAATCGTTTCGTCGACGCATCACCGTGCCGCCAGGCAGTTGCTGACGCAATTGGCGGAGGGGCCGATCCCGTGGGCGATCCCATGGCCCTGCGTGTACGAGTTTCTGAGAGTCGTCACGCACCCACGCGTCTTCTCCCCGCCTGTTCCGCTGGCGCTGGCACTCGATGATCTCGGTCAGATCTTCATGTCACCGACGCTCGTCCTGCTTTCCGAGACGGCGCGCCACCCCGAGGTGATGAAGAGCGTTGTGAGCGAGAGCGGTGTCACCGGGAATCTGCTTCACGACGCACACATCGCCACCCTGTGCATCGAACACGGCGTGAGCGAGCTGCTGACGGGCGATCGCGATTTCAGCCGGTTTCCCCTGCGCGTCGCGAATCCATTCCGCTCGGAATGAAATAGGCCGAGGAGCGCCGGCCGGAGGCCGGCGGACCAGCCGCCGGGACGGCGGCGTTACGTGAAGACGGCCTCGTAGAGGTAACCGTCTGCGTCCTTGCCGACCGGGACCAGGAAGATCTCCATCGGTGCGAGCGTCTCGTGCGTCAAACGATAGATGTGCTGCTTCAGCAGGAACGACTCCGGACCCGTGAAGAAGAGAGAAAACGGATGTCGCGGAAGGCGCGCCGCTTCGCTCTCCATGACCTTCGCGGCGCGGACGAGGCGCAGCTCGACGTTGCTCCCGTTCGGGAATTCGGCCCAGAAGCTCGTGCCGACGTGCGGCTCGAACGACTCGATCGTGAGGCTCTCCAGCATCCTCCTTCGTTGTAACACACGAAAGAGACGGCTGTCTCCGCTTGTTGGAGACGCGCGATGAGCCGTTCCATCGCTGTGCTCGCGCTGGCGTTCGTCTACGCCGCTGCCATTCCCGCGCCTCAGGACAGCAGCGTCACGTACGTGAGGGATCACGCCGGCGATGCGGTGAAATGGGAGCCGTGGGGAAAAGCGGCACTCGATCGGGCGCGCCAGCAGGACAAGCCGATCGCTCTCGCCGTCGGTTCATTCGCGCCGCATGCTTCGCGCACGGCGCACGCCGCGATCGAGACGGATGCCGCCGCCGTGGCTCTTCTCAACACCGGCTTCGTGCCGGTTCTGATCGATCGTGCCGAATACCCGTCGCTCGCGACGGCGTATGCAGCGGCCTCCGATCGAGCGGATAACAAGGACTTCATCGTCTACGTCGTCACTCCCGATCTCGAATGGCTCGATGCCGTGTTTCCGTCCGACGAGCTGAAGGGTCGGCTGCAGGAGGCATCGCGACGATGGAGCGCCGATCGCGGCGCGTTTCTCGAAGAGTCGCGCTTGAAGGTGCGCCGGCTTCGCGCCCGGCTCGCGTTGCCGCCGGCGGAAACTGCTGCCGATCCGGCGGCGCGCCGCAACACCGATGCCGATGCGCTCGAGCTCCTTCTGCGTAGCCACGAATCAAGCGAGCGCGAGACGGCTGCGAAATCACTGCGGACGATCGACCGCAGCGCCCTGCACGACATCCTGGGCGGCGGTTTTCATCGCGCCGTCCGCGACGCGGAATGGACGATGCCGTTCTTCGACAAGACGCTCGAAGATCAGGCCAGGCTCGCGCGTGTCTACCTCGACGCATCGCAGATCGTTGGCGAGCCGCGTTTCGCCGACGTCGCGCGCGAGACGCTCGAGTACGCGGTTCGAGATCTACAGATGCGCTCCGGCGGCCTCAACGCATCGCAGCAGGCCGACAGCCTGGTGCCGATCGGCAAGCCCGTGATCGTCGAGGGAGCGTTCTACGTCTGGGAGCAAAAGGAGATCCTGCACACATTCGGTCCGAAAATGGGCGCACGCCTCAGCGAACGGTTCGGCCTGCTGCCGGGCGGCAACATCTCTGAGGCGCTCGATCCGCAACACGCGTTCGCAGGGAAGAACGTTCTTCGCACGGCGCTTACCCATGCGCCCGACGCGGCGACAGCCGCTGCGATCGCGAAGTTGCTCGACATCCGGTTGAAACGGCCCGCGCCGCGTCGCGATGAGCCGGTGGCGTCGAGCCATGCGCGGATGGTCTCGGCACTCGCGCGCGGTGGAAGCGTGCTGGGTGAGGAGCGCTTCGTCCGCGCTGCCGTTGGCGGAGGTCAGTACCTCGAGCGCATGCTTTACGATCGCAGGACGAAGCGTCTCTCGCGGCGGCCGGGCATTCCGGCTGATGCGGAGGACTACGCGGCGGCGGTTGGTGCGTTCGTCGATCTGTACGAAGCGACACTCGAGCCGAAGTGGCTAGACCTCGCGCTCGAGCTGCAGGGCCAGCATGACGCGCTCTTCTGGAACGCCGAGGCGAGCCGTTACGAAGGCGTGCGATCGGTCCCCGAGCCGGTGCGCGACTTTGTCGTCACGCCGCCGGCGCTCGCGCCACTCAACGCGGCGTCGGGATTCAACCTGCTTCGGCTGGCCGCAATCACGGGACGCCCGGAGATTCGCCAGCGCGCGGTGACGGTGCCCGTCACACGCGTGATCATCTTCGGCAGAACGACTCGCCAGGACACGGCCGCCCTGTTGCGCGCCGCCTATGCGACGTTCGATCCGGCGCGCGTGATCATTCATGGCGGGGAGTTGAAGCGCCCTGCACCCCACAACGTCTCGATCGGCAGCCTTCAGCCGAATCCCGACGGGACCCCTTCGGCGTACATCTGTCGCGCCACAGGATGCTCGGACGCGATGACCGACCCGCAGGCATTGGCCGCCGCGCTCAAATAGAATGCCATCACGATGAGTGCGACGGAGCAGCGTGTCGCCACCGCCCAGCAGGACATCAACGCCGACCTCGGCTTCGGCGCGGTCGTCGCTCGCGAGAGCCGGCAGCGCTTCCTCAATCGCAACGGCACGTTCAACGTTCGCCGCGAGGGACTCGGATTCTGGGAGTCGATGTCCGCGTATCACTACCTGCTCAACATCACCTGGCCGAAGTTCCTCGTCTACGTCGCCGGCTCCTATTTCGCGACAAACGCGATATTCGCGGTTCTCTACGTCGCGTGCGGCGCGCATGCACTGTCGGGTTTTGCGGGCGAACCGGCAGACCTCCGATTCGTTACCGCGTTTTTCTTCAGCGTGCACACGCTGGCCACGATCGGGTACGGAAGCATTGCACCGGTCAATCTGGCCGCGAATGTTCTCGTCACGGTCGAGTCGCTCGTCGGCCTCCTCGGGTTCGCCACAGTCGGCGGTTTCGTCTTTGCTCGTTTCGCGCGGCCGAGGGCGAAGATTCTGTTCAGTCGCAACGCATTGATCGCGCCGTATCGCGGGATCACAGCGCTGATGTTCCGCGTCGTGAATCAGAGCAACAGTCAGCTCGTCGATCTGGAGGCGCGTGTGATCCTCAGCCGCAGGAAAGTCGGCGCCGGGACCGCCGATCGCGAGTTCACGTCGCTGAAGCTCGAGCGCGACGGCGTTGTGTTCTTTCCGCTGGCATGGACGGTCGTGCATCCGATCGAAGAGGGCAGTCCATTCTTCGGGGAGACCGAGCAATCCTTCCGCAAATGCGAGGCGGAGGTGCTGATCATGCTGAACGGCTTCGACGAGACATTCTCGCAGCAGGTGCACACGCGCTCGTCATACAAAGGCGACGAGATCGTCTGGGGTGCGAAGTTCAGGAGCATGTTCAATCCGCCTGAAGCGGACGGAACGATCAGCGTCGATATTCACAGGCTCCACGAGTACGATCGCGTTCCGCTGGATTAGGTCCGCGCGCCGTCGGCGGGCCATACACCGGGGGGACCGCGGCGTGTCGCCGGCTGACGCCGGCTCGTCTTCCCGCCCCGCCGCTGAACCCCGGGCTTACGCCCGGGGCTACAAACGCCCTAATCCGTGATAGCGCTGAAGTTGTAGCCCCGGGCGTAAGCCCGGGGTTCGGCGATCGGCTTGCTCGTGACGAGCCGGCGTGAGCCGGCGACACCGCGTGACCTCCATCACCCGCCCGTGTAAACGCCGGAGTACTCTCACCGTCAAAGGATCATGCGAAAGACGGCGATTCTCGCGGCGTCGCTGCTGCTCGTTGCGGCGGATCGTAAGGAGACGTGCCCATTCGAGGTCCCACAGCAGGCGCAGGCGATTTATCGGACCGTTTCCGCGACGGCCGAGGCGGTGGCGCCGAGCCACAGACGCGCGGTGGCACCGACGGCGCCGAGTGCTTTCCCTCCCGCGATCAACTTCATCGACACCGACGCGTTTGCGAAGATGAAGCAGGACGGCGTCGTCCCGACGACGCTGTCGAGCGATGAAGAGTTCCTTCGCCGCGTGACGCTCGACCTCACCGGCGCCATTCCCGATCCGGCGACAGTCGACGCCTTCCAGAAGAATCCCGATCGCGCGAAGAAGATCGACAACCTTCTGAACAGCGATGCGTTCGTCGATGGCTGGACGATGTGGTTCGGCGATCTCGTGCAGAACGCCACCGTCTCCTCGAATATCCGCGAGTACTACCTCGGTCGCAACGCGTACTACGTGTTCATTAAAGACTCGATCCGCGCCCGCAAGCCGTACGACCAGCTCGTGCGCGACGTGCTCGCCGGAACCGGCGACAACTTCGTCACCGGCCAGGCGAACTACGTCGTCAGACAGATTCAGCCGAACGGTCCGATTCAGGACACGTACGACAACCTCGCCGCTCACTCCGGCGAGAAGTTCCTCGGCATGCAGCTCCTCTGTCTGTCGTGCCACAGCGGCGCGCGGCACCTCGAGCTCGTGAACCAGTCGCTGCGCAATCGCACGCGCAGCGACTTCTGGGGGATGGCCGCGTTCTTCTCGAAGACGGGAGCGCGATCGCAGCCGTACACCGATCCGAACAATCCCAACGCGAACCTTCGCAAGTTCAACGTCCAGCCGAATCCGCTCGCGCAGTATCTGCTGAACACGACCGGCGGCAACAAGACGCCGCGGGAGCCCGAGCCGGGGCAGTCGAACGTCGTCACGCCCGTGTACATGTTCACGGGCGAGTCCCCGCGTCCGGGCGAGGACTACCGTCAGGCGTACGGCCGGATCCTCACCGCCGATCGCCAGTTCGCGCGCGCCACGGTCAACTACGTCTGGAAGGAGATGTTCGGCCTCGGCATCGTCGAGCCGGCGAACGCGTTCGATCTCGCGCGTCTCGATCCGGCGAAGCTGCCGGCCGGGCAGACGCTGCAGCCGTCGAACCCGCAGCTCCTCGAGGATCTCACCGATGCATTCATCGCCAGCGGTTACGACCTGCGATCGATCCTGAGGACGATGACGATCTCGAGCACGTATCAGCTCTCGTCCGTGTATGCGCCGGGCCCGTGGAACGAAGCGTGGACTCCGTATTTCGCGCGTCACTACAGGCATCGACTCATGGCGGAGATGATGCTCGATGCGATCGCCAGCGCCACGAACGTGCCGACGGCGCTCAGCGTGCAGGGCATCGGCGCGGTTCCGCGCGCGATGCAGCTTCCCGACACGCTCGAGCCGGGGGCGCGCAGCCCGTTCGGCCAGTTCCTCAACGAATTCGGCCGCGGCGATCGCGACACCAATGCGCGCTCCAACGACACCTCGATCGGGCAGGCTCTGGCGATGATGAACAATGCGATCGTCACCACTCGCGTGAAGCGCTCGAACGCGAGCTCGACCGTGGCGAAGATCCTCACGTCGACAACCGATCCGGCATCGATCGCGGATCAACTTTACGTCGCCACGCTGGCGCGGCATCCCACGGCGACGGAGCAGGCGACCGCCGTTTCCCATCTGCGCAGCGGTGCACTCGCGCAGAAGACCGAGGATCTGCAGTTCGCTCTTATGAACAGCCTGGAGTTTCTGTTCGACTGACATCAGAGCCTTCTCCCCGCAAGCGGGGAGAAGGGACTGGGAGCACAAATGAAACGCGAATGTCCCGAATGCGCGCGCGGCGGCGGCTTTCCCCTGAAAGGCGAAGGCTTCTCGCGGCGCCGCTTCCTCGAGGTCGCCGGCACCGGCATCGTGGCGTCGTACTTCGCCGATGTCTTCGATCCGCGGCTGTTGCGGGCGCAGGCGGCGCCGGGCGTGCTGCTGCGCAACACCGCGAAGAACTGCATCTTCATCTTTCTCGCCGGCGCGCCCAGTCACGTCGACACGTGGGATTTCAAGGAAGGCGCATGGACTCCGGCCGACTTCGCGCCGGATACGTCCAATGGCGTGCGGTTCCCTCGCGGACTGATGCCGAAGACCGCCGAGCATCTCGACAAGATGACGTTTGTGCGCTCCGGCCTGGCGTGGGCGGCGGTGCATCAGCTCGGCCAGACGTGGGCGCAGATCGCGCGGAACCCCGGCGGCGCGACCGGCGCGATCGCGCCTCACATCGGGGCGGTCGTGTCGCTCGAATCACAGGTGAAGCGCACGCCCGCGGATGTGCTGCCGGCATTCATCGCGCTGAACTCGGGAGCGATTCCCGGCTCCGGGTACCTGCCCGCGAAGTACGCGCCGTTCGGCGTGCAGACCGCGTCGAGCGGGCTCTCGACGCTGACGCACCCCGACGGCGCGGCGCGCTTCGCCGATCGCTGGTCTCTGCTGCACGCGATCGACACCAACCGAACGAGCGGCGCGCTCGGAAAAGCGTCGCTCGACATGAACGACTTCTACGATCAGTCGAAGACGCTGATGGACGCGCCGGGGATCAATCAACTGTTCAGCTTCTCCGATGCCGATCATGCGAAGTACGGCAGCTCGACGTTCGGCGACTCGCTCGTCGTAGCGCGCAATCTCGTGAGCGCGGGCCGTGGCACGCACTTCGTGCAGGCGACGTTCGGCGGTTGGGACCATCACAGCGACATCTACTCGAAGGATGCGAACACGAGCTCGTTGTACTCGCAGTGTGCTGCATTCGATCCCGCCTTCGGTGCGCTGATGACGGATCTGCAGTCGATGCCCGGCTCGGTCGCCGGCGCGACGATTTTCGATGAGACGCTCGTCGTCATCGTCGCGGAGTTCGGAAGGACGACCGGCGCGCTCAACGATCAGGGCGGCCGCGATCACTTCCTCAGGATGTCCGTCGCGTTCGCCGGCGGCGGAACGCGCGGCGGGCGGGTCATCGGAGAGACCGACAGCACAGGCACCGATGTCGTGAGCTACGGATGGAGCCAGAACCGCGACATCCGCCCCGAGGATGTGACGTGCACGATCTACTCGGCGCTGGGGATCGACTACACCACAGTGCGCCACGACGATCCGTTGAACCGCGGCTTCGAGTACGTGCCGTTCGCCAAGGACGGCGTGTACAAACCGATCGAAGAGTTGTGGTGAGATCGCCTTCTCCCCGCGTCAGCGGGGAGAAGGTGCGCGAAGCGCGGATGAGGGGCTCCGGCAGAACCCTCACCCGGCCTTCGACGACCCTCTCCCGCTGCGTGTATAGCCCGGGGACATCCTGAACAGTTGTCTACGGACATCCTGAACAGTCAGTAGTAGCGTCCGCCGAGCATCTCATCAAGGCCTTCGGCCTCCTCCGCTTCGCTCCGGCCCTTCGGGTGATGAGATGCTCGGCTCCCGCTGAGTTGCATCTACGGCCGAATGCAGAGCATTCGGCCGATGGCCGCGAACGATCCGTGGATCGTTGGAATTCGAATAGTCGATGCGCGCGATGGCCTGGTGACAGAAGTAGGCGTCGAACTGATCTTCTAAGTCCGTTGCTCGGATCGCGATCGGCAGGCCTGCACAGCCTTTTCCGACGTGGAATTTGTGATTGCGAAAGCTAATCTTCCCGTACGCGTCCACCACTCGAGTGATCGCTTCCGGGCCGTAATCGATCGGCTTCAGAGCGCCTGTGAACCGGCGCGCGCTGGGCCGATATCTCTCCGCCGGCCGTGCCATTCCCAGCGACTCGTGACCGCGTCGAAAGTTGTATCGCTCGCGCCACGAATCAAACCTCGCTTGCAGTTCGCTCCGATCACGACACTCCACCCACTGCAGCAGCTCCTCGCGAATGGTTCGGTGAAGTCGTTCGTCCTTTCCCTGTGTCTGCGGGTGATACGGACGGGAGTGAGAGACTCGCACATCCTGCCTGATCAACCACGCCGTCAGTCGAGTCAGAACCGCCGAACCGTCGTCCCCCCAAGGGGATCCGTTGTCCATCGTCATTCGCCACGGCAGGCCGTAGCGCCGGAATGTGGTACTCAGTTCTTCTTGAACGGTCTCGGTTTTTTGATTCACACAGGCTCGAAGGCACAAGTCATACCGTGAGTGATCATCGATCACTGTCAAGCCTTGACTGCTGTCGCTCGCGGTCTGGATCGGTCCAAAGAAATCCATCTGCCAAAGATCATTCGGCTCCGGATGTTCGAACCGCTGCCATGCCCTGTGTTTGAGTCCTTCTTCGCCACTCACTCTCCCATTCCGCATCAGGATCGCGTGTGCCGTCGACCGGTTCACCACCAAGCCTTCTTCTCGCTCCAGCAAGTCCACGATCTTGCGAGCTCCCCAATGCGTCTCGTCCCGCACCGCTAACACTCTCCGCTCCACCTCCTCTGCCGTCTTCTGCGGAGACCGGTGAGGGCGACGCGTTCGCTCGTTCAACGCCTCTTCCTCATCCACCTCCGCCCGCCGCATCAGCTCATATCCCGTCGTCCGACTCACTCCGAATCGCCGGCACAACTCACTCATGTTCCGCGGACTTCTCCGTCCAAGCTCGATGAACTCTCGTTTTGCATCCATGGCCGATCTCCCAAACCCCATTCGCCACCCCCTTGTCCGAGTGGCTAAAGTGTCCAGGATGTCCGTAGACGCCTGTTCAGTATGTCCCTAGGCCATGCACGCTTGCGGGAGAGGGTGGCGCGCAGCGCCGGGTGAGGGCCATTGCGCGAACCCCTCATCCGGCCTTCGGCCACCTTCTCCCCGCTTCGCGGGGCGAAGGTACTGAAATAGACTCCCCTCGATGAGACTTCCCCTTCTCCTGGCACTGGAGGTGTGCATGGCCGCAACGCTTTCCGCCGCCTCGCTCGACGAGCGCCTCGATAAAGCCGCCGCGCAGGTCGAATCGAAAGTGATCGCCTGCCGGCGCGACATTCACCAGAATCCCGAGCTGGGCAATCGCGAGTTCCGCACGTCGAAGCTCGTCGCCGACCGCCTGAGCGAGCTCGGAATCGAGACGCGCACGCCGGTCGCGCACACCGGCGTCGTCGGCATTCTGAAAGGCGGCAAGCCGGGACGCGTGGTCGCGCTGCGCGCCGACATGGACGCGCTGCCGGTGAGCGAGCAGGTCGACGTGCCGTTCGCCTCGAAAGCGCGGACGACGTACAACGGGCAGGACGTCGGCGTCATGCACGCCTGCGGACACGACGCCCACGTCGCCATCCTTCTCGGCGTCGCCGAGACGCTCGTCGGCGTGCGCGATGAGATCCCCGGCACGGTCGTCTTTCTCTTCCAGCCCGCCGAGGAAGGAGCGCCGGACGGCGAAGAAGGGGGCGCGGAACTGATGGTCAAGGAAGGCGCGCTCGACAATCCGAAGGTCGATGCCGTCTTCGGGCTGCACGTCACTTCGCGTTTTCCGGTCGGCGAGATCGCGTACACGCCGGGCGCGGAGATGGCGGCCGTCGATTCGTTCCGCATCAAGGTTCACGGCAAGCAGACGCACGGTGCCTATCCGTGGCTGGGCGTCGATCCGATCGTCGTGGCGTCGCAGATCGTCCTCGCGCTGCAGACCATCCCGAGCCGCCAGCTCGACGTGTCGCTCGCCCCCTCGGTCATCACCGTCGGCGCGATCCACGGCGGTGTGCGCAACAACATCATTCCGGACGATGTGGAGATGATCGGCACGATCCGTTCACTCGATGCGAAGATGCGCGGGCAGCTCCACTCCAGGATCAAGCGCACCGCGCAGGACATTGCCGCCAGTGCCGGAGCAACGGCGGACGTCACGATCGACACCGGATATCCGATCACTTACAACGATCCGAAGCTCACCGAAAGGATGGCGCCGACGTTCAGGCGGCTCACGAACCATGTCGAGATCGTGCGACCCACGCTCGGAGCGGAAGACTTCTCGTTCTATCAGCAGAAGGTGCCGGGCGTGTTCTTCTGGCTCGGGACGCGGCCGAAGAACCAGACGCCGGAGGAAGCGGCGTCGAATCACTCGCCGCTCTTCTACGTCGACGAGAGCGGCCTGCTCCTCGGCGTGCGCGCTCTCGCACATGTGGCGGTGGACTACCTCGCGATGAAGTGAGCCTGGTGTCATTCCGAGCGTAGCGAGGAATCCGGGAGACGGGTGGCTCGAATCACGTGCCTCGCGCCACCCCAACCCCCGGATCCCTCGCTCACGCTCGGGATGACACGACGGGCTACCTCTTTCCCATCTCGCGGATGCGCGACCAGTAATCCGCGCCGGAGAGCCATTGCCCGCCATCGATCACGAGCTCTTCGCCCGTGACGTATGCGGCGTAGTCGGAGAGCAGGTACGACGCGGCGTGCGCGACCTCTTCGAGCGTTCCGAAGCGTCGCAGCGGGATCGTGCGGCGGATCCCTTCCATGATGGCGGGATCGGGGAACAGCTTTTCGGATGCGCCGGGCGTGTCGATCGGCCCCGGCGCGATCGCGTTCACGCGGATTTTGTGGCGCGCCCACTCCACCGCCAGCGTGCGCGTCATCGTGAGCACGCCGGCCTTCGCGCTGGCTGAGTGAACGACTCCCGGCGCGCCGGTCCACGCGTAATTCGCGATGACGTTGAGAATCGAGCCGCCGCGACCCGACGCGATCATCCGCCGTCCGACGGAGCTCGAGCAATAGAACGTCCCGTTCAGCACGATCCCGATCACCGCGTTCCATCCCTTCGCGGTGAGCTGATCGGTGGGCGAGATGAAGTTCCCCGCGGCGTTGTTGACGAGGAAGTCGATGTGCCCGCGCTCGCTCTCGACACGCGCCACCATCTCCTCCACCGCCTCGGCCTCCCGGACATCGACGCACTGGTAGTGCGCGGCGCTTTCCCGGCCGCTCTCGATCCGCAGCTTCTCGGCAGCAGGCGCGAGATGCTCTTCTTTCCGGCTGGCCAGCACGACGGTGGCGCCGATGCGAACGAGCTCGCGCGCCATCGCGAAGCCGATCCCGGTGCCGCCGCCCGTGATGATGCCGACGCGACCTTCGAACGTGTTGGTAGGAAGCATCCGGCCATTATCTGATGACCCTGATCACTCGTCACACGGAACTGTTCTGTAGAATCGGTCGGATGCGTCCAACGGCCGCCCTTGCGATCCTTTTGTGCCTCGTTCTGGCTTCGTGCTCGAAAACAGAGTCCGGACCGAAGCCGCTCAGCGTTCCAGGCGAGAAGCTCTACACGATGAAGGGCGTCATCGTCTCCCGTGACGCGGGCGACAACACCGTGCGCGTGGACCACCAGGAGATCCCCGGCTACATGGAAGCGATGACGATGGACTACAGCGTACGCGGCGCGAACGTCGAGTCGCTTCCGGCGAACAAGACTCCTATCGAAGCCAGGCTTCACGTGACCGACAACGCCTACTGGCTGACGGACGTCCGGAAAGTGGTGCCGTGAAAAAAGAACGGCGAAGGCAGGAGCGGCTGCACATGGTCCGGCCGATCGACGGGTGGTTCGCGGACTACGGCGTTCGCGTGCTGGACCTCAGCACCTCCGGCGCCCGCATCGAAGGCGGCACCGAAATCCCCCTCGGCTCCCGCGGTCTTTTCCGCTTCATGTGGCGAAAGCAGCAAGTCGAGGTGACAGCCGAGATCGTGCGGGCCGGCGATGGAGACGAAGGCCTGCGCTTCACCGAGGAGAGCGGCGTCGTGCGGCGGCTGATCAGCGAAGCGAACGCAGAAGTACGCCGCGCGCAGGCGGCGAATGCGCTCGGGCTGCGCGATCAGAACGTCATCGATGGCGATCAGACGCTCACGGCGGCGTCGGCGGCCCAACGCGCGCTCGTGAAAGGCTTCATCACGTGGACGTACGACGGGAACGGCTGGAACAGCAGGAAGTCTCTTCTGCCGGATCAGCCCGAGAACGGGTTCACCGTCGCGGCCGCAGAGTCGGCGGAACAGGTCGAAAAACTTCGCAAGAGCTACGAAGTGGGCGACGAGGAAGGGCGGAAGCTCATTCGCCGCCTGGCAGAGCTGAGCGTCGCGAAATCCCGCTGACGCCCTTCATGCGCGCGGCGAACGCGCTGAGCGCGCGCTGCAACCCGGGCACGTGCGCGCAAATCGATTCGAAGATCACCGAGAAGGGCTCCACGAGGCGAATGCGCAGCTCGACGTCGCGATCGACCGCCAGGACCTGCGCATGCCGTCCGAGGATGATGCGCGAAAGGACGGCGACTTTGAGCCGGTGCGCCGCGTCGCAGTACACCTTCCACTCGCACACCCGGCCGAAGATGCGGTGAGCGAGCTGCCTCGCGAAGACCAGGTTGTCGAGCGTCGTCATCGCCTGCTCTTCGATGAGGATCCGCTGCCGCGGCATCACGCGCGAGAGAACGGTCGCCATGAGCCACGCCTCCGAATGCCACGATTCGGGCGACGTGAAGCCGCCGGTCAGAATGACCGCGTCGACCGTTTCGGCGGCGATCAGCTCCGCCACACGCTCGACGTAGACGTGCAGATCGTCGAAACGATCGTAGCCGCACACGATGCCGATAGTCTTCACGGTTCGTTCATTGTGCGTGATTCCTGCCAGATCACGAAGGCATGCCTTATTCGGCAAACACCTCCGCAAACAGCACCGTGTCCACGACCGTGCCGGCCGCGACTGTCGTGACCCCCTGCTCCACAATCACGAGCCCGTTGGCCTGAACCATCGACGTCGACACGCCCGAGCCCTGCGCGGCCATCGGGTGCGACAGCAGCTCGCCGTCGCGCGCGACGACGCGGACGCGCAGGTACGAGCGCCGGTCACCGCGCGATTTCACGCTCGCCGTCAGCTTCGTCCTCACGATCGGCGGAAGCAGATTCGTGCGCTGCCCCATGGCTTTGCGCAGCGAAGGCGCGATGAACAGGATGAAAGAGACCATGCACGACACCGGATTGCCGGGCAGGCCGAAATAGAGACGATCGCGCAACCGCGAGAGCACGACCGGCTTCCCCGGCTTCATCGCCACCTGCCAGAACTTCGTCTCGGCGCCAAGGGCATCGAGGGCGTCTTTGACGAAGTCGTAGGCGCCGACGGAGACGCCGCCCGACGAGATGACGAAGTCCGACTCGAGCGCCGACTCGATTGCCGCCATCGTCGCTTCGCGGCTGTCGCGAACGATCCCGATCATGCGCGGCTGCGCTCCCGCCTCGCGCACGAGCGCGGCAAGCGAATACGAGTTCGAATTGACGACCTTGCCGAACGGCCGCCGCTCGTCGACATCGACGATCTCGTCGCCCGTGGAGATGATTGCCACGGTCGGACGGCGCGACACCTTCACGACGGTCTTCTGGACGCTCGCCAGGATGCCGACTTCGGGGGCGTGAATCGGAGTTCCCGATTCGAGAACGATGTCGCCTGCGCGCATGTCCTCGCCGCGTCGTCGGATGTTCGTCCCGCTCTTCAGCGGCTGCAGCACGCGGACGTGATCCGATCCGCCGTCGGTGATCTCGACGTGCGCGACGACGTCCGCGCCATCCGGCATCAACGCGCCGGTCATGATGCGGATCGCGGTGCCGCGCTCGACGCGCTTCGTCGCGACGGTGCCGGCCGGAAGGTCCTCGATCACGCGCAGAGTCACCGGTGCCGCGGCGATGTCCTCGTAACGAACGGCGTATCCGTCCATGGCGGTGTTGTCGCCCTGCGGAACGTCTTCCGGTGCTCGAACGTCTTCGCGTAGCACGCGGCCGAGTGCGTCGGTGAATGCCACCTGCTCGGTTCCGATGAGACGCACTTCATCGAGGACGCGCTGCTGCGCCTCTTCGACGGGCAGCATCCGCTCGCCCGCGCGCGGAGTCTGAAACGTGGTCATTGGAGCGATGATAGCCCCGATGATTTCTCAGATCGCAGCGCCGGCCTCCGGCCGGCGCCGTCGAGACGACGGCGGACCAGCCGCCGGGACGGCGGCGCTCCTCGGTTTCTCGCTGCTTTTCGCCCTCGCCTGCCAACGCCCGGCCCCACCCGCCCCCCCGCCCGCCGTTCGCAACAACGCGCCGGTGATCCTCATCTCCGTCGATACGCTCCGCTCCGACCACCTCCCCGCTTACGGCTACGGCAAGGTCGAGACGCCGAATATCGACGCGCTGCGGCGCGACGCGGTCTTGTTCGAGCGCGCGTACAGCCATTGCCCGATGACGCTGCCGTCGCACGCCTCGATCCTCACCGGTCTGCTCCCCGCCGAGCACGGCGTGCGCAACAACATCGGTTATCGATTCGACGGTTCGAGGCACCAGACACTGGCCTCGATTCTGAGATCGATTGGATACGCGACCGGCGCGGCGGTCTCGTCGTACGTGCTGCGATCGGAGACGGGCATCAACTCGGGCTTCGATGACTACGATGACAGCATTCCCGTCGCAGCAGCCGGCGCGGCGAGCGAGCATCAGCGCTCCGGCTTCAAGACGCTGAGCTACGCGACCGGATGGCTTGACCAGAACCGTGCGAAGCCGTTCTTTTTCTTCTTTCACATCTACGAGCCGCACGCCCCGTACGCGCCGCCGGAACCATTCCGCACGCGTTATCGCAATGCGCCGTACGACGGCGAGATCGCCACGTCGGATGCGATCGTCGGCCGTTTGATCGACCGGCTCAAACAACTGGGCCTCTATGATTCCGCGGTCATCGTCTTTCTGAGCGATCACGGCGAGGGGCTGTGGGAGCACGGCGAGGATCAGCACGGGATCCTGCTCTATCGCGAAGCGCTGCAGGTGCCGCTGATGATCAAGTTGCCGCAGTCGCGACGCAAGAACACGTCGATCTCGCGACCGGTGCCGCTCGCGGACGTCTTTCCGACCGTGCTCGACGCGGTCGGCTTGCAGCGCAGCGAACGCTCGTTGCTCGCCAATGCGCCGGCAAAACCGATCTACTCCGAGACACTCTACCCGCGCATCCACCTCGGCTGGAGCGAGCTGCGTTCGCTGATCGAGAATCGCGATCACTACATCGACGGTCCGCGACCGGAGCTGTACGACGTGGCCGCCGATCCGGGAGAAAAGAAGGACCTCGCCGCAACGGACCGCCGGCTCGTCGCGCGCCTGCGGAGCGATCTGGAGAAGTTCCCGGCCGCGATCGCGCCGATCGAGCGCGTCGATCCGGAAGAAGCTGCCAAGCTCGCCGCGCTCGGTTACGTCGGCTCGCCGCAGAACCGGTCAGGTCCGCTTCCGAATCCGCGCGACGTCATCGGGAGCCTCGACGACATCAAGCGCGCATTCGCGCTCGCGGATCAGCGCCGTGACGACGAAGCCGTCCGCGCGTTTCGCGCGCTGCTGGCGAAGAACCCCGGCCTGCAGGACGTCTGGTCGAAGCTCGGCGAAACGCTCGTCGAATCCGGCCGCTACGACGAAGCGATCGAGGCCTACAAGTCCGCGATCACCCAATCCGCCCGCTTCCCCCCCGACCTCGCCCTCGGCCTCGGCTTCGCTTATCTCAAGGCCGGCAAACCGCAGGAGGCGATCACGCATGCGGCGCTCGCGGTTCCCATGAATCCGCGCGAGGCGCACGAGCTGATGGCGCGCGCACTTCTCGAACAGCAGCGTTATGCGGACGCCGAGCAGCAGGCGCGCATGGCCATCGATGTCGGCGACAAACAACCGACTTCCATCCTGCTGCTGGCCGACGTGCAGCGCTCGGAAGGAAAGCTCGAAGATGCGCTGCAGACGATGTCCCTCGCGCAGCGGCGGGCCAACGATCTCGAGGTGCCGCATCTCTACGGGATCGACTACCTGCGCGGCGACGTGCTGGCGCGCCTCGATCGCGCCGACGAGGCCATCGCCGCGTACAAGAGCGAGATCGCCGCGTCGCCCGAGCATCTGCAGTCGTACGCGAATCTGGCGCTGATCTACTTCATCGAAGGAAAGAAGCGTCAGGGGAACGCCACGCTCGAGGAGATGGTGCGCCGCAATCCCCATCGCGGCGCGTATGCGCTCGGCGCGAAGACGCTGGAGGTGGTGGGAGAGAAAGGAAACGCCGCGCGCTGGCGGAAGCGCGCGGCGCGTTGAACCCCGGCAGCGCTTGCTCTAACCGCCGGAAAAAGCAACAACGACTTCGACTTCGTCGCCGTGCTTTAGCTTCGCCGTCTTCTCACCGTGCAGCACCAGCTCACCGTTGATCGCGAAGTTGAACAGCTCGTCGCGATCTTCGGCAAACCTGGGGAGGCGCGCTTCGAGCAGGGTCATGAGGTCGCCGAGAGTGTGGACTGACTCCTCGATCGTCATGGTCTCACCGTGACCATTTCGCAGCGGTTCAGGAAGCCGGACGGTGATCATGGGTTCCTTGACCGTTGACCGTTGGCCGTTGACGAGGCGGCGCATCGCTCAGGCGACGGCCGTCGCCCTCGCGAGAGACCGCATTGACAACGGTCAACGGTCAACGGTCAACGAGCCTCCTGTCAGAACCGACTCCAGGTGACTCCGCCATGCAGGCGCCGGGAGACCTTCGTCCGTCAGATTCGAGATCGCGTAAAACCTCGACAACATCCCGTCGAACTTGTCGCGCTCGATTTTCTCCCCCTTGTACGGGCCGACGCCGATCGCTTCTTCGAACCATCGCTTCGGCAGCGTGTCGTCGTTGCGGGTGACGCCGAGGCGGGAGTTAATCAGGCGCTCGACGCCCATGATGTTGAGGCCGATGTCGTCGAGGTCGTCTTTCGTCATCTCGATGCCGGTGACATTCACCACCTGATCCGCGAACTCCTCGTAACCGGGCAGCGACGGCGAGTTGAAGAGCTTCGTCGTGAAGCGGCACATGCCGACGGCATCACCAACCGCGAATGTGTTCTCGCATCGGCGGACGGCGACTTCCTTGCCGTCGTAGCTGTTCGGCTCCGCGGAGACCTCGCCGCCGTAGAGCTCGCGCTTGAAATCCGGATCGTCGTTGATCTTCGCGTTGATCTCGAGCGTGACGCGATTGCGAAGATGATCCATGCCGCGCGTCGCGACCGCGAGCCCGAGAGCGAACGCCTTCAGGATGCGCGCATCGTGCGGATCGCTCTGCGTCAGTCCCTTCACCGCCATCAGGTAATCGAGCGCTTCGGCCGGATAGTGGCCCCGCTCCACGGCGCGCGAGGAGTCGGCGATCACATTGCCGAACCCTTCGCGCCTGGCGGTCATGAACAGCAGCCGCTCGATGACTTCGTAATTGCCCCAGGCGAGATCGAGGCCGACCTCCGCGCGGGTGATCATGCCGCGCTGGTACAGCTCCATCGCCCACGCGATCGCGCTGCCGGTCGACGCGGTGTCGAGACCGAGGTCATTGCAGATGTTGTTGAGACGAAGGACCTGCGTGACCTCGCTGATGCCGACGTTCGGTCCGAACTTGCCGACGGTCACGTATTCGGGACCATCGCCCTTGACGTACTGATCCTGCGGGACGTGCTCGCAACCGGTCATGTCGTTCAGCGGCCGGCAATTCACGGGGCACGCGAAGCAGCCTTCCATCCCCGGACGGAACGGATCGATGTTCTCGGCATCGAGCTTGTCCGTCCAAATCGTCTCCTGATTGTTCTTCGTCCCCATCGCGCCGAGCATGCGCGACGGCTTGTAGAGGAACGGCGTGCCGCGCTTCTTCAGCGCGTTCTTCACGACAGAGGTGCCGAGGAGCTTCTGTGCGACTTCGCGGTTGCGGAGCTTGTGCGGATGCGCGGTCGTGAGATCGGCTGCGCGGCCCTGGATGAGAACGGCTTTGAGATGCAGCGATCCCATCTTCGCGCCCGGCCCACCGCGCGCGTAGATCGCCTTCGGGCCGGCCATGATGCCGGACGAGAGCACGAGATTCTCGCCAGCGGTCGTGATCGACGCCAGACCGTAGTCCTTCCCTTCGACGCCGTGGAAGGCCGCCGCGATCCCCGCGCGCAGGTCGAGGTTGTCGAGGCCGACCCAGGGCCCGGCGTCGACAAAGCGAGGCGCATCGCCTTCGAAGTGCAACAGCGTCCATCGCGGCGCCTTGCCGTACAGCACCAGATGATCGATGCCGTTGAGCTTCATGAACGACGGGAAGTAGTCGCCCGCGTTCGAGTCCATGATCACCTTCGTCTCGGGCGACCACGACGTCGCGTTGCCCCGCGACGCGGAAGGAACGAGCGACGTGAGGATGCCCGTGCCGAAAATCAGCGGCACATCGGGATGCAGCGGTTCGAGCGACGCATCGAGGAGGTTGTAGAGCAGGAACATGTTCACGCCACGTCCGCCCAGGAGCGTAGCGACGACGGAGCGCGGGATGTACGCGCGGCGGATTTCCTGCCGCTCGAGATCGACGAAAACGGTCTGCCCCTGCGTCGGAAACTGGCGCTCCGACTCGAGGCGCTGCAGGAGGGCTTCGATGCGTTCTCGGATCATCTGTGGTGGTTACAACGCCGTGCGAAGGGTATGTCATCCCGCTGCCGGCAACCGGCAACTATTTTCGAAGCAGGAACTCCCTCGCCACCTCGCCCACATCGCGTTTGCGCCCATCGACCTCGTAGTTCAAACGGCGCATCGTGGCGTCGTCGATCTTGCCGGCCAATGACTCGAGCGCGGCGCTCGCGCCGCCGCATTTCTTGTCGATGTCGTTGCGGCGGACGATCGCCGCGTCGTAATTCGGAAAGTAGTGCCGGTCGTCCTGCAACGCGATGAGCCCGAGCGATTCGATCAGACCGTCGGTGGAGTTGCCGGCGATGAGATCGACCTGCCTGCTCGCGAGAGCCTTGTACGTGAGGCCGAGGTCCATGGTCCTCGGTGGTTTGGCGAAGGTGAGGCCGTACGCGCGGAGGAGGCCTTTCCATCCGTCAGGGCGTTCGACGAACTCGTAGCCGAATCCCGGTTGCGCTGTCGTCGCGACGCTCGCGAGATCCGAAATCTTCTTCGGCCCGTAATCGCGGCGCACGATCATCGCGAACGTGTTGTTGAAGCCGAGCGCAGGTCCCCAGTGCAGACCGGCACGCGCATACGCATCAGCCGGCGATGAGGCCTTCGTCTTGAGAATCGCCTCCAGCGCCGTCCCGGTGTACTCGACGTAGGTGTCGATCGCGCCGGAGCGGATCGCTGTGTCGGCGACGAACGTGCCGCCCATGTTCAGCCGCCGGTCGACGCTGCAACCAGCGGCTTCGAGCTTCTGCGCAACGACCTCGCCCAGGAGAACGGATTCGGTGAAGTTCTTGGAGCCGACGATGATGGGGGCCGCGCGCCTCGCGCACGCGCCGAGGAGAAGTACGAGCAGAACGATGAAGGATGAACGATGAACGATGAACGACCAGAGCTGTTTACTGTTCATCGTTCATCGTTCCGTGTTCATCGTTCGTTCGAGCGCGCTCAGGGCGAGGTCTGCGATGACCGCGAGCATCGCAGCAGGCACTGCACCGGCGAGGATGAGCCTTGTGTCGACCATCGATACGCCGCGGAAGATGAATGTGCCCAATCCCCCACCTCCAACGGCCGCGGCGATGGTCGCGACGCTGATCGCGATCACTGTGGCGATGCGCAGGCCGGCGATGATCGTCGGAAGCGCGAGCGGCAACTCCACCTCGCGCAGGAGCTGCCGCTTCGTGAGGCCGAGTGCGATGCCTGCGTCGCGCACGGTCGGATCGACACCGCGGATTCCGGTGAACGTATTTCGCACGATCGGCAGCAGCGAGTAGAGCACCAGTGCCACGATCGCCGTTCGCGGACCGATGCCTCCGATGAACGGCACCGGGATGAGAAAGCCGAGGAGCGCGATGGAGGGGATCGTCTGCACGATGTCGATGATGCGGAGGGCAATCCGTCCCGCCGCCGGATTTCGCGTGCAGAAGACGCCGAGCGGAACGCCGATCGCCGATGCCAGCACAACGGAAACGGTCACGATGACGACATGCTCTCCGGTCGTGCGGAGGATATCGACGGCGAACGCGCTCACGCCGCTCCCGGAATGCTGGCCGCGGCGACGAACTGCCGCGCCAGCGGATGATTGAGATGGACGAAGTCTGGCGAGGGGACATCGGCGGCGACGCGCCCTCCGTCGAACAGCACGACGCGCTCCGCAATCCGCAGCGCCTCGGCCACATCGTGCGTGACGAAAACGATCGTCGCTCCCGAGCGAAGCGATCGGAAGACGTCCAGCAGCTCGCGCCGCACGATCGGATCGAGCGCAGCGAATGGCTCGTCGCACAGCAGGATCTGCGGATCGGCGATCAGCGCGCGGGCGATGCCGACGCGCTGTTGCTCGCCGCCGGAAAGCGACCGTGGCCTCCGCGGCCCGAATCGCTCGAGTGGGAGTCCCAATTGTTCCATCAACGCGGCGGCCGCGGTGCGGATCCGAGCGTCATCCCAGCCCAGGAGGCGAGGGCGGATGGCGATGTTGTCATAGACGGTGCGGTGGGGAAACAGGCCGGAGCCCTGGATGATGTAACCCGTTCGGCGGCGCAACGCGACGAGGTCCGTCGCGCTGAGCGGAACACCGTCGACGATGACCTCGCCGCGCGAGACCGCAACCATGCCGTTGATCGCACGCAGGGTCGTCGTCTTGCCCGCACCGCTCCGCCCGATGAACGCGACCGACTCTCCGGGTGCGATGTGCAAGGAGACGCCGTCGACGATGCGCGCGCCCGACGGAGCGTCGACGCACACATCGCGCAGCTCGATCGATGAGGGCATGTCGTATTGTAGGCATGAGGCATGAGGGATGCGGCATGAGTGAGGACAGCGGAGCGCGCATGCCTCATGCCTCATCCCTCATGCCCTCAAAACGCAGAATGCTGCTGGCGCTGCTGGCGATTGCCGCCGGCGCCCGTCTGGTGATGCACATGGCCGCGCTGCCGCCGTACGCGGGACTGGACGAGGTGTACCACGTCGCGCGCCTGGCGTTCGTGCTGCAGGAGCATCGCAACCCGACGGTCGCGGAGAAGTCCGTCCCGCCTTACATCGAGGCGAGCATGAACGAAGATCCGCGCGCGCTGCCGGCGTTCTGCCTCGTCGGGGTGCGGTGGCCGGAGATCGTGCGATCGCGGCCGATCCTCGCCGGCCACGTCCTGACGACCGTGGATCTACGACCGTACACCCGGCCGAACTACGAGGCGCAGCAGCCGCCGCTGTATTACTCGCTGATCGCGCCGATTGCGCATCTGCTTCCGCGGCGCACGCCGGTGAATGAACTGCGGCTGTGGCGCGGCGTCTCGGTTCTATTCGCGCTCGTCGTCGTGATGGCGACCGCAGTCATCGGCACGCGGTACGGCGGCAACGCCGGAATTCTGGTCGCCGCGCTCGTCGTCGCGCTGCCGACGTGGCTGACGCTCGTCATTCGCGCGAGCAATGACGCGATGGCCTGCGCACTCGTCGCGGTAGCGATCGCGATCACCGCGTCCGCACCGCGGCGTCCGATGGCGATCTTCGCCGAAGCGATCTGCTGGGCGGCCGCGCTGGCGGTGAAGCTCTACACGTGGCCGGTCGCGGTGGTGCTTCCGCTGTTCTGGTGGCGTCAGCGCGCTTCGAAAACACGAATGGCGGTCGTCTTACTGTTCTGCGCGCTCACGGTGATCGCGACGGCCATCGATCTATCGCATCGCACGCGGAACCCGATCGGAAACTTTGGATTCGACCGGCCGGAACGCGTCGCCTCGGCGCCGGCGCGGATCCGCGTCCTCGATATGCTGAAGATCACGATCGCCAGCGGCATCTGGACTTCGGGCCAGCACAACGATGCGATGCGGCCGGTGGCGATGGCGCTGTTTGCGGTACCGATTGTCGCGATGCTCTGGTGGGGCACCGGCGCCCTCGGCGGTGCGCGCCGGCGAGGCGCCGGCGCCCCACTTTCAGTCGTCGCGATCGCTCTCGCGACCTTCGCGCTCGCACAGCTCGTCAACGCGGCCGCGTTCACGCGACAGGCACGCGCCGCCGGCCTCGATCTGCCGCTCGGTGGCAAGGAAGGGTGGTACTGGTATGTCCTCGTGCCGCTGGTCGTCGGAATTGTCTTCACGCGTGCGCGTAAGGCGTTGTATGCAATCGCTGCATGGCTCGTCCTCTGGGACGTCCTCATTCACGAGGTAGCGCTCTTCCACGACTTCGCCGGAACCTCCTCCCCCGCCCACCCTTCCGCCCTCTTCCGCTGGGGTCCCCTTCAGCCGCCGTTCACGGCCGGCCTCTCCGCGATCGGGGTCGGCCCCCTGGCATCGCATCTGACTGTCCTCAGAGTCATCGAACTTGCGGCGCTTCTCGCGCTATTCTTGCAAGGGAGCTCATCCGATGACCGCGATCGTTCCCCAGAAGAAGCCCTCCCGCACCACCCGCACTGAGCGCATCCCCGTTGCCGTCCTCGGCGCCACCGGCTCGGTGGGGCAGCGCTTCGTCCAACTGCTGGAGAACCATCCGTGGTTCCGGTTGCACGAAGTCGTGGCTTCGGAACGCAGCGCGGGGAAGACGTATGGCGCCGCCGCCGACTGGCGCCTCGACACGTTGCTGCCCGACGCCGCCGCGTCCCTGGTCGTGAAGGACCTCGGCACCGAGCTGGAGTCGCGTCTGCTCTTCTCGGGCCTCGACTCGTCAGTGGCGGGTGAAGCGGAAGATCTCTACGCGAATCGCGGCGCGGTCGTCGTCTCGAATTCGAAGAACCACCGCATGGACGAAGATGTGCCGCTGCTGATCCCGGAAATCAATAGCGATTCCCTCGCCTCGATCGAACGCCAGCGTGAGCGCCGCGGAGGCGACGGCTACATCGTCACGAATCCGAACTGCTCGACGGTCGGTCTGGCGATGGCCATCGCACCGATTTACCGCCGATGGGGAATCAAGCAGCTCCACGTCACGACGATGCAGGCGATCTCCGGCGCCGGTTACGCGGGCGTCACGTCTTACCAGATTCTCGACAACGTGATCCCGTATATCTCGGGCGAAGAGGGAAAGATCGAGAGCGAGCCGCAGAAGATCCTCGGCCGCTGGGAGAAATCGCGATTCGTGCCGGCGGAGCTCACGATCTCGGCACAGGTCAATCGCGTTCCGACGATCGACGGTCATCTGATGACGATCTCCCTCTCGACACGCGAGCGCGCCACGCTCGACGAGATCCGCAGAGCGATCGAGACCTTCACCGGCGAGCCGCAGCAACTGAACCTGCCGTCGGCGCCGAAACGTCCGCTGCACTACATCGACGCGCCCGATCGCCCGCAACCGCGGCTCGACCGCGACCGCGAGCACGGTCAAAGCGTCTCCGTCGGCCGGCTGCGCCCGTGCCCGATCCTCGACATCCGCATGGTCGCGCTCGTCCACAACACGATTCGGGGCGCCGCTGGTGCCGCGCTCTTGAACGCGGAGCTGCTGGAGGCGAAGGGGCTGCTGTGACCATCGTTGACCGTTGTCCGTTGACCGTTGTCGAGGCGGCGCATCGCGGCCTCACGACTCTCCGCCTTGTCAACGGTCAACGGTCAACGGTCAACGACTCGGGAGGGCGGGCGTGATCGTCATCAAATTCGGTGGCACTTCCGTCGGCGACGCGCATCGCGTCGCGAATGCGATCGACATCGTGGACGAGCGACGCGATCGAAAACCGATTGTGGTCGTGTCCGCGCTCGCCGGCGTCACGAACGAGCTGGTCGCGGCGACCGAGGCGGCGCGAGCCAGCGACATCGATCGCGTCAACACGATCATCGGCGCGGTGCGTCAGCGTCACGAAGACGTGGCCATGCAGCTCGTCCAGCAGAAGTTCGATTTCTTCGAGGCGTTCCTCAAGCAGCTTCACAAGCAGATCGACCAGATCCACACGATCCTCAGCGGCATCGCGCTGCTCGGCGAGATCACACCGCGCGCGAAGGACAAGGTCGTCGCGATCGGCGAGAAGCTCTCGTCCGTGCTGTTCGCCTACTCGATGATGATGCGCGCCGTTCCAGGCGAGCACGTCGACTCGGAAGAGGTGATCATCACCGACAGCCGCTTCGGCGAGGCCAGCCCGCTGATGGACGACACGCGCGAGGCGGCGAAGAAAGCGATCCTGCCGCTCATCGAGCGCAACCTGATTCCGGTGATGGGCGGCTTCATCGGCCGGACGCGCGACGGCGCCACGACGACGCTCGGGCGCGGCGGATCGGACTACAGCGCGGCCATCGTCGGCGCGGCGGTCGGCGCGGAAGAGATCCAGATCTGGACCGACGTGGACGGCATGATGACGTGCGATCCGCGGCTCATTCCGCAGGCGCGCATGATCGACCGCATCTCGTACGTCGAAGCGGCCGAGCTGGCGTGGTTCGGCGCGAAGGTGCTGCATCCGAAGACCATCGCGCCTGCCGTGGAGCAGAACATCCCCGTGCGCGTGCTCAACACGCACAACGTGACGAGCCCCGGCACGCTCGTGACGAACGAAGGCGACGAGCGCGAGGGTGGACCGCGCGCCATCGCGGTCAAGAAGGGCGTCACCGTCGTCGAGATGACGTCGAACAAGATGCTCGGCGCCTATGGCTTCCTGGCGCGGCTCTTCGCGATCTTCGAGCAGTTGGAGATCTCGGTCGATCTGATCACGACTTCGGAAGTGTCCGTTTCGGTCACGCTCGACGAGAAGCACAACCTGCAGCAGCTCGTACAGCGTTTGCAGCCGGTCGCGGATGTGAATGTGCGCGACAATCAGTGCATCGTGGCCGTGGTTGGGCGTAATCTGATGCGCGACTCCGAGGTCGCCGCGCGAATCTTCGACGCTCTCCGCGGAGTTTCGATCTCCATGTTCTCTCTCGGCACTTCCGGGCTGAACCTCTCGATCGTCATCGAGGACAAGGATGGCGATCGCGCGGTGAAGTCCATTCACCGGACTCTGTTCGAGACTCCGGCCCGGGTCGCGTTATGAACATCGCGCTGCACGGCTACGGCAAGATGGGACGCGCCGTCGAAAAAGTGGCGAACGACGCCGGCCATCGCGTCGTGGCCGTATTCGACATCGATCGCAATCCGGAGATGAACGACGCCGAGGTGCTGATCGACTTCTCGCACGCCAAGGCGCTCGATCACGCTCTCGATCTGGCCTGTAACAGCGGCACACCGATCGTGATCGGCACGACCGGCTGGAACGATCGGGCCGAAGACGTCCGCAGGCGCGTCGAGAAGGCGCGCGTCGGCTGCGTCTACGCCTCGAATTTCTCCCCCGGTGCCAATGTCACGTTCGCCCTGGCCCGTCGCGCCGGCGAGCTCTTCGCACGGTTCCCGCAGTACGCTGCCGGGATGGAGGAGCGCCATCACTCGCAGAAGAAGGACGCGCCGAGCGGGACCGCGCTTCGCATTGCCCAGGAGGTGAAGAGCGGGAGCGGAGGGAAGCTGGAGCCGCCGATCGCCTCGTCGCGCGTCGGCAGCGAGTTCGGCCTGCACACGGTGTTCTTCGACTCTCCGGACGATCTCATCGAGATCTCCCATCGCGCGCGCGGACGCGAGGGATTCGCTCGCGGCGCCGTCGCCGCGGCGGAGCTGATCCGCGGGAAGACAGGTTTCTTCCGTTTCGACGAGTTGATCTTTCAGTGAGGCTGCCATGACCAGAAATGATCGGTTCCGCGGCGTTGGTGTCGCACTCGTGACACCGTTCCGAGAGGATGGTTCACTCGACGAGTCCGCACTCGCGCGCCTCGTCGATTTTCAGATCGAGAACGGCACCAACTTCCTCGTTCCATGCGGAACGACCGGCGAGAATCCGGCGCTCTCGCCCGACGAGCACAAACGCGTCGTCGAGATCGTCGTGAAGCGGGCGAAGGGCCGTGTGCCCGTGCTCGCAGGCGCCGGAAACAACTCCACCGACAGAGCCGTCGAGCTCGCGCTCACCGCCCTCGACCTCGGCGCCGAAGGAATCCTGACCATCACGCCGTACTACAACAAGCCGACGCCGGACGGACTGCGCCGTCACTTCGGCGCGCAGGCCGATGCCCTGGCGAAGCGCAACGCCAGGCTGCCGATGATCATGTACAACGTTCCCGGGCGCACCGGCATCAACATGACCGCCGAGACGACGCTGAGGATGGCACGCGAGATCCCCATGATCATCGGCGTCAAGGAAGCGTCGGGCAACATGGAGCAGATCCTGACGATCCTCCGCGATCGCGACGCCGGCTTCCTCGTGCTCAGCGGCGACGACGCCTGGACGCTGCCGCTCGTTGCATGCGGCGGTGACGGCATCATCTCCGTCGCGGCGAACGAGATCCCGGCGCTGATGAGCGAGATGACGTGGGCCGCTCTGCGCGGCAACTTCGAGGCCGCGCGAAAAGTGCACGAGCGCATCCTCCCGCTCATGACCGGCAACTTCATCGAGTCGAATCCGATCCCGGTCAAAGCAGCGATGAAGATGATGGGGATTCTGGAGAACGACACGGTCCGCTCGCCTCTGGCGCCGATCGGCGAGGCGAACCGGAAGAAACTGGAGTTGATCGTCCGTGCCCTGGCTCAATCCGAGGGAAGCGACGAGCCTACCGAGCGACAGCGACGGACAGGCAACACAGCGGCGAACGCGCGACCGCGGAAGCAACGACGTGCATAGCTGCTGCGCAGGACCCCTCGCCTTCGCTTCGCTCAGGCTCGGGATAGACTGAAAGCAAGATGCCGACGATCGAAGAACGCGTCATTACGCTGAAGACCACCACCGACCACCTGGAGGCGGTGAAGACGATCGGCCTGTTCCTTGCCGAGCTCGAGCACGGCACCATCCGCGCCGCCACCCGCGACGACATGGGCGAATGGAAAGCCGAGCCCTGGGTGAAGGAGGGCATCCTCGCCGCATTCCGCTTCGGACATCTGGCGGAGTTCGCATCGGGCTCGCTATCGTTCATCGATAAGGACACGCTGCCCGTGCGGCGCTTCAAAGTGCAGGACGGCATCCGCATCGTTCCCGGCGGCTCGGCCATCCGTCGCGGCGCGTACGTCGGCAAAGGCGTCGTGATGATGCCGCCCGCGTACGTGAATGTCGGCGCGTACGTCGATGAGGACACGATGATCGACTCGCACGCGCTCGTCGGCTCGTGCGCGCAGATCGGCAAACGCGTCCATCTCAGCGCCGGCGCGCAGATCGGCGGCGTGCTCGAGCCGATCGGCAATCTGCCGGTCGTGATCGAGGACGACGTCGTGGTCGGCGGCAACTGCGGGATCTACGAAGGCACCGTCGTCCGGACGCGCGCCGTCATCGGCGCCGGCGTGATCATCACCGGCTCCACTCCGGTCTATGACGTGGTTCGCGGCCAGGTCTATCGCAAGACTGCCGAGCGCCCGCTCGAGATCCCGTACGGCGCGGTCGTCGTGCCCGGCACGCGCAAAATGCGAGGCGCGTTCGCGGAACAGCACGATCTCCAGATCGCCACGCCGATGATCGTGAAGTATCGCGACGAGAAGACCGACTCATCGACGGCGTTGGAAGAAGCGCTTCGATAGTGCTGAGTGCTGAGTGCTGAGTGCTGAGTGGGCCGGACTCAGCACTCAGCACTTTGAGCTCAGCACTTCGATCTGCAGATCGCATCGCCGGAATCGAGCTCTCGCTCATCCGCCAGATCAATGCCCTCGCCACGCCTCTCTCCATCAACCTCGGCATCGGTGAACCGAACCTCGAGCCCGACCAGACGTTGCGCGAGATGGCGCGGCGCGCCGCGACCATCGATTGGCACTACTCGGCAATCGCCGGAACGCCATCGCTCCGGAAACAGATCGCCGCCACAATCGCGCCGGGCGCGGACCCGAAGACGGACATCTGCGTCACCGCCGGAACGCAGGAAGGGCTGTTTGCGATTTTTCAAGCGTACGTGAATCCGGGCGACGAGGTGCTGGTGCCGAACCCGGGCTTCCTCTCGTACGCGACGCTCGCGCGCATCTGCGGAGCGACCGCGGTTCCGTACGAGCTGGAGCCGCCGTCATGGCGCGTCGAGCCATCCCGGCTGCGAATCACGAGAAAGACGAAGCTGATCATCGTCAACTCGCCATCGAATCCGCTCGGCTCGATCCTCGATCGTGAGGCACTGCTGCAGATCGCGAACGCCGGGCCGCTCGTCGTCAGTGACGAGGTCTATCGCGAGATCTGGTACGAAGAGGCTCCGCCGTCGATCGCCGGGATGAGTCCCAATGCCATCGTCGTCGGCGGCATGTCGAAGAGTCACGGCATGACCGGGCTTCGCCTCGGATGGGTCATCGGGCGCGACGCGCTGATGAAGCCGATCATCACCGCACATCAGTACATCGCGACGTGCGCGTCGGTTTTCTCGCAAGCGCTGACCGAGTCGATCCTCGAGGCTCAGGACTGGAACGCCTCGTGGCTCGAGCGCGTCCGCGCGCAGTTCCGAACGCAGCGCGAGGCGGCATTGCATTCGATCGAGCACGAGCTGCACGCGACGATCGAGCCGCCGAGGGGCGCGTTCTACGCGTTCGTGCCGGTGCCGTCGTGCGACACCGTTTCCTTCGCCAAGACCCTGGCCACGGACGCCGCGGTTCTCGTCGTCCCCGGGGTGGCGTTCGGTTCCACCGGCGAAGGATTCATCCGCATTTCATACGCGGCGTCGCTGGATCGCATCGGAACCGGCATCGAGCGCATCGGGCGCTTTTTGCGCGCTGGGGGGCGGTGAGGGTGGACGGTGGACGGTTGACGGTTGACAAGGCCCGGTAGCGCGAACGCTGCGGCCTCGCTTCGTGGCGTGCTTTCGTTGACCGTCAACCGTTGGCCGTTGTCGAGGCGGTGCACCGGTCATATCGCGACGGACAAACCCCTCTGGAGACACCGCCCTGACAACGGTCAACGGTTGACGGTCAACGAACCAACCCACAGCGCGACTGACGACCGACATCGACGCAGGGCCTTGTCCACTGTCCACCGTCCACCGTCAACCATCAACCACTCCCCTATAATCGAACACGAAACTTGCAACGCAGAACCAGACGCAAGAGATGGTAGCGAAGGCACAATCGACCGAGGAACGGCTCCCCGAACCACCGGACAAGGACTCCGTTGCGGCGTCCGAGATCTCCCTCTACCGCAACGTCGTCAAGATCAAGCAGGAGCATGGACTCGAGCATCTCGGCATCTCTTTCTACGACGCCGAGTCGACGATTCAATGGTCGTACAACGCGGATCAGTACTTTCACGCCGCTTCGACCATGAAGCTGGCCGTGCTCCTCGGCGTGTTCCGGCAGATCGAGCGCGGTGAGCTGATGCTGGACAGCCCGGTGCACATCCGCAATCGCTTCACGAGCATCGTCAACCAGGAGCCGTTCATGCTCGACCTCGGCCGCGACGCCGATCCGGACGTGTACGGCCATCTTGGAAAAACGCTGACCGTGCGCGAGCTCGCGTACTGGATGATCACGAAGTCGAGCAATCTGGCAACGAATCTCCTCGTCGACGTGGTCGGCATCTCGACGATTCAGCTCGCGCTCGACGAGCTGGAGATCGACGGCATCCGCGTGCTGCGTGGCGTCGAGGATCAGGCCGCATTCGAGGCCGGTCTCAACAACGAAGTGACGGCGAATGGTCTGCTCAAACTGCTGCGCCTCATCGCCGGCGGCAAAGCGTATTCGCAGCGATCGTGCGATGAGATGCTGAAGATCCTCCTCGATCAGCAGTATCGCAGCGGTATTCCGGCGGGACTGCCGAAGGCGGCGCGCGTGGCGCACAAGACCGGTAATATCTCGACCGTGCATCACGACGCAGGAATCGTTTTTCTGGAAGACCGCGCGCCGTACGTCCTGGTGATCCTCACGCAGTTCAGCGCCGAGAGCGCTCGCGGAACGGCGGTGGCCGAAGTGTCGCGCGACATCTTCAACACGCTGGCCGGAAGCCATCTCTATGAGTGATGCCGGCCAGGACAGCACCACGGTCCTGAAAGTCGTCGACGCCTTCGATCTCGACGACGAGCTGCGCTCGATTCTCCGCCCCGGCGAGATGGTCCGCGACGCGCAGGGTCGGCGGCATCGCCTGCCGCGGTACTTCTACGAGGTGCCGTCACACGAGGCGGCGGTGGGCATCCGTTTCACACCGCACTTCGGCCTCAACGAGTTCGTGCTCGTCGACCTCAAGGAAGCGCCGCGGCTGCAGCAGTTCCCGCGATACGTTCCGTGTGCGGTCCGCCTGCTGGCGTTCTACCTCGAGCAGTTTCGCACCGCCGCCGCCGCCTCGGTTCACATCGCGGTCAACGGCGCGTATCGGTCGCCGGCTCACAAGCTCTCGCTGAACGCGACACCCCACATGTGGGGCACGGCCGCCGACGTCTATCGCATCGGCACGACGATTCTCAAGGCGAAGGACGCCATCGACCGTTACAACGAGATCGCCGAAGACATCAGTGCCGACGTGAACGTGCTGCCGTACGGTCATGTCACAGGTCTGAATGCCGATGATCACGTCCACCTCGACCTCGGCTACGTCACATTGATTCCGCGAGAGATCAGCGAGGAT
>Ga0210377_10000639_pt1 | contig 33293 bp, 28 predicted proteins | sample PLM4_65_b1redo_FD_155480 | JGI IMG/M metagenome (GOLD analysis project Ga0210377, IMG submission 155480) | Groundwater sediment microbial communities from an aquifer in East River, Colorado, USA - PLM4_65_b1 redo | ecosystem: Environmental > Terrestrial > Soil > Riparian zone | place: USA: East... | reverse complement strand
CGTCTCCCCGGTTCATCCACACGCGGCCGGACGACCCGGCGACGTCCGGCCGCCCGGACCCCATCGTAAAAAGATCGAGCCGCCCATCGTTGTCGATATCCGCCCACACACCTCCGTTGCCCCCGGGGTTGGCGCCGAGACCCGCCCCGCCCGTCGTCTCGACGAACCGGCCGTGTCCGTCATTGTGAAAGAGCCGCTGGCCGTCGACCATGAGGTCCTCGGCTCCGTCCCCATCGTAATCGCCCCACGCCACGCGTCCGCTGATGACGCCTTTCAACCCCACCTCCTCCGTCACGTCGGTGAACGTGGCGATGCCTTCGCGGCTCGCGAACGTCCGCCATTCGTCACGCCCGTCGTGGTCGATCACCCCTTGGGCGATCGCACGCCGTCGGAGCGCGACCGGCGCGTCAGCGATCAACGTTCCGGTTTCCACCGCCACACGATACGCCTCGAGCGCCTCGCCCTCCCGCCCCATCGTCTCCAGCCACCGCCCGCGGTGGTAAGCGATCCGATGGTCGCGGGGCAGGAGCGCGCGCGCCCGCTCGAAGCGGGAGCCGGCCTCATCCATCTGACCCAACTGGAACAACCCCCACCCCAGGGTGTCTTCGTACCGTCCGCGCGCCTCGGACAGCATCCGATGCCACCGCTCCACCGAGACGTAGGGCAGCTTCTCTCGCACATCGGGATGATCGAGGAGGTCCAGCGCCCGCCGAACCCTCGCCACCGCCCATTCGAGGTCGCCCCCCACGTCGATCGACCAGTATCCCGCGACAAAATTGAGCGCTCGATTGTCCGGGTCCCGCTTGAGCAACCGACGCGCTTCGCGGCGCAGCTCCTTGGCACCCCGCTCGCGCGCCACCCAACTCAGATGATACTGGTACAGGAGGTGGCGATAAACGGAATCCGGAAATTTCGCCAGGAACGCGTCGGCGAGCCGGCGACGCGCTGCGGGGTCTTGTTCCCCAAGCGCCGCCTCGAACGTCTCCTGCGCAATCTCGTCGCGCGCCTCTCCCTCCAGATCGCTCTGTAACAGCTCCAAGAGAAGCACCCGGCCCTTCGCGTCGTCGTGCAGCGCGTCGAACCCGCGATACGCGGCGAGGCGTCGGGAGACACTGCGGGGGTTCCCTGCGCGCCACGCCTCGATTTCAACACGCACCGCTGCCTGGGCCTCTTCCGAGTACCCGGCTTCTTGCAGTCTCGCCGCCCAGAGCCCCGATTTGGCTCCGGAGGCCTCCGGCGACAGGTCCAGTGCGGCCTGATAGGCCTGAACCGCCTCGGCATACCGGCCCATTTGAAACAACGTACTGCCGAGATTGACCTGGGCGGGTTCGTTCAACGGATCGATCCGCAGGAGGGCCTGGAACCGACGAACCGCCTGATCGTGGTCTCTCCGGTAGCGGTCGGCAATGCCTTGGTCGATCGCAACGCGAAGACCTTCCGGGAGCCTGGTCAGCGAATCGGGCGGGAGGGTCGACCGACAGCCGACGAGGAAGAGCACGATGAGAAGGAGGGGCCAAGGAGCGATCGGAGCGAGCTCCCTAGGGGTTCACGGAAATGATGCCCCACATTTGGAAGTGGATCGCGCAGTAATAGTAGTACGCCGCCGGCGTGTCGAACTGGTGCTCGATGCTTTCGCCGGGGTTCATCCGCGCGTAGATTTCGAGTTCTTGCCCCTCCGAGCCCGGTTTGGCGGTCACGACCATGTGCATCTGGCCGTCGTGGTTGGTCCACTTGATCCGATCCCCCACATGGATCGAAAGCGCCTGGGGTGCGAACGCGAAGCTCTCATGCTCGACAGTCACCGGATGCAGGACCGACTCGGCGGCGTGTGCGGGAGAGGAAGCCACCACCCACCCCAGTGCGGCCGCTCCAGCCGCCCACCGCGTGATTCGCCTACTCATACCTCCGCCCTCGATCGATGGTGGCCGTTTATACACTAGTTTTCTGGAGGGGGTCAAGACGAACGGCGGTCACCTTCGAGGCGTGGCCGTGAAACGCATGTTCGCGGGTGGACTCCGCGCGACCCGGGTTGTTTTCGACGAACAGGGTCTCGACTCGCCGTTCGGGCTCCATCAACCGGTCTCCCCGTGCAATGCCGCAACCTCGCGAGCCGCGCTCCGCCCGGACCGGACCAATATCGATGGATCAGGAGACCGGGAGTCCGATGATCGTGCCACGGCCTGATTTTGTCCAAGCCTTCCCGTCCGTGGTAGAATCGGGGGCCGTTGGAACATCGAACCAACCCGCTACGGAAGGAGACCGCACCGCGATGAAAAATTTGAAAGGCATCGGCCTGCTGCTGCTGGCCAACGTCCTGATCTTCATCACCCTTTCCATTACGTTCACCATTCTGGTCCAGGTGGTGCTGCCGGCCTTCGGCATCGACCTTCGCCACTCGGTGAACCAATCGATGCTGCTCTGGTCGTTCGTGCTCGGCTTCGGGGGCGCGTTCATCAGCCTACTGATGTCGAAGCGGCTCGCCCGCGCGGGTCTCCGCGCGGCGCAAATCACCCAGCCCCGAACGGCCGAGGAAGAATTGACCTACCGGACCGTCCAGGACCTCGCGCAGCGGCTGCAGATCACGATGCCCGAGGTGTGGGTGTACGACTCCCCCGATCCGAACGCGTTCGCCACCGGCCCCACCAAGAACAGCGCGATGGTGGCCGTCTCGACGGGACTCCTGCGGCAATTGGACGAGCCGGGAGTGCGAGCCGTACTGGCCCACGAGATGGGGCACGTCTTCAACGGCGATATGTTCGCGACGACCGTCTTGATGGGGCTGATGAACACGTTCGTGTACTTCATCAGCAACCTCATCACCCGCCACATCGCCGAACGCAATCAGATGCTGGCCTTCGTGGCGTACTTCTTTATCCAAACCGTGCTGTCGTTCCTGGCGATGATCCCGATCTGTTATTTCTCCCGCCGCCGTGAATTCGCCGCGGATCGGTACGCCGCCACAGCATTCGGCCCCGGCGCGATGATCTCGGCGCTCCAGAGCATCGACCGCTTCGTCAAGGCTTCGCGCATCCAGTACTCCACGCAGGACGCCCTCGCGACGATGAAGATCTCGGGTAACAGCCGGGGCTGGCTGCACCTCTTCGCCACCCACCCGCCGATCGAGGCGCGGATCGCAGCGCTCCGGGGCCAGGCATAGCCCCGGAGCGTCACCGCGACGGGCTTTGAAAGTTTCGATCGCCTGCCTCGCCGCCCTGGCGGCCGAAGCCATCCTCGCCTACTATCTCTTCTCGAATTTCGCGTACGAGCTCGCGGACAGCGGGCAGTATGGTGCGCCGGAGTCGTACGCCGCGGGGCCGATGGAACCGTTGGCGAGGATGTTTTACGCGGTCTTCGGCGTGACGACCGCCGTGGGACTTCTCGCGCCGCTGATCGCGGCGGTGTCGTGGATCGCGCGCGGGCGCCCGCCGCAGCCATCGCGCGACGCCGACGCGATCCCGCCCAAGCGGCCCCGCTGACGCCGCGAAAGCGCCGTCAAAACGGAGCTGGCCCCCGAAGAGCCCCATACCCGAAAACTCATGCAGCCCGGCGATCCGGGCCCTGCGCCGACGCGGGTCGGATCGTCACGATCCCCTGCCCTTGAGCCAGCAGTGCCGTCATGGCATCCGCGGCGAGCGGACGACTGAACAGGTACCCCTGAACCGCGTCACAGCCCTTCTCATTGAGAAAGGCCATTTGGTCGTCGGTTTCCACCCCTTCGGCGACCACCTTCAGTTTGAGGCTATGGGCCATGGCGATGATCGCTGTCGCGATGGCCGCATCGTCGGCGTCACTGGTAATATGCCGCACAAACGATTGGTCGATCTTCACGGTGTCGATAGGGAACCGCTTTAAGTAGTTGAGTGAGGAATAGCCGACCCCAAAATCGTCGATGGACAAGCGAATCCCCATCGCGTGCAGATGGACCAAGGTCCCGACCGTCCGTTCCGCGTCGTCCATCAGCAAACTCTCCGTCATCTCGAGGTCCAGCCACGTCGGGTCGAGCTCGGTTTCGCGGAGAATCCGAGCGATGACATCCTTGAGATTGGGGTGCTGGAATTGGCGAGCCGAGAGATTCACCGACACCGGAAACGGGGCGAACCCCGCTTTCTGCCACGTCCGGTTTTGGGCACACGACGCGCGGAGCACGACTTCACCGATGGGCACGATCAACCCCGTCTCCTCCGCCAACGGAATAAATTTCGCGGGAGAGACCAGACCGAGATCAGGATGTTGCCAACGGACCAGCGCCTCCATGCCGCAGATTCGTCCGGTTCGGAGGTCGACCTGAGGCTGGTAATACACCACAAACTCACATCGGTCCAGGGCATGACGCAGGCTGCCTTCCAGAGAAAGACGCTCCATCGTGCTGACGTTCATCGATGGGGAGTACAACTGATACGTGTTTCTCCCCTGATCTTTCGCACGGTACATCGCGGTATCCGCGTTCTTCACGAGGACCCCGGCCGCTTCTCCGTCATCCGGGGCGATACTCATCCCGATGCTGGTCGTCACAAACAGCTCGTGGTCGTCGATGACGAACGGCGATTGGAGAGCGGTGAACATCTTCTCGACGACGGTCACACTGTCGCTGGCCTTGGCGATTTCCGGAAGCAAGATCGCGAACTCATCGCCGCCAAGACGGGCTACCGTATCGCCGTCTCGAAGGCACCCAGTCAACCGTTCGGCAACCGCCAAGAGCAGCCGATCGCCGCTCGCGTGACCCAGGGTATCGTTCACGAGTTTGAAGCGGTCGAGGTCGAGGACGAAGACGGCAACCGGTTTCCCTGACCACCGGACCCGGACCAACGCCTGGCTGAGTCGATCCATGAACACCGTCCGATTGGGGAGGTTCGTCAGCGGGTCATGGCTCACCGCGTGCTTCAATCGCTCTTCCCAGGCCCGATGTTCGGTGACGTTTCGGAAGATGGCCTGCGTCGCGACCACCCGATCGTTCTCGTACCGACTCGTCACGTTGCCTTCCACCTCAATCACGCGCCCGTCCTTGGCGACCAACGCCGCTTGAATGGCCGCCGTGGCCCTTCCCGCCAACATCTCGGCAAATAACTGCTGGCAGTGAACCCGTGACTGCGGGTGGACGATCCGAAAAAAGTTCAGCGAGGAGATCTCCGATTCGGCGTAACCCATTGTCTCCAACCAGGCACGGTTCACGAAAAGAAGCCGGCCGTCAGGTCCCAGGCTCTGGATCATGTCGTGGGCGTTTTCAACGAGGTTTCGATACCGCTCCTCGCCGTCCCGCACCGCCTCTTCGGCCCGCTTCCGGTCGGTGACGTCGGAGATGAGTCCTTCCAGCGCGAGCAACGCGCCGTCTTCGGCGAATACCCCCCGCCCCCGCTCCCACACCCACTTTTCCTCACCCCTCGCCGTGTGGAGACGGTACACGAGATCAAACGCCTTTCCGGCCCCCACCGCCTCTTGGACCTCGGTCCAGACCCGCTCCGCATCGTCGTGATGGATGAGACTCCCGTAGGTGACGGTTTTCTGAACGAACGCCTCGGAAGGGTACCCGGTCAGAAGGAAGGCCCCCTGACTCATGAACTCAACCGTCCAGTCTCGGTCGTTCGCGCAGCGGTAGACCAGTCCCGGCAGGTTGCTGATCAACGTGGACAGGCTGCGCTGACTCTCCTGGAGCGCCGCTTCGGTCTGCTTGCGTTCGGTGACATCATCGAGCACCAACAACAACCGCGCCGGGTCTTCCCCCTGCTCGTCGGCGCTCCGGGCGGAGACATCGATCGTCGCCAGCCTGATCTGAAGGTGCCTGGTCCCTCGCGGAGCGGCCAACTCGATCTCGATCGGAGCATGAGCGTGCCCGAAACCCGCCAGCACCCTGGCCACATGATCCCACCAACCGATCCCAGGGAAGAATGCCTCCAACGGCATCCCCACCACGCGGTCCGGGGACACCCCGACCACCTCCAGGAACTGGCGATTCGCAAAGAGCACGCGCAAATCGGCGGACAGCACGAGCAGGCCCGACGGAATGCTGGTGACGATCCGCTGGGCGTGGGCTTGCAGCTCGGCAATGGTCCATCGGTCAACGTGTGTGTAGGTATCGAGCGTAAGGCCGATGTCAAAGAAGACGATCTTGACAAGAGCTTGGACGGTCTCGATCGCCTTCTGAAGATCGCCCTCCGCCGTCTCCCAGACAAACGCCAAGAGGCCAGACAGGTAGGTGTGATAGGCCCCGATGTACCACTTGGGCCCCAGACCGATCCGATGGTGGGTTACGCCGACACGGAGGCGGTGGTGGGCATACTCGAGTCCGTACGCGCCGGCCGTGAGGCTCTCGAAATACGCGGCTTGGCTTTGTTTGAGCCGTGCAACCGTCGCCGGATCGGACAGGAAGGACCGAGTTTCGTCGAACGCCAGCAAGTGCGCGTAGAACGCCTCAGCAAACGCGTCCGGCGTGTGGCTCAGGCGATCGTGTAATTCCAGAAGGAGCGCAACGTCTCGCTCGGTGAAACCCAGGAATGCTTTTCGCCGTTCGATCTCCTGACGGCTCATGCCCATGGCGCGGGCGACCGTCTCCACGATCTGGGACAACGGCGTGCCCGCAAGTCCGGGCAGGGAGCCGGTAATCGATGAGGATCGAGGGAAGACCGAGTGGCCTGAAGCCGGGCTGACCGCGGCGTCGGTTTCGCTGGGGTCGGGTCCCGGCCCTACCATTTACCCAGGCCCCACATCGTTCGCCAAGTATGTGGTCGTCACAAGACCGTGGAGTGGTGCCATCGTGCGGATATCATGAGGAAGTATTCCCGTCGCTCCATGAAAGTGTAGCCGATCCCTCGATCACGGCAAGCGCGAGCACCGTCCGGCGTGGTATTCGTCCGAACTCGAAACGGCGGAGTGAGCCATCAGCGCGTCCGCGAGAACAAAGGGCAGTGCATTGGTTTAGCCGCGAGCGAGACGGCACGGAGGAACGCTAATCGATGTACCGGAGGAGGGACCAGGGATCAGGAAGGCGGCCCATACGTCAGTGGAGGCGGCGGGCGGGTTCGAACCGCCGCATCACAGTTTTGCAGAACCCAGAACAGGAGGTGTTACCCAATGAGACGGAGTAGGACTCAGCGACCACAAACCGTTATCCATCCTTGGTTCGTGAGGGGTTCTGGTGGTACAGAGTGTCCCATAGGTGGATGGGGAACCGTGACCAAAACCGTGACCGAACCATGACTGAAATCGTAACCAACTCAGCGAGTTGCAGACCGACTCCCTGTTGCACTATACTCACCCAATGAGCACTCCGCGCACCCTCGGTATAAATAGTGAAGGCTATGACGCGACCCGAGGGCTTCGTTATGAACGGATCTATGTCACCCCGGACGTGAACCGTTGCTTGCGGGAATTGGCCGCGATTTGGGGGGGCTCGTATAACCGGGTCCTCGGACACCTTATGCGCATGGGTGGCGGGGCTGACCAGCGACCGATCACGCTCCCGGCTGAGGTGTGGGACCAGTATCGCAAGATCGGGGGCCAGCACCAGCCACGGTGTGAGGGCTTCGAGGTGATCGAGCATCTCGTTACCCTCCTCATCAATCTGCCCCATGAGCAGATGAAAAACCTCTTGCTGTGGATGTCGGAATCTAGGCTTAGTCCAGCATAAGAGGTCATTGGAGGGGTGATATGACAAAAACACTTTGTGCATTGGCGGCGTTGGCCGTAGCCATGAAAACATCATGACAAATTCCAAGCATCTATGAAATGCCTAAAAACCAAATACTGGCGCGGCTTTCGGGCCGATCAGACCCCGAAATTTACCCACACTGTTTCCTGAAGACCAGAAAATCTTGGCACAATGAAATCGGAGAACGGCTCAACCGGTCACCTATCCGTGTCCCGATCGTTCCGACGTATGCACGCATCGGCCCGGGAGTTGTGGGAGTTCCGGGGTCTGATACGAAGCCTGGTCGTCCGAGATCTCAAGATTAAGTATCAGGACTCGGTGCTTGGTTTCGTTTGGAGTCTCTTCAGCCCGCTCCTTACGGTGATGGTCCTTATTGTGGTCTTCAACCGTGTTATCCGGATCTCCATCGACCATTACTGGGTCTTTCTGCTCAGCGGTTTCTTCGTCTGGCATTTCATTCAGCAGAATATCGTCAACGCGACCTCCGTTTTCCAAGATTATTCAAAACTCAATCGAAGTGTCTATTTCCCACGGGGAGTCCTAATTCTTGGCACATTGTTGACGAAATTAGTCGAATTCTTTCTGGAGATAGCGGTCGCGCTGATCTTGTTTGTGGTATTTTATTACCAGGCTGTTCCTTCAAGCCTTATTCTGCTTCCGTGGCTTGTGTTGGTCATGCTCATCATGACGGCCGGACTCATGTTCCCTCTGGCCGTGATCGCGACCTATTTCCGAGATGTCCCACGAGTCATGCGGGTTGCGATCACCTCGCTGTTGTATCTCACTCCGGTCTTCTACCAGGTCGAGATGATTCCATCAGCAGCGCAACCGTTCTATTACTTGAATCCGCTGGTCGGATTGTTCCGCCTGTTCCACCTTGTCGTGTATAGCGGAGTCTGGCCAACAATGATCCTTCTCGGTTCGGTCTCGGCTGTGGCGCTGGCCATCTGCGTAGTAGGATACGTTATCTTTGATCGTTATAAGGACATCTGTGTCGAGATCGCCTGATCCATCCAGCCAGCCGGCAGTTTTACTTGAGAACGTGGTGAAGCAGTTCTATATCTATACCCATCGCACCAGGTCGCTTCGCGAATGGTTTATTCGAACCGTTCGCCGTCGGCCGATCCACATCCGCCGCGCTGAATTCTCGCTCAAAGGGTTTAATCTCCGGGTGGAGCGCGGCGAATCGGTCGCGCTCATCGGGCCGAACGGCTGCGGCAAAAGCACCGTACTCCGGCTCATCGCCGGCATCTATGTCCCGACGGCCGGGAAGGTGACGACCGCCGGGCGCGTTGCGGCGGTGATTGAACTCGGGGCGGGCTTTAATTCGGAGCTGACGGGCGCAGACAATGTCGAGTTTTACGCGGCCGTTATGGGCCTGAGCCGGCAAGCGCTCGTCCGCCTCTACGATCAAATTATAGCGTTCGCCGGATTTCCCGAATTCATGGACATTCCGGTCAAGTACTATTCGTCCGGGATGCAGGCCCGGCTCGCGTTCTCGGTGGCGATCAACGTCGAGCCGGAGATCCTGCTGCTGGATGAGGTCCTGGCCGTCGGGGATCGATCCTTTCAGGAGAAATGCCTGGACCGACTGCGATCATACCAGGCCGCGGGTGGAACGCTGGTGTTGGTCTCGCACGACCTGGATATGGTCCGGAAGCTCTGCTCCCGCGCGGTGTGGCTTCAGGGCGGGACGACCCGGTTGGACGGCAAGATAGACGAGGTGCTGGACGCTTATCGTGCCAGCACCGGCTGATACATCAACCGAGGCAAGGCATGACGGCCGAATACACAGATGAGTTCTACCGGTCCTTGCGCGAAGGCGCCCGGAAATCGGCGCGGGTCATCGTTCCGTTGGTCCTGGATTACATTCACCCCCGATCAGTCGTGGATGTGGGCTGCGGCACCGGGACGTGGCTGTCGGTATTCCGAGAAAACGGCGTCACCGACATTCTGGGTGTCGATGGTGATCACGTCAAAAAAGAGTGGCTGGAGATTCCCGATGATCGGTTCCTTTCATTTGATCTGAAAACTTCGTTCCGAATCGACCGGCAGTTTGATCTGGTGATCTCTTTGGAGGTCGCGGAGCACCTCCCCCCGGAATGCGCGGGAATGTTTGTGGACACCCTGGTCGGCCTGGGGCCGGTGATCCTGTTTTCGGCCGCGATCCCGTTGCAAGGGGGCACCCATCATATCAACGAGCAGTGGCCCGACCACTGGGCGGATCTATTTAAATCAAGAGGCTACATTCCTGCGGATGTGATCCGAAAGCGGGTCTGGCAGAATCCCGATCTGGATTTCTGGTATGCCCAGAACAGCTTGATCTTTGTCCAACGAGCATCTTTGAAGCGCTATCCGGCTCTCCGGAACGAGATAGCGCGTGCCGGGGAGGCATCGCTTTCACTCGTCCATCCGAGAATGCACCTGGAAATGGGGCGGAGGTTTACGGCCGCAAACGAGGGCTGCGCGGGGTATTCTTCCGAGGCCGATAAGTTCAGGTCGGAAGCCGAGGCGAATCGGGCTGAAGCCGGAAGGTTCAAGCTGGAAGCCGAGGCGAGTCGGGCCGAAGCCGAGTTATTGGCCGTGGAAAGCGCAAAGCACCGGGCGAAAGCCGAGACGTATCGGTTCAAGTCCGATCCCCGAAATATGGGTCTGAGAAAGATGCTGCGTTACTTGCCGATCGTTGCCGTGACCGCTTTGAGACGAAAAACCAGGCGGCTGTTCTCTCGCGGGTAACGGGTGTCGGTTTACCATGAATGTGAACCCCCAGAAACATATCATCATCGTCGAGGCCTATCAGGGCATCCTCGAATATCTTTCGGATGAACCGGAGGATCTGGCCGCGGCTCAGGGGATCGGCCTGCCGGTGGAAGAGATTGCCGAGCGGCTCGACAGTCGGATCACGGTTCTGTGCTGGGACGCGTGGCTGGGGTATGAACAATCGCACGGCTCGCCTTTCACCTGGGTGCCGAAGCCCGCCACCCGGCCGATCGCGCCTCGGCCGTTTCAGGAAGCCGCTTCCATTTTCAATTCGCCGCGCGTGCGCCGGATTCAGATTTCTGCAAGGGATCCCATCTTCGGGCGGCCCTTTTCCGAGCAGGGCTTCAGCCCTCAGTCTTACGGATTGATCGCCCATAATGATCTGATGTTCTTCGTCTCCTACTGTCTTCAGCAGGAGTTGACGACCCTGGCGCGCCGGGACCCGTTCCATGCCGTCATCCTGCCAATGTGGGGGGGGCTCGGCTATCTGCCGCAGCTGGCGCGGGCGACCGGGGCCGAACCGGTCCTGGATGTTCCGTTCGTCGTCGTCGCGACGGACACCTCGGCCTGTCGTCAGGCCGCCAACCGGGAGGGTTACTGGAGCCTCGAGGCTTCCATCCGCCGTCAGATGGAGGATGTTTCCCTCGCGCTGGCGGACGGGACGCTGGCCTTCGGCCCCCGGGGGACCTCGATCATCGCCCGCGGCCGCCTTCCGGAGGCCCCGCCTCCGATGATCGTTCCCCGACGGGTGGCGGATTCCGTTCTTGACCGGATCGCCGAGACGGCGGTGCATCAAATGAATCCTCATGCCCCGGTCGGTTTTTTCCTCTATGAACCTCAAGATCCGGCTTCCGGGGCGCTCACGGCGCTGGACGCGGTCGCTCTTTTCAGAACCCGGGGTACGAGCCCGGTCCATCCCCTGATCAGCGCGGGTCCTCCGATGATCTTTGCCCCGATGAGCCCGCGAGGCTTTCAGGACTACTGGGAATCGAGGGGTTTTGCGCGCGAAATCGTCCGGCAGCAATGGTGGAGATGGCAGCGGGAGTTGCCGGTCTTGGGCGAGTCCGGCCGCGTTCGCCTTTATCCGAGTCTGTTTGAACATCTGCCGAACGTCTGGACGGAATTGGCGAAGGGATCCCTCGTTCTCCTTTCTCCGGCGGCGGCGGAAGGATTCGCGCCGGGCGCCGCGCTCCCCGACGAACTCGTGCTCAAGAATGAACCGATCGCCGAAGATCTGGCCCACGCGCTGCAATCTCTGTCGGGCTGCGATATTCAAAAGCTCGACCTGATCCGGCGCACCCTCTGCGATCAGGTCGTCGCATGGCACCGGGGCGACGGGCGAGCAAGACGACTCGAAGAGACCGTAGGCGGCCTGGACGCTCTGATGAGAAAACCGGCGCGCCAGGATCTGTCGCGGGTCGGCCTCCTGTTCTTGGACCGACGACGCTCGCTGCGTGATCTCGCATCGGACCGCACGCCGGCTCCCGATCCGGCGTCCCGTCCGGCAGCGAAGAAGAGACGTCTTTCCGTGGTTGTGACCTGTTATGAAATGGGCGTGCTCATCGAGGAAACGGTCGAAAGCGTCTGGTCTTCCGATCGGGTCCCGGAGGAACTCCTTCTGATCGACGACGGCTCGCATGGGGAGGAAACGCTTCAGAGCATTGCGAAACTTGAACGCGCGGCGGCCGCGAGTCATCTTCCCTTGCGCGTGATCCGCCAGGTGAATCGGGGGCTTGCCCGGGCCCGGAACGCCGGGCTGGAGGCCGCGACGGGCGAGTTTATCTCTTTTATCGACGGCGATGATCGGATCGACCGGCGGTTTTACGAACTCGCGGTGACGCTGCTTGACAGGCACCCCGCTCTGGGCGGCGTGGCTGCCTGGGCCTATTGCTTTGGAGAGCGGGGCGTCACCGGATTCTGGAACGCGCCGCAGCCGGAGCTGCCGCTGTTGCTGATCGAAAACGGGGTGATCGTTCCCTGCGTCATGCGGACCGAACTCTTGAAAAGGTTGTCCGGATATGATGCGGACCAGCGGTACAACTACGAGGACTGGGAACTGAGCATCCGCCTCCTCGCTTCCGGCCGGCCGATCATCACGATTCCGATGTATCTTCAATATTACCGCGAACGACCCGATTCGCTGTTGCGCACCATGACCGACGTGCAGAACCAGATCATGCGCGAGCGCCTGTTCGAAACGCACCGGACGGTCATCACCCGCTTCGGGGTCGAGGTCGCGATGCTGCTGGAAAACCGGCTGATGCGGCAGATCGGCTCGAACGGGAAGGCCGCGCCGGCGGATCCCGGTCCCGGGAGCCTGCTGAATCGGGCGAGATCCCTCGCCGGGTTGTCCGTCCGCCGACTGAGGCAACGGATCGCGGCGCCCTGGGCGGCATCGTCGAACCGGAAGAAGGACCCTTCATGAAACATCTGATCCTCTGTCCGGAATATCCTCCCGCGCCGATGCCGCCCGGCGGCATCGGGACCTACGTGCGGCATATCGCGACCTTGATGGCCGAAGCGGGGGACACGGTGCATGTGATCGGGCCTCTCTGTGAGGACGCGCCAAAACCGGTGGAGGAGTTCCTCAACGGCAAACTGGTGATCCATCGGATCCGTCACGATCAGCCCCTGGCCGTTCCCGGACTCGATCCCGAGGGTGAGAAAAAGGCGCTGCAGGGATTCCGCCAATCGGACTTCTTCCGACAGTGGTTTGCCTGGAAGGCCGGACTCCTGGCGGAACATCTGGTGGATGAGGCCGGGATCGATGTCATTGAGGCGCAGGAATACGATGCGCCGCTCTATTTCTTCCAGCTCCGGCGCGTCCTGGGGCTGGGACCCAAGCGCCGGCCGCCCTGCATCGTTCACCTGCATTCTTCGACCGAGCTCGTGTTCCGTCACAACGAGTACGCCGCCTGGAGATCCGATTATCTGACGCCGAAGCGTCTTGAGGACTTCAGCATCGCGTCCGCCGACGCGCTGCTCTGCCCGAGCCGTTTTTTGGCGGGGGAGACCGAGAGCCACTACGGTCTGGAGAAGGGAGCGGTAACCGTGATCCGGCTTCCGATCGGGGACACGCCTTGGCTGGAACGGCCGGAGGAGGTCTGGCGGGGTGGAACGATCTGTTATATCGGCCGGCTGGAGCCCCGCAAGGGCGTCATCGAATGGGTGGAGGCGGCCGTGACGGTGGCGGACGAAGATCCGTCGGTTCAGTTCGAGTTCTTCGGCGCCGATCTCCCATACACCGGGACGCAATCGGTCTTGCAGCTGTTGGAGAAGCGCATTCCGGATCGGCTGAGGCCGAGGTTTCAATTTCGCGGCTCCCGCCCGCGCGCCGAGCTGTTCGATTTCCTGAAGCAGTCTCGCATGGCGGTGGTGCCTTCGCGATGGGAGAACTTTCCGAACGCCTGCGTGGAGGCGATGTGCTCGGGCCTTCCGATCATCGCGTCGCCCTCGGGCGGGATGGCCGAGATGCTCCGCGACGGCGAGACGGGATGGATCGCCGACTCTGCCGGGAGCGACGGGCTGGCGGCCGCGCTGAGGCGCGCGCTGTCGACGAAGCCGGAACGGGTGGCCGAGATGGGACGGCAGGCATCGTCCGAGATCCGGCAACTGTGCGGCAACAAAAAAATCGTGGAAGACCATCGGACGTTTCGAAGCCGGGTCGCCCGGGACGGGCCGAAGCGGTCGCTTCGGCTGCCGGTCAATCTGCCGTGGTCCGGAACACCGCTGACCGGGGCCTCGGCCCGCCGCGTAACGGCGGTCGGTTCTCAAAAAGGGATGGCCGTCGTGGTCAACGGCCTCGGTCGGGAAGAAATTCTGGATGAATGCCTGAAGAGTATCGAACGGCAGAGCCGTCCCCCGTCCGCGGTCGTACTGGTCTGCGATCGCGCTCAGCCGGAAGGCGAGACGCCCGTCGTTCAAGGGGCCCGCCGGCTCGGATGGCGGATTTGCGAAGGGCCGGGCCGGTCGGACTCGGCCGCAAAAAATGCCGGGATCGAGGCGGTCTTGGCGGCGGGGTCGGATCCGATCGCGTTTGTGTTCCTCGATGCAGCGGATCGGCTTCTCCCCGGGTTTGTCGAGACATGCGAATCCGTTTTGCAGCGCTGTCCGGAGGTCGGCCTCGTTTCTTCATGGGCGGAGATCACGGGCGACGGCGGCCGTGTTGTGGTCAATCCCTGTCCCGCGTTTCCTTACCAAATCCTGTCGGATGACACCGTTCCCGTGACGGCGATTCGCACGCAGGCGCTTCGGGAGGCCGGGGGGTTCCGGACTGAATTGAGTTCGGGATTCGAGCGCTGGGATCTTGTCAATGCGGTCATGGCATCGGGCTGGACGGTCGTGACGGCGCCGGTGTTGCTGAGTGAACGGGTCGAATCGGACCCCGATCCCGGGCGGGCCCCGGTCCTCACCCGCGGCGGCCGGATGCGGTCGATGGTCCTTGCGCGCTTTCCCGAGGTCGTCACGCGTTATTCCCAAGAACTGGTTCGATTGTTGGAACTGCGCATCGCGCTGTCCGAGTGGCGCGCTCATCAATCGGAGGAGCGGCTTCGCCTGGCCGCATCACGCCCATGGCAGGCCGCGGTCTCCGAGGCCGCCGGGATCGGGAGACCCGCTGACATTATCCGATGGAGGTTTTCTCACCAGATCGCATTGGCATGGCATGCGGTCCGCCATCCGCGCCGCGCCATCCGTTTCGTGGTCCGGCAGGTCCGCCGCGGGCTAAATCCATTTTGGATTCGAATCCGGGGCACCCTCATCGGGAGGGACCGATGAGCGAGATGCGCCCGGTTTCCGGTCCGGCGGATTCCCGATCCGAGGCTAAACCTCTCATTTCGGTCGTGATCTGCACGCATAACCGGGCGGATTACCTGACCCAGGCGATCCGGAGCGTCCTGGAACAGCGGATGACGGCGGATCGATACGAGCTGATCGTCGTCGACAATCGCTCGACCGATCGGACGAGGGAGGTCGTCCGGCCGTTTGAGTCAAACGGTTCCGTGCGCTATGAGTTCGAGGGCGTATTGGGATTGTGCCACGCGCGAAACACCGGCTGGCAGCGGGCGCGGGGCCGCTACGTCGCTTACCTGGACGATGACGCCGTCGCCGAACCGGGATGGCTGGCCGCGATCGAAGAGGCCTTTTCCACGACGCCCGGCGTCGGCGTGGTCGGCGGCCGCGTTGATCCGATCTGGGCGGGCGATCGGCCTCCGTGGCTGTCTGACGAGATCGCCCTGAGCCTCACCATCCAGAACTGGTCCGAGCATCACAAGGTCATCGAAGACCTCGGACGCGAATGGCTGGTCGGTGCGAATATGGCCGTTCCCCGGTCGGTTTTGGCGGACATGGGCGGTTTTCATCCGTCGCTGGATCGGGTGGGCAGCCGGATGCTGTCGAGCGGGGACGTTTTTCTGGAGAAACAGATCCTCCGGCGGGGTCACGTCTGCCTGTACCATCCGAAGATGGCGGTCCGACATTTAGTGCCAAAGTCGCGGTTAAACAAACGTTGGTTTATTCGACGGTACTATTCGCAAGGACTATCGGATACGGCCATGCGGCTGATCGAGGAGGCGCCTTCCCGGAAGGAGCGTCTGCGGCTCGCCCTTGCCATGGCCTCGGGGCTGCTCCGGTCACCGCGGCGGCTGGCCGATCTGGTCTTGCCATCCAATGATCCGGCACGGTTCACCAAGAAATGTTTCTGCCTTATTACCATCGGACAGATCGCGGGCCTGCTCGGCGCGCTGAAAAAATAAGATGCCTCTGAAGATCCACCTCATCCGCACGCGGTATCCCCACTGGGGCGCCCATTCCGGGATCAACCAGTTTGTCAAATATCTCGACCCGGACCGGTTCCATGCTCGGGAGCGGCTGGCGTCCGATAGCGACGAGGACTTCCCCCTCCGGCATCCTAAGTTGCGCGCCCGTCTGCGGGCGGCGGTCCAGAGCCGCGGCATGCCATGGTATAAGCTGAGCGACCTTGCGGCCGAGCTGGATGCGCTCCGGCGGTCCTGGACGGGCCGGATCGACCTGATCCATTATCTGGATGGCGAACATTCGGCCCAGTATCTGCCGCGGTTCAGGCGACGGCGTCTGTTGAGGGCGAAGCTGATCGGGTCCTACCATCAACCTCCCGAAGTGCTCGACACCCTCGTCAATCGCTCGATCGTTTCGCAGCTCGATTTCGCCACGGTCGTCTCCCCGGTGCAGCTGCCGTATTTCCGGGATCTCCTGGGAGAGGAGCGGGTCCGTCTGATCCTGCACGGAATTGATGTCGACTTCTTTCGGCCGGCCGCCGCGCCGCGTGTGGCCGGGAAGTTTCGATGCATTACCGTCGGGCATTATTTGAGGGACTACCGGGCGCTGGGGGAGACGGCGCGGAAACTCGAAGGGACGCGGGAGATCGAGTTCCATGTGGTATCGTCCCAGGCGGCCGCGCTGGTCGGCCGGCCGAACGTCACGATCCATCGGGGGATCGATGACGATGCGCTCTTGAAGATCTACCAGCAGTCGGACGTTCTCTTCATCCCATTACTGCAATCGACCTGCAACAACGCCATACTTGAAGCGATCGCCTGCGGACTGCCGGTCATCTCGACTGCTCTGCCGTCCGTCCAGGCCTATCTTCCCGGCGGCGAGGCGGTTTTGCTGAAGGAAAACGATCCGGACCTTCTGTCCGACGCGGTTCTCCGTCTGGCTCACCACCCGGAAGAGCGCCGACGGATGGGAAACGCGGCCCGCCGTCGGGCCGAAGAGCTGGATTGGCGCAGGATCGCCCCGGAATTTGCAGCGATCTATTCAAGTCTGGCCGGCTCCCGGTGAAGCGGTCCGTCTTTCAGATCCGTCCCCGGACCATTCTTGCTCTGATGTTCCTGGCCGTCTTCATCGCCGGTGGGTTGGCGGGGTTTGCCGGCCGTGCCTTCGGACTGAGTCCGGAGGATATTCATCTCTGGGAGGAGAAGCGCGACGTCCAGCACCTCATCGGCGCCCTGGATAACTGGAGTTCATCGGCGCGTGAAGCGGCCGCCGGTGCCCTGGGCCGTATCGGCGACGCGCGGGCGCTGGGTCCCCTCATCGACCGGCTGGGCGACCGGGTCACGAGCGTTCGACAGGCGGCCGTTAAGGCGTTGGACCAGCTCAACGAACCGCTGGGCCGGTTGATTGACGAGAGTTTGAAAGGGTCCGCGGCGGCTCGCGAGGCTCTGGCCGGTCGGAAGGATGCGCGAGCCATGGGTCCTCTGATCCGGCTGCTGGAGGTCGGAAAGGAAGCGGATCGGAAGGCCGCGACCGAAATCCTGCAGACACTGGGGGATCCCCGAGCTGTCGAACCGCTTATCAAGGTGCTGGCGGATCGACAACCGGCGCTTCGCGAAACCGCCGCCGTGGCACTCGGTTCTCTCGGGGATCGTCGCGCCGTCGGACCCCTCCTGCAAAGTTTGACGGATGACTTTGCCGCGATGCGCGGCGCGGCGGCCGCGGCACTGGACCGTTTGAATGAGCCGCTGGGCCGGTTGATCTATGACAGCCTCTGGGGTTCCAAGGAGGCCCGCGAAGCGCTTGCAAAGAAGAATGACCCAAGGGCGGCCGATATCCTGATTCGGGTCCTGACCGTTCCGGATGAAGCCACCCGCGTAAATGCAATCTGGGCGCTGAAAGATATCGGCGACCGGCGTGCCGTTGATCCTCTGATCAGGGTCTTAAGCGACGGACAGACGAATGTCCGCGAGGCGGCCGTCTGGACCTTGGGAAAGATCGGCGATCGCCGGGCGATCGATCCCGTCACACAGTCCCTCCGGGACGGACAGCCGAAGGTACGGGAGGCCGCGGTCTCGACGCTGGGAGACTTCGGTGATCCGCGCAGCGTCGATCCTCTCATCGGGGCGCTGGGAGATTGGGACGCGGCGGTGCGCGAGGCGGCGGTCTGGGCGCTCAAGGATCTGAATGACCCGCGCGCGGCTGAACCGGTGAAAAAGGCGTTGGAAGATAAACAGCCCGGGGTTCGCGAGGCGGCGGTCTGGGCGCTGGGGGGTCTGGAAGGCCCTCGGGCGATCGATCCGGTCATGAAGGTCCTCGGAGACGACGATTCGAAGGTGCGCTCGGCCGCGGCCCAAAAGCTGGAAGGGCTCGGTGAACCGTTGGGCCGTTTGATTTATGAGAGCCTTCAGGGTTCGCAAACCGCTGCCGCGGAACTTGCGGCGGGGAAAGATCCTCGAAGCCTCGCCCCGCTCATCCGGGCTCTGGAGAATAACGATCCCCAGGTGCGCCGTACCGCCGCGGAGGTTCTGGGGAGGATTCAGGATCCGCGCGCCATCGACGGGTTGGTCACAATGGCGGGCGGATGGAATCCACGGGATCGCATGGCCGCAACGGCTTCGATTATGAAGATCGATCAGGGCCGCATCGTCCTGCCTTGGTCGACCCTCCTCCGAATCCTGTTCCGTCCGGCGAGCCTGGTTTATTTATTGTGCAGTCTGATGATCGTCGGGCTGACGGTTTGTGCAATGGCCCGCCGGAAGAAGCATTCACGGTAGGGAAGGGTTCGAACGGAAGGTCGGGTCTTAGCGCGGCGCTTCCGCGGCGGACCGGAAAATCCGGTCTTCCAGCACCGCCAGTAGTTTGGGGAGCGATTCGGGGTGGAGGGCCGAGATCGAGACGGCGTCATACCGCCAGCAGACGTTCTTTACGATCTGCGGATCGACCCGGTCTTCCTTGTTGAAGACGACCAGACGGGGAATCCGGTCTAGTTCCAATTGCCTTAAAAGTTTCACGACGTCCTCGATCTGCTGTTCGAACCGTGGATTGCCGATGTCCACCAGATGGAGCAGGAGATGGGCGTCCCGCAGCTCGTCCAGCGTCGGTGCAAAGGTGTCCATCAGATCCTCCGGCAGCTCGCGGATAAAGCCCACCGTATTGGTGATGATGACTTCCTTTTCCCGCGGAAAGCGGAGTCGCCGGCTGGCGGTGTCGAGCGTGGCGAACAGGAGGTCGTCCGTCAGCACCTCGCTTCGCGTCAGCGCGTTCAACAGCGTCGATTCCCCTGCATTGGTATATCCCACGATCGAGACGATCGGCGTTCCGCTCTTCACCCGCATCGCCCGCCGTTCCGTCCTAGAGAGAGAGGGCCCGGTCTATGGAATTGACTTTATGGTTCCGGCGGGGGCCGGCTTGAAAGGAGAACACTGAGCGAAAGAGAGACAGGGAGAACACTGAGGGCCAGGTCTTGCATTGCAGTATCTTGCTGGGAGGCTCCGCTTCCGACCGCCAAGGGTGGGATTACGCGACTCGGACGATCTCGGCTCCCTCGTATTCCGGAAACATGATGATCGCCGGGTGAATACCGAACACGCTGGCCAGTTGCTCGGCGCGTCGCTTGCCGATATCGAGTCGGTCGTGTTCAAGCTGGCTGAGATTGGAGGGGCTGATGCCACAGCGGCTGGACAGTTCGTTCTGGGCCCACCCCTTGAGCTCCCGCAACATCCGACTGACCTCTCCCGTGGTGATCTTCGCGCGCGGCGTTGCGGGAACGAAGTCTGAGGCCTCAGGTTTTTTCATGAGGTGGGCCATCTCATCCCGAGGCAGGTTGATGTCCAGCACGTAAACAACGCGTGGTGCCGAGGGGGAGAATCGAACTCCCGACACGAGGCTTTTCAGGCCTCTAGAGATCGCTCGCTTTGAGTCATCCGCTGGGGATCAGTCTGCAGCAAGAGCAGGCTATGTAAGTAGGATCCACTGAACGGCCAGTGTGCCAATGTGGCCTGTCTCAACAAAGGGGCTCACCCCACACCCCAGTGTCCGGTCTACACCCTTCACAGATTCCCCCCTGGCTTCAAAGAGCTGTTTTTTACGATGCTTCTAAACCATGACCCTACAAATCATGCAGCAACGCCCTAACGGGCCGCAAGCGGTTGCGTCGTTTTGGATTGTTTTCTATACACATTTCCAATATTATGGCGCATTATATTGAAAGTCACCGCTTATCAGCGCTGACTCCGTCAGCCGTGACAGGCTGAACTCGCATGTTCAGCCGTGGCATCATCAAGGGATTCTCACCGCTTGGAACGGGGCACAGGAAGGGTCGGCCACGTGAAGAACCCCAAGGCCAGCGCTCTCCTCAAACAGACCACGACCGGACTCCGTATCCGCCTCCTTGCCGCCGACCGAGATTTTCTGCGTGACCTTGCCCGTGTTCAGTTGATCTCCTCCGATCTCGCCGAGGACCACCACTACGCTCACCTCAAGTCCGGTGCGGCGCGCTCGCTCACGCGGCTGGAAGCCGCGGGGTTGATCCGCAGTCAGACGCTCCACATCACCGGCCAACCGTCTGTGAAAGCCTACGAGTTCTCCATTCGCGAGAGGTCCGGCCGCGGGGCTTGCTGTTTGGTCAGGAATGCGTCGATATCGGCGGGACGAATCAGCACCTTCCCCCGCGCCACCGCCCGATACACCGGAAGCCCGCTGACGATCCACCGCTTCAGCGTTCGTACAGAAACCCCGGACCAGGTGGCCGCATCCCGCAGCGAGAGATAGCCGGGCGTCGTCGCGCCGTTCTGGTGGGTTCGGGGGGCGATCGCGCCAGCGAACACCCGTTTGACCGCGATCAGCCGCGCGATGGTCGCACGGGTCCACCCCGCCCCCAGCACGTCGGCCAGTCGGCGAGATCACCCGTCTTCGGGAGTATGACCCCCGAGGACTGGCGGCTCGTCGCGTTCGCCCTGGAAACGGGCCTCCGCTAGGCGGAACAGTTCGGCCTCCGGTGGGACTGGATCAACCTCGATCGCGGGACGTTGACGATTCCTCACAGCAAGTCCGGCAAGACCCGCCACGCCCCCCTGAGCGAGGGCGCGATCGCCGTCCTCGGGTTGCTCAAGTCGTGGGTGGGGTCGGCCTACGTGTTTCCGAGCCCGAAGGTGTCTGGTGAACCGATGGACGGCCGCAACTTCATGGTGCGGACCTATCTCCCAGCCCTTGCAGCGGCGACGATCGACGGCGTCACGTGGCACACGCTCCGCCATTCGTTCGCCTCACGGCTCGTCATGCGGGGCGTGGACATTCGGACCGTGCAGGAACTGATGGGGCACTCCACGATCCTGATGACGATGCGGTACGCGCATCTGTCCCCGGGCCACCTGCGGGAGACCGTCAACAAGGCCACGCTGGGGGTGCTGTCAGAGGATTTTCAGGCTGGAACCGTGACTAAAACCGTGACTTCGGAAACTGAAGGAAGCAACGCTGAAATACACGAGACGCCGAAGCGTCTGAATTCTCACGGGAAGAAATGGAGGCGGCGGGCGGGTTCGAACCGCCGCATCGCAGTTTTGCAGACTGCTCCCTTAGCCACTTGGGTACGCCGCCGTTGCCCGGCTCTTATAGCAAATGGGCCGGAGACCTGTCAAACTCGCACCCCGCAAATTGACTTTGGGCGCGCATCGACGATAGGATGACCGCCTTACAGGCGGGCCCCACGGTGAGCGCACCCAAGATTCAAGCGATTCGCGGTGTTAAAGACATCCTTCCCAGCGACATCGAGCCCTGGCACATCCTCGAAACCACCGCACGGAACTTGTCGGAAACCTTCGGCTACGCGGAGATCAAGATCCCGATCTTCGAGGCGACCGAACTCTTCGCGCGCGGCCTCGGTGCGGCAACCGACGTCGTCGAGAAGGAAATGTACACGTTCGAGGACCGCGACGGGAAACTGATCACGTTGCGTCCCGAGGGCACGGCGTCGGTCATCCGCGCGTACATCGAACACCATCTCTGGACGGAGTCCCCGCTCGTCAAACTCTATTACATCGGCCCCATGTTTCGGCACGAACGGCCCCAGGCGGGGCGCTTCCGCCAGTTTCACCAGATCGGGGTGGAAGCGCTGGGGTCGGCGAGCCCCTGGCTTGATGTCGAGCAGCTCGTCCTGCTGAATAGGCTGTTCTTGGCGTTGGAGATCGCGCCGACGACGCTGCTCCTCAACAGCCTCGGGTGTCCCCTCTGTCGGCCCGCGTACCGCGACGCGCTCAAAGCCTTCCTGTCCCAGCGCGCCGAAGACATCTGTGAGGCGTGCCGTCGGCGCATCGACACGAACCCCCTCCGCGTGCTGGACTGCAAGCGGGAGGAGTGCCGCGCGCTGACCCGCGACGCCCCGGTGATCACCGGTTTTCTGGGCTCGGAATGCGTCGACCATTTCGACGCGGTGCGCGCGGGTCTCGACGACGTGGGTGTTCCGTACGTCGTGGAGCCACGCCTGGTCCGCGGGCTGGACTACTACACCAAGACCGCGTTCGAGTTCACCGCCGAGGGCCTGGGCGCCCAAAACACGATCGCGGCCGGAGGCCGTTACGATGGCCTGGTGGAAGCCCTCGGCGGCCCCCCCACACCCGGCGTGGGGTTCGCCCTGGGAATAGAACGCGTGGTCACCTTGTTCAAAAAGGGGGCTCTGTCCTCGTTGTCCCCGGACATCTTCATTGCCACGGTGGGCGAACCCGCCAAGCGCCGCGTCATCGGCACGTTGACGGCCTTGCGGGACGCCGGAATCAAGGTTGAAACCGATTATGACCAGGGCAGCCTCAAAAGCCAGATGCGGCGGGCGGATAAACTCGGCGCACACTATACCGTCATCCTGGGGGATGACGAGCTGGCGAAAGGTCTGGCCGTGGTTCGCGATATGGCGACCAAATCGCAAACCGAGGTGGCGCTCGGCGGCCTGGTTTCCCACCTCGTCACGCTGCTCGCTTCCTCCCGTCGCGCGTAGCGTCGCGCTGCTGCTGCTGCTCGCCGCGTGCGGAAGCCCATTAGAACTACCGGCACCGGCCCCCCCTCCGGTGCCGCTTCCGCCCCCACTCCCCCCTCCGGCCTCAATCGACAGCCTCGTCGCCACCCCTCTCTTAGTCGGGGTGCCGACGAATGTTACCGTCACCGCGCAAGACCGCAAAGCCTTTATCGAGTGGGACCCCGTCAATGGGGCCAACTGGAATCGCCTCGAGTGGGAGACGGATCCCCAGCCACTCGCGGTCGGCGGTGGGGCGGTGGACGTTACCCACGGTGGGGCTCCTGCGCCCCCTCTCCCCGGCAACACGCTCTATGTCTATACGGTAACGCGAGCCGATCACGCGGCCGTCGTCGTCTCCGCAATGCCGGTCCCGGACGATCCGACGATCCCCTCCGGGGTGTCCCTCACGCCCGGACCGCGGAACAACCGTCTCTCCTGGAATGCAGTGACCGGCGCAATCGCGTATCGGGTCTATTGGAGCTTCTGGAGCTTCAGCGGCGGAGTCACCTCGTCAAACGCCACGGTGATCGATGTCGTCTCGGGCACCACCTATACTCACGAGGGCCTCGAACCCGGAACGGACTATCACTACGCGGTCACCGCCGTCTTTTCGCAGGTTGAGGAAGGCCCGTCCTCGGCCGAGGTGGGGGGACGCCCGGGAGAAACGGCGCCCGTCACGGTCACCGCGGGGAACCGGACGGTGACACTCGCGTGGACCGACGCGATCGACTCGATCGCCTACGTCGCTTCACACGCGGAGTTGGTGGCGCCCCCATTCACGTTCCCCCATGAGGTCTCGCCGCTTGACAACGACCGGCGATACGGGTTTCGGGTGGTTCCGCACTTTCCCTCAGGTGACGGCCGAGCCTCGACCCGCGTGTACGCCACGCCCGCCGCACTGGCCTTGGGAGTCTCTCGCGGCGTCACGCTGACCGCGGGGCCGGGTTACAACACGATCACCTGGCTTCCCGTCACCGGAGCCCAGTACTACGACGTGACGTGGTGGCAATCGCTCAACACCAATGGGCCGCCCGACGGACTCTTCACCGCCCTGAGTGGCACCACGTACCGGCACACCGGACTGGACACGTGCACGGCCACCGACACCCCCTGTCCGACGTATGCGTATACGGTGTCGGTTTCCGGCGGTGGGATTGGTTCCAGCGAAATCGCGGCTGTCTCGATCCCACTCCATCCGTTTCCGCCCCTCATCACCAATCTGCCGGTCGTGCGGTTGACAGGCCTCAAACCGGCCCGTAGCCGCGTCACGCTCAACGGCGCCGAAATCGTCGGGCCGACCAGAGAGACGTGGTTTGAGTATCCCACTCCGCTGTCCGAAGGGCTCAACTCGCTCACGTTCGTAGCGATCGACGAACAGGGAAACTTAAGCGCCGACGCCGTGTATCGGATCACGCTTGACATCACGCCACCGTTACCTCCGCAGGTCGATACGATGCAGTGCGTCTCGTCACCCTCGGGCTCCCCAAAAGCGACACTCACCGGCACGAAGGATCCAAACACCGCGATCCTTCAGCTCCACCCGGACAACGTCGAACGGCTCATCGTGGGAAGCGACGCGAAACCAACCTGGACGGTCACGTTGGACGCGACTTCCGGCATGGCCACGTTCGTCCTGATCGCCAAGGATATCGCGGGCAACGCGGCGAGAGCCGACGTCAGCCTGACCTGCCCCTAACTCACCGGCGCTTCAAGAATACTGAGCGTGGATCCCTCCACGGCGGCACGGACGCCGAACGGGAGGGTGACGTTCGTGCCGCCGTGACCGGAGGGAAAATCGATCAGGACCGGACACGGTAAATCGCCCAGCACGTCCCGGATCACGTCTTCCAGCGTGTACAGGTCCTGCGACGAGGGATGACAATCCGGCATCAGGCCGAACACCACCGCACGCACCCTGTTGAACTTACCCAGTTGCTTGAGGTAGGTGAGCATCCGGTCGATGCGGTACGGGGGCTCGTTGATGTCTTCGAGAAAGAGAATCGCCTCATCGGTCTGGATTTCGTAGGGGGTCCCGATGGTCTGGCAAACCAGGGTGAGGCACCCTCCCGTCAAAACGCCCTCGCCGCTTCCCCCCTTGAGGACCTTGACGCCCGCGACGTCGAACGGGCCTGGCGGGGTAGTGGCGCTCAGCATGCGGATGAACGCGTCGTTCGTGGCCGGCGAGGAGTACTTGCCGAAGTTCGGGCTGACCATCGGTCCGTGAAACGCAACGAGCTGACACGCCGTCCGTAAAAAGTGCAGAAAAATGGTGAGGTCGCTGCTGCCCACGAAGATCTTCGGGAAGCGGGCGAGCAAGGCGGCGTCCAAGAACGGGAGCAGCCGCGATGTCCCGTACCCCCCCCGGGCGGCCACCACGGCCTTCACCTCGGGGTGAGCGAACATCTCGGTCAGGTCGGCCGCGCGGTCCTGGTCGCGGCCCGCAAGATAGCGCGAGGTCCGATAGACCGACCGACCCAACACAACACGGAATCCCAGCTCTTCCAGCCGACGAATGCCGGCGCCCAAGTCATCGGCCTTCACCGCGCCCGCCGGAGCGACCACGCCGATGAGATCCCCCTTCTGCAGCGCCGGCGGCTTTCGAAGCGGCGTCATGCCGGCGCGAGCGAGGCCAGTGCCGACAGCAATTTACGATGGATCCCGTCAAAGCCGCCGCTCGACATCACGCACACCAAGTCGCCCGGGGCCAGTTGGGGCGCGATCGCCCGGACGATCTCATCGGCGGTGGCAAGCACCGCGGCCTGGACGCCGCGACGGTTGAGGTCGGCGACCAACCGCGCGACATCGAGCCGCTCGTCGGCGGGAAGTTTCTCGGAGGCGAAGGGCTTCGCAATGACGACGCGATCGGCCAGGTCGAACGCTTCGGCAAACGCGATCTGAAAGGTATTCCGCCGACTCGTGGCGGAGCGCGGCTCGAAAATCGCCCAGAGCTGGCGTGAGGGATACCCCATCTTCAGCGCCGCCAACGTCTCGCGGATGGCGGTCGGGTGGTGGGCAAAGTCGTCCATGACGATGATGTCGCGCACCGTGCCGACGATTTCTTGCCGGCGCTTGATCCCCTCAAAACGCCTGAATCCCTCGGCGACGTCGCGGGGTGTCAGGCCGGCGTGGTCCGCGGCACCGATGACGGCGAGCGCGTTCATCACGTTGTGCCGGCCGAGCAGGGGGAGGCGGAACGCGCCATACGGCTCCCCGCCCTTCCGCACCTCGAACGCCATCCCCCCCCGCTCGGGCCTGACCGCCTCGGCCCTCCAGTGGCTCGTCGCCTCGAACCCGTAGGTCTCGACCCGACACGCCGCGCGGGCGGCGACCGACGTCACCGTGGCATCGCCGTCCGCCGCCAGCAACAGCCCGTCGCGGGGAATCAGTTCCACGAACGTGGTGAAGGCCGACACGATCTGGTCGAGGTGGCCATAGATGTCCCCGTGGTCGAATTCGATGCTGGTGAGGATCGCCGTCCGGGGCCGGTAGTGGAGAAACTTGGGCCCCTTGTCGAAGAACGCCGTGTCGTACTCGTCGCCTTCGACGACGACGTGTTCCCCCTTGCCGAGCCGGTAGTTGCCCTCGAAATTCCTGGCCCACCCGCCGATCATCGCCCCGGGATCGCGGCCCGCCGCGGTCAACACCCACGCGAGCAGCGCGGTGGTGGTCGTCTTGCCGTGGGTCCCGGCGACGACCATCGCGTGCCGATCGCCGATGAAGAACTCCGCGAGCGCCTGCGGGAACGAGCGATACGGGATGCCACGCTCCAACATCGCCGCCACTTCGGGGTTGGTTTTTGACACGGCGTTCCCGACCACGACCAGATCGGCGCCGTCGAGATGTTCAGGGGCAAATCCGGAGTACGGGACAATCCCCTGCGCGGCGAGCAGCGTGCTCATCGGCGGGTAGACGTTGAGGTCCGACCCCGTGACGTGGTAGCCGGCCGCCTTGAGCATCCCGGCAAGCGCGCCCATCCCGGTGCCGCAAACCGCGATCAGGTGGATGTGGCGGATGGGGTTCATCGGCGCCGTTAGTATAGGAGATGAGAAAGGGGTTGTCACGGCGACCGCAGCGCGGGCGCCACGTCCAGATCCAACTCCCGGCCGACACGCCGCGCCACCGAGTCGCCCCAGAGGCGGGTGATGGCCCCAAGCGCCAGTCGCACGCCCCACGCGCCGCTCGCGGCGGTTCCCACGACGCCGTCCTCCACCAGCGGCTCGTCGCTCACCGTCACGCCCTCGAACCGTCCGAGACGTGATCGGTACTTCCCATGCGTCGTGACTCGCTTGCCCGCCAGGACTCCGGCCTTGGCTAGAACGAACGTCCCCGTTCCGATGGCCGCCACGTACCGTGCCAACGGCGCGCGTTCGTACACAAACTCCCAAAGACCGCCTTCTTCCATTTCGGGGACCGTCGGCTCGCCGATCTCGCCCGATCCCGGAACGATCAGCACGTCGAGGGGAGGGCACATCGTCAAATCGTAGTCGGGAAGGATCCGCAGGCCGTTGGCGCCGTGAACGATCCCGGGAGTTCGGGTGACGGTCAGCACCTGGGTCTCGGGCAGGTCGACGTCTCGGGCCTCGATCTGCAACCGGCGGAGCGCGGAGAACACGCCGTAGGGCGCGGCCAGATCAAGTTCTTCCACCCCGTGGAAGACCACGAGGCCGACCACGCACGTGCCCGGCGAATCACTCACGGCGCGGTCGTCGTGTCGGACCACACCACGACGCTCGCCATCACCGAACGATCCGCCGCCCAGCCCCCGACAAGGTACAGCTTCTCGCCGACGACACCCATGCCCATCGCCGCGCGAGCCTCCGGCAGCGGCGGAAGGGGGTGCCACGCGGCGGGACCGCTCCCGGCGGGAGCATCGCACGACGCCGCCAACGTCCCGATCCCGACGTCACCCGAAAATCCGCCGAACAGGTAGAACCGGTCACGGTGGGCGACCAAGCCGTGCGCCGCCGCCGGCCAAGGGAGCGACCATGCAGCACGCGCCCACGCGTTGCGCTCGGGGTCGTACAGTTCGACGCGATCGTATTCGATGAATCCGTTCGGCGTGAAGGCCACCCCTCCGGCCACAGCCACCCGATGATTCGACACGAGCCCCGACGCCGCGAACCGCGGCGTCGGGAGCGGAGCGACGTTCTCCCAGCCCGCTCGGCCGGGACGCCACCGCTCGGCAAACGCGAAGCCCGGATCGGTCTGCGGCCCGCCCTCGGTCGCGTCGGGATGATGGCCGGCGATGATGTAGACCCACCCGTCGAGCACGGCGCACGCGGGGTAGTCGTGCGGTTGGAGCATGTCCGGCCCGGGCGACCAGCGGTCGGCCGCCGGCTCGTAGAACTCCACGGTCCGCAGGAACGTGAATTTCCCGTCGGGCTTTTTAAATCCGCCCCCAATCACCGCGATCCGATCCCCGAGGCTCACCGCCATCGCCCCCGAGCGCAGCGTGGGCATCGGCCGCGCCTCGGCCCAGCGGCCGGTCGCGGGGTCGAACACCTCGACGGAATTCAGACTCACGAAGCGCGGGCCGCCGCCGCCGATGACGTAGAGGCGGCCGTCGAGCACCGCCACGGCGGGATGAGAGCGCGCGACGCGCAGATCGGGCACGCGCGTCCAGGTCATTTCTCGCCCGCGTGGGCGCTCTTCCCCGTAAAATACAGCGCGAGCGCCACGAACAAGATGCCGAGGCCCAGGTACAAGATCCCGAGCGGATCGGAGAACGACGTGTGGATGACGTTCTTGAAAAAGGTGACGATCAGGATCATCAGCACGACCTTGGCGAGTCGGTCCTTGAGATCGTCCAGGGTCTGGATGAGGAGGATTTTCGAGCTGTGGCGGGCGTCTTCCTGCGCGACGTCGATCTTGCTGATGAATAGCTCGTACAGACCCAGCGAGAAGATCAAGAGTACCGTCGCCAGCAGGTAATCGTCCACCGAGCTGATGATGTGCCCCACGACCAGGCTGTGGAAGGCCTCGTACTCGTCTGAGGTATGCAGCTCGCCAAACGCATAGCTTACAGCCTTGACGGCGACCCCCACCACATCGGCGGTCGCAATCAAAAAGAGAATCACCGCCGAAATGAGGCTCGAGACCACGGCGAGCAACACGATAAACCGGCTCCGCCACAACCCCGCCTCGAACACCCGTTCCCACATCATGCCACGCTGCCCCCGTTTGACGTTCCCAGCATGCGGTGCGCCGCTTCCCACGCCGCGCAAACGCCGCATTATACGGAACGATGCGGTGAATGTCGATGGCCATCGAGCGCATCGCTGTGGTACGATTCTCACGCGCTGGGCATACCGAATTACTCTGCGTCCGTGTCCATTCCCGAGGTACCCCCATGAATCTCGATGAAACGTTGCTGAACACCAGGACCGTGTATGACGGGAAGTACCTCCGAACTGAGGAGCGGACGGTGCGCTTGCCCGACGGGCGCGAGGGGCGGCGCGAGATCGTCGTGCCACCCAACGCCGTCGGGGTGCTGCCGATCGAGCGCGACGGGACGGTCTACCTCGTCCGGCAATATCGGACGGCGCTGCAGCGGGCGATCATCGAGATTCCGGCCGGCATTCTCGAACCGGGCGAGGAACCGTTGGAGACCGGACGACGCGAGTGCGCCGAAGAAATTGGCCTTCGGCCCGCGCGGTTGGATCCTTTATTCGGCTACTACCACTCGGTCGGCTTTTCCACCGGCCGCATCCAGGTCTTCTTGGGGCGCGACCTCGAGCCCGTTCATCACGTCCGCGCCGATTCGACCGAGTTCTTGGAGATCGTCACCATGCCCTTCGACGACCTGCTCGCGCTCGTCCACCGCGGGGAGATCGTCGACAGCAAGACGCTGCTCGCCGTGCTCTGGTATCAGACGTTTCGACTCTCGATGGAAGATATTCAATGAGCGAGCGCTCGCTCGAACCGGAGGTTCAGCGGATCGGGCGCGAGATCCTTGACCGGTCGGCCGACCATCGCGCGTCGATCTTCGATGCCGGGTGGTGGGGCGGCCAGGTCCTCGAGTGGGCGACGCGCGACGAGGCCTTCAAGACGGCCCTGTTTCGATTCGTCGACGTCTTGCCCACGGTGTCGGACCCGGCGGACGCGGTCGCGATCTTCCTCGAATACTTCGAGGGCTTGTCCTTGCCCAAGGCGCTGGAGTGGGGGCTGCGCCGCCTGACTCCCGATTCGCTGGCCGGGCGCGCGGCCGGGCGCACGCTGAAGGAACAGGTCGCCGCCCTGGCCTCGCTCTTCATCGCGGCCCCGGCCATCGAAGGCGCTGGCGAGGCCGTGTCCGCGCTGTGGCGCCGCGGCCAAGGTGCCTCGGTCTCGCTGTTGGGGGAGACCGCCGTTAGTGAACGCGAGGCCGATGCCTACCGCGACCGGTACACGGCGCTGCTCTCGGCGGTCGCCGATGCGGCGCGCCGGAGTCCTCACCCGCCGGATCATCCCTTATCCAGTTCCCCCCAGGCCGAGGTGTCGATCAAGGTCTCGTCGCTCGACTCCCAGCTCGACCCGGCGAACTGGACCGGAAGCCTCGATTGCCTCGCCGACCGTCTGCGGCCGATTCTCCGCCGCGCGGCAGATCTCGGCGCGCACGTGCAGTTCGACATGGAACAATACGCGATCAAGGACCTGGTGCTCGCCCTCTTTCGGCGACTGATGGACGAAGAGGCCTTCGCGGGTCTCCACGCGGGCGTCGTAATCCAGGCGTACCTCCGGGACGCGGCGCGCGATCTTGAGGACCTGATCGCGTGGGCCGAACACGCCGGGCGTCCCATCACGATCCGCCTCGTGAAGGGCGCGTACTGGGACGCCGAAGTCATCGCGGCCCGCCAGAAGGGCTGGCCGATCCCGGTCCTGACCGAGAAAGCGGCCACCGACGAGCAATTCGAGGAGCTGACCCGGCTGTTGCTGGACCACGCCCCGGCAATCCGCCCCGCCATCGGCTCTCACAACGTGCGGAGCCTCGCCGTCGCCGTCGCCCACGCCCGAGCGCGCGGGCTCGCGCCCCAAGCGTACGAGCTGCAGCTCCTGTACGGGATGGGCGATCCCATCGCGGCGGCCTTGACCGCGATGGGCGTGGGCGTGCGGGTGTACACGCCGGTGGGCGAACTTATCCCGGGCATGGCCTACCTGGTGCGGCGGCTTCTGGAAAACAGCGCGAACGACTCGTTCCTTCGCCGGCGGTTCCGGGAGCGGCTTAGCCCCGACGCGTTGCTGGCGCCGCCAACTGTGCCGACCATAGGGGCGACCGGCCGGTCGCCCCTATCCGACGCACCGCGCACACCCACGTCCCCGTTGCCGTCCCTCGAACCGTTCGCTAACGAGCCGCCCACCGACTTCGCGCGGCGCGATGCCCGCGAGGCCATGACGGCGGCGCTGGCTCGCGTCCGTGCGACGCTCGATCGCACGTGGCCGCTCGTGATCGACGGACGAGCGGTTGAGACGGCTGCGACGACCGCGTCGCTCAACCCGGCCGATCCATCACAGCGCATCGGCCGGGTCGCGGTTGCGACGCGGGAGCACGCCGATCGCGCGCTGTCTGCCGCGTCGCGGGCGTTGGTCTCCTGGCGCCGGGTGCCGGTCGAGGCACGCGCCGCGATTCTGATCGAGGCGGCGCGGTCGATGCGATCGAAGCGGTTCGATCTGGCCGCGCTCGAGGTCTTCGAGGTCGGGAAGGGATGGCGCGAGGCGGACGCCGACGTCGCCGAGGCGATCGACTTTCTGGAGTACTACGCCCGGGAGATGCGCCGACTCGGCCGCGTACAACGCCTGAGCGACCTTCCCGGCGAGGACAATCTCTATTGGTACGAACCACGCGGCGTCGGCCTCGTCATCCCGCCGTGGAACTTTCCGCTGGCAATCCCGACCGGGATGATCGCCGCGGCCGTGGTGGCCGGTAACACCGTGCTGCTCAAGCCCTCCGGCCTCTCGCCGGTGCTGGGTGCGCAGCTCGCGGCGGTCTTCGCGGAGACCGGCCTGCCCCCCGGCGTCCTTCAATTCCTCCCGGGCCGCGGCGCGGACGTCGGGGAGTACATGGTCGACCACCCCGCCGTGAATTTCATCACGTTTACCGGTTCCAAAGAAGTCGGGCTGCGAATCATCGAACGCGCCGGACGAACGCCCGCCGGGCAGCGCCATGTCAAACGCGTCATAGCCGAGATGGGGGGAAAGAACGCGGTGATCGTGGACCAGACCGCCGACCCGGACCAAGCGATTCCGGGCGTTCTCGCCTCGGCCTTCGGCTACCAGGGCCAGAAATGCTCGGCGTGCTCGCGGCTGATCGTCCTCGAATCGATCTACAAGCCGTTCGTCGCCCGATTGAAAGAGGCGGTCGAGAGTCTCACGATCGGACCGCCGGATGATCCGGCCTTTACAGTAGGCCCCGTCATCGACGCCGCCGCCCGCGATCGCCTCCAGGCGATGATCGACCGCGGCGTCGTGGACGGCCTCGCCCTGCGGGTCGCGCCGACGCCTCCCCTCCCAGGCCATTACATCGCGCCCGCACTCTTCGGCCCCGTCCCACCCGACCACCCCTTGGCCCGGAACGAGCTGTTCGGTCCGGTCCTGTCGGTGCTCATCGCCAAGGACTTCGATCACGCGCTGGCTCTCGCCAACGACGTCGACTACGCCCTGACCGGCGGCGTGTACTCCCGCAGCCCGGCGAACATCAGGAAAGCGGCTGGCGCCTTCGAGGTGGGCAACCTGTACGTCAACCGCCCCATCACCGGCGCGCTGGTCGGCCGGCAACCCTTCGGCGGCTTCCGTCTGTCGGGCCTCGGATCCAAAGCGGGCGGGCCCGACTACCTCCCCCAATTCCTCATCCCCAAGAGTTTCAGCGAGAACACCGCGCGTCACGGCTACGCGCCGCGGGGAGATGAATCGAACGCGTTGTAGTCCGCCGCGACCTCTGTTATGATGGCGAAACTCATTCGTCGGAAGCCTGCATGGCCTTTGTGAACCGGATAGTGCGCGCGGCACGCCTGGACGCCACGCTATATGAAGAAGTCGAAGCGGATCGGACGGCCATGGGCCAGGCTCTCGGCGTCGTGCTGCTCTCCGGCCTCGCCGCCGGCGTCGGCGCCTTGTCCCTGGGTGGAGCGGCCGCCATCCTGGTCGGCACGATCGGCGCAC
>Ga0210377_10000638_pt1 | contig 33299 bp, 31 predicted proteins | sample PLM4_65_b1redo_FD_155480 | JGI IMG/M metagenome (GOLD analysis project Ga0210377, IMG submission 155480) | Groundwater sediment microbial communities from an aquifer in East River, Colorado, USA - PLM4_65_b1 redo | ecosystem: Environmental > Terrestrial > Soil > Riparian zone | place: USA: East... | reverse complement strand
TGTTCGCTCGAGGTCTCGCCGACGCTCGGCGATTGCCGGTGCCGGTAGTGAGCGTCGGCAATCTCATCGCCGGCGGAAGCGGCAAGACCCCGTTCGTCGACATGCTGGCGCGACGGCTGCACAAGGGCGGTCACCGCGTCGCTATCATCCTCCGTGGCTATCGGGGTGGCTCCACCAAGCCCGTGATCGTCAGCGATGGCGAGCGGCTGCTCTGCGAGCCACCGGTGGCGGCCGACGAGGCGTACCTGTTAGCCCGGCATCTTCCTGACGTCGCCGTCTTGACCGGGGCGGACCGGTATCTGGTCGGTCGAGTTGCCATCGAACAGTTGGGATGCGGAATCATCGTCTTGGACGATGGATTCCAGCATCTCAGGATACATCGCGATCTGGATATTGTTCTGGTCGATGCGACAAATCCCTTGGGTTACGGTCGGCTGCTTCCTTCCGGTTTGTTGAGGGAGCCGCCGGAGGCGCTCGAGCGTGCTGGCCTCTTGGTTATTACCCACGCCGACTCCGCACGTGACCTGAGCGCAGTCACGCAGGCGGTCCGGCGGTATGCAAAGACAGCTCCGATCGCTCTAGCGGCACATCGCCCTGCCGGCTTGGTCGGCCCCCAGTGGGACGAATGCCTGCCCCCAGAACATCTCCATCGTCAACGCGTGTTGGCATTCTCTGGCATCGCCAACCCGAGAGGGTTCGAGACAACCCTGGTCCAGCTCGGCACTTTGATCCTGGCCCACCGTACGTTCCCCGATCACTACGTCTATTCTGCCACCGATCTTCAGGCCCTTTCCGAGGCGGCCATCAAGGTCGGTGCCACTTTGATGGTCACGACAGAAAAAGATATGGTAAAATTAGCCCGCCTGAACCGAGGGAAGGATGCAGTGCCTTTGTACGCCCTGTCGATCTCTCTCGAATTGCTGGAGGGAAAAGACATCCTGGACCGCATGCTGAGCGACCTGGTGAAACCGAATACCGCATGAACCCAGAGGCCAGAGGCGGCGTCACCGCCTATCTCGAATATCTCCTCGCGATGGCCTTCGCCAGGGGCCTGCATTCCCTACCTCCTATGCTGGCCTATCCGGTAGGAGAGGGGTTGGGGGCGCTCGCCTATCGCTTGGACCGTAGACATCGGGTCATTGCGCAAGAGAACCTGCGTCGTGCCTTCGGGGGCCAACTCTCCGACCGAGCCATTGCTGGACTGGCTCGCTCCACCTTTGTCAACCTAGGCCGTACCCTGGTTGAGACCTGCAGGATCCCAAAGATCACTCGAGACAACTTCGAGCGATTCGTCCGGATTGAGGGGTATGAGCACTTCACAAGGGCCAAGGAACGGGGCAGGGGGGTCATGTACATCACTGCCCATCTTGGTTCGTGGGAACTGCTTCCAGTGGTGTCGGCCCTGATGGGAGAGCCGCTCTCCATCGTGGCGCGGCCACTGGATAACCCATACCTGGATAGGGCCATCAACGGCCTGCGAGCCCGTTTCGGAACGAGGGTCTTGCCCAAGAAACGGGCGATGCCGACGCTGTTGCGGGCGCTGCATCGGGGCGAAAGCATCGGGATCCTCATAGATCAAAATATTACCTGGAAGGAGGGAGTCTTCGTTGATTTCTTCGGTCTTCCCGCCTGCACGGCCCTCGCGCCTGCGCTCTTGGCCCTCAGGACCGATGCCTCCGTCCTTCCGGCCGCCATCTTCCGGAACGGGAGGGACCATCACACCATCGTCGTGGGGGAAGAGATCTCCCTGAGCAGGACGGGACGCCTGAAGACAGATCTGGTCGCCAACACCGCCGCCTTTACCGAGGCCATCGAAGCGTTTGTCCGAAGGGAGCCGGCCCAGTGGCTTTGGCTCCATCGCAGGTGGAAGACGCGGCCGCTGCCTACCCGGCACCAGATGGAGGGGGCGACGTGTGTCGGCCCAGTCAATGTCGCCTAGTGGTAAGATCTCACCCCACGGCTCCCCACTCGACCCCCGACAGCGAATGCTAGGTGCCGCTACGATACGTGTAGCCTCCATGGGCCGCGTCGTGCTGACGTCACCTTCCGCTTCGGCATGGGTCTCATCTACTCGTTGAGGAGATGCTCGGAGGCGCACGTGCAAAGACTGCGGGTCCGGCGGACTTTCGAAGCTGACAGGCTTCGAGCTATTCTGGTCGTCGGGCCGAATTGGGTGGGCGACGCAGTCCTTGCCATCCCCACGCTCGCCAACCTCCGGCGCTCCTTTCCAGCCGCAAGAATCTCGCTCCTGTCATGTCCGTGGGTGAGCGGCCTCTTTCGGGCCTCACCGTTCATCGACGAGCTCGTCGAGGCGCCAAGCCGGAATCAGCTCGCGTGGGCAGTGACTGTCCTCAGGCAACGGGGCTTTGAACTGGCCTTGCTTTTGCCGAATAGCTTTCGGACAGCCTTGATTACTACCCTGGCAGGGATTCCACACCGGATCGGATATGTCTCCGACGGGCGAGGAGCGCTGTTGACGGTGGGTGTTTACCGCTCGGGTGGCAGCTCGTTGCATCAGGTGGACTCCTACCTTGGCCTCCTCCGCGCCCTGCGGTGGGACGCATGGGAGCGCCCGACACGTCTCACGCTCCCGAAAGAGAGCGATAAGGAAGCCGACATGCTCCTCGCCGCGTCAGGCGTAGGGCCTGGCGCGCTGTTAATCGGGATTACCCCTGGGGCCGCCTATGGGGCGGCGAAGCGCTGGCCTGCCGAACGATTTGCGGAAGCGGCCGACTGCCTGGGCGACCGCCTGGGAGCTACCGCCCTCCTGTTCGGCTCGCCGATGGAAGCCCCATTAACACGGGCCATCCGAGACCGTATGCGTGGAACGGCGGTTGACTTGGGCGGGAGGACCACTCTCGCAGCATTCACACGCCTGCTCGGCCGGTGCCGTCTCCTCTTAACGAATGACTCGGGGGCAATGCATCTCGCCGCAGCCTTGGGCGTTTCATGTGTCGCGCTTTTCGGTCCGACCGATCCCCATCGGACGGGCCCTCTCGGGCCGAATCATCGCGTTCTCCGCGATCCGCCAGCTTGCAGCCCTTGCCACTACCGCGACTGCCCGATTGACCATCGGTGCATGCGGGCGCTCAGGGTGCAAGATGTGGTGGCCGCGGCAGAGGAGCTTCTCGAGAAAGCCGATTCTACAAACGACAGGGACGTCCGGAAGGCCCCCGCGGTCTTCCTCGACAGGGACGGTACCATCAACGAGGAAGTGGGACCCATCCAGCGCCCAGAACTGATGAAACCGGTCCATGGTGCGGCAACAGCGCTGAAGCGCCTTGGGGAGGCAGGCTTTCTCCGCATCGTCGTGAGCAACCAGTCGCGAGTGGCCCGAGGTGATGCGACGGAAGAGCTCGTCGAAGCCACGCACCATCGGCTTCTGCAGATTCTCGCCCAGGACGGAGGATCGGCAGATGCGTTCTATTCCTGTCCTCATCATCCTGAAGAAGGACGCTTTCCGTACAACCGCAGCTGCCTCTGTCGGAAACCCGGGACCGGCTTGATCCACCAGGCGGCCTATGAGCTCCGGGTAGACCTGGCCGGGTCATATGTCGTAGGGGACCAGGCGACCGACATTCTGCTGGCTGAACGACTGGGCCTTCCATCGGTGTTGGTGCTGACCGGATTCGGGCGCCAGGCGCTGGCTCAACTTCAGGAAACAGGCGGTCCAAGGCCAAGCCATGTCGCATCGGACTTGACAGCCGCTACCGAGTGGATTCTGGAAAGGAACGGCACGAGGTGAGTGTGTTCGCTCAGAACGGCCCTCCGCCGATGGAGCAGGTGGAACGAATCCTGATCATTAAGCCGAGCTCGCTGGGGCATGTGGTGAATGCTCTCCCATTTCTCGCATCCCTGCTACGCAATTCTGTCCACAGGAGCTCAATCACGAGGTTCACTGCAGCAGCCGGGTTCGAGAGGGAGGAGGAGGGGTGAGCCGAGAGGAGATGCGGATTGTGATACGCGGGGATCGGCCGAGGATCGTGATCATCCGATTAGGGGCCTTGGGAGATTGCGTCTATACGCTTCCCTTGGTGTCCGCATTGAAGGCCCGCTTTCCTCACGCAGAGATTACCTGGATCGTGGAGGAGCAACATCAGGATGTCCCGCGGCTGCACCCGGGAGTGGACGATGTCATTGTCCTCGAGACGAAGGGCTGGCGGCGGGACTTTCGAGTTGGACGGCTGAGAGAGCTGGCGGAAGGGGTCGTAGCTCTAAGAAGATCATTCGCTGCAAGGGACTTTGAGATAGCCCTGGATCCCCAAGGGTTAATCAAGAGCGGAGTTATTGCCTGGCTGACCTGTGCTCCGGTCAGGGTTGGATTTGGCAGCGCCGCCTGCCGCGAAAGAGGTAATACCTTCTTTACCACCCATCGCATCAACGCACCCGTAGATGGACATATTGTCCGAAAAAACCTTTCGCTCCTTGCGCCTTTTGGGATTAGGGTTGAGAGTCCGGACTTCGGCATTCATCTGTCGCAGGATGCGAAGGCAAAGATTCGCTCGCTCCATCAGCAAGTCGTGATCGGTCGTGAGGGTCGGCTGGTGGGTATTCATCCCGGGGTGGGCCATCCCCGAAAGCGGTGGGACGCGGTTCGTTATGCGAAGGTGGGAGATCAGCTCCATGAGCAGAAGGGCGTCCGCGTAATCCTGACGGCGGGTCCGGGGGAAGAAGCAATGGTCAGGCAAGTAGCATCGCAGATGCGAAGCGCGCCGGTCGTCATGCCTCCTTTACGAGTAGGGGAGCTGGCGGCACTGCTCTCGCAGTATGATCTGCTGATTGCAGGTGATACAGGTCCCCTCCACTTGGCAGCAGCCATGGGTTGTCGGACCGTGGCCATCTATGGGCCCTCTGATCCGATCCGGGTGGCGCCCTTCGGCGAAGAGCATTGGGTTCTCAAGAAGGCCTGCCCCTGTGGATGGACGCCGGAACTGCATTTCAACCGCCACTGCGCTGCCGTTCCTTGTCTGGAAGCGATTACTACGGAAGAGGTGGTCCTGGCAGCGAAGGCTTTGCTAGAACGACCATCGGCGGTCATAGGCGGATGCCGAGGCCTTTCACCTGGAACTCAGACTATTCTTCGATGAGGAAAACATTGTGTGGAGCATAGATTATCCGACGGCCGCCTCAACGATCCTGGCGACAGGCAAGAGATGTCGGACAAGCCGCGTTCTCTCGTAACTGGGGCTGCAGGTTTTATCGGCTCCCATCTGTGCGAGAGGCTGCTCGATGAGGGGCATGAGGTCATTGGCCTCGACGGCTTTATCGATTTCTACTCGCGTTCACTGAAGGAGGCCAACCTCGCTAATCTCCTTCCGCGTCCCCGGTTCCGATTTATTGAAGCCGATCTGCTCGAGGCCGACCTGGCCGGCCTCCTCGACGGGATTGAGTTCGTCTTCCATCAGGCAGGGCAGCCCGGTGTTCGGGGAAGTTGGGGCAAGCGGTTTGACGAATATCTGAGGAACAATATTCTTGCCACCCAGCGGCTCCTCGAAGCGGCGAAGGCCCACCTCGGAAGGATTCGCCGTGTGGTCTACGCATCCTCCTCCTCAGTGTACGGCGCCGTCTCAATCCTCCCCCTGTGTGAGGAGGTCGTCCCGCGACCGTTTTCACCCTACGGGGTCACAAAGCTCGCGGCGGAACAGCTCTGCCTTCTCTATCATCTGAACTACGGCCTCCCGGTCGTCGCCTTGCGGTATTTCACCGTCTACGGTCCGCGCCAGCGTCCTGATATGGCGTTTCAACGATTCATTCACGCGATCCTTACCGGAGAGGAAGTGGTCATTTACGGCGATGGCGAGCAAACGCGTGATTTCACCTACATCTCGGATGGAGTGGAGGCGAACCTCTTGGCCTTGAGGCCGGAGGCGGAGGGTGGAACATTCAATATAGGGGGTGGCGCGAGGATCACGATTAACGACGCCTTATCGCTGCTGGAGCGGCTCGTTGGTCAACCTATCCGCCGCAGTCATATCCTGGCCCAGAAGGGCGATGTGCGTCACACCTTCGCTGATGTGACCCTGGCTGGCCGCGTACTGGGGTACGGGCCCCGGGTGACCCTTGAGGATGGCCTAGCCAGACAGCTCAAGTGGGTTCGTCTCAGCTCGAGCTCCAGTCGGGGGTTCTGACGGGTCCTCGGAGGCTCACCATGATTCGACGGGCAGCGGTGGCCGGGTCCTTCTATGGGGGCAGTCGAGAGCGACTGAGGGTACAGGCCGCCGATCTGATTACGGGAGACGGAACGAGGGCACGTGCCATCGGGGCCGTCGTCCCCCACGCGGGCTATATCTACTCTGGGAAGGTCGCTGGAGCGGTCTATGCCCGCCTTGCCTTTCCAGACGTGTTCGTCATCCTGGGACCTAACCATACCGGCTTGGGGGCAGGCGTGGCGATCATGACCTATGGGGCATGGGAGACTCCCTTAGGACAGGTCCCCATCAACACCGACCTTGCAAGGGCAATTCAGAGGAATTCGCAGATCATCGAGGAGGATCATCTGGGTCACCTGCGCGAGCACTCCATCGAGGTTCAGTTGCCTCTGCTTCAGGCGTTTGGCATTCCCTTTTCCTTCGTGCCGATCTGCCTCTTCAGCAGCGAATTTGCGGCATGCCGGGATGTCGGGTTGGCCATCGCCGAGGCGGTCGCGCAGTCGGATCGGTCTGCGCTCGTGGTCGCCTCGAGTGATATGAGTCATTACATCGATCACGCGCAAGCCAAGCTGAAGGATCAACAGGCGATCGATGCCATTGTTGCGTTGGATCCCGAACGCCTGCATCGAGTCGTAAAGAGGGAGAGGATTACGATGTGTGGATTTCATCCGACCACCGCTATGCTGGTAGCGGCACGAGAGCTTGGGGCCAGTTCTGCCGAACTGACGGGCTACGCCACCTCGGGCGATGTCACCAAAGATTATACAAGCGTGGTTGGGTATGCGGGCCTGATTATCAGATGAGTCGGGCCGATGCCTTGTGGCGAACATTTTCCTTGACACACCTTGCTTGGGCCGATTATTGTTCTCGGGGATTCGTGTGGCGCAGCGGCGGGGGTGGCCATGGCAAGAGGGGTATGCCCGGCTAAAGATGGGCGAAACCAGACCGATCGACCATAGGCAAGCTGATCGTCCAAAAGATGCTGTCCTCCACCTACGGCGCTGGATTCTCGCCGGTATCGTCTACCCCGCCCTGGTCCTGTGCCAGCTACCGGATGCCGCAGAAGCCGTCCCTCTCGCGTACGTGACGAACGCTGGGTCGGGAAGTGTGTCCGTCATTAATACCGCAACCAATACCGTGGCAACCACCATCGCGGTTGGGTTAACGCCAGAGCAGATCGCCATTACCCCAAATGGGCTCTTCGCCTACGTTTCCAACTTCGGCTCCAACACCGTCTCGGTCATCGACACGGCCACCAGGGCCGTGGTCGGCCTCCCGATCTCGGTGGGCTCCGGTCCCGCCGGCGTCGCCATCACCCCGAACGGCGCCTTCGCCTACGTGGCGAACTTCGGCTCCAACAACGTCTCGGTCATCGACACGGCCACCAAGGCCGTGGTCGGCCTCCCGATCTCGGTGGGCTCCGGCCCCGCCGGCGTCGCCATCACCCCGAACGGGGCCTTCGTGTACGTGGCCAACAATGGCCCTGGCTCTACCACCGTCTCCGTCATCCGCACCGCCGACAACACGGTCTTCGCCACGGTCCCGGTGGGGTCAAGCCCTTTGGGCATCGCCATTACCCCAAATGGGCTCTTCGCCTACGTTTCCAACTTCGGCTCCAACAACGTCTCGGTCATCGACACGGCCACCAAGGCCGTGGTCGGCCTCCCGATCTCGGTGGGCTCCGGTCCCGCCGGCGTCGCCATCACCCCGAACGGCGCCTTCGCCTACGTGGCGAACTTCGGCTCCAATAACGTCTCGGTCATCGACACGGCCACCAAGGCCGTGGTCGGCCTCCCGATCTCGGTGGGCCTGAGGCCTGACTTCCTGGCTGTAAGTCGTGACGGAGTGTCGGTGTTCGTGCCGAATCAAAATTCCAACACCGTCTCCGTCATCGACACGGTCACCAACACGGTCGTCGGCAGCCCGATCCCGGTGGGAGCCAATCCGACCGGCGTGGCAACTACAGCTTTCGACGTTCCGACCATCCCTGCCCTCTCCGAGATCGCGTCCCTATTGCTCGCTATCGCCATGGCCGTGGCGCTCGCCATTCGAACCATCGCTCGGCCGGCCTGACACCATCGCTCCTGGAACGCGGAGGTGTCGTGGGGCAATATGTTCCCACGCGTCCATCGGCTCTTCACGATTCCTCAGGCACATCAAACCCGCACTGTGATTTCACCATTTCGCCGTCGAACGTGTTCGTTATCCATAACGATCAGGAGTGGCCTCCGTCTAACCTGCCGCCCCTGCCAGCCTCAACCGGCCGCGAGCCAAAGAACGAGTGCCGTTCCAAACTTGTGGGGCTATCCACAGACAGGAGCGCTGCTAAGGACTATCGATTTTCCTAGTCCCACCATTTTGGCGTAAATAGTTGGAACGGCACGAGCAGGTCAGTTGGAATGAGGGCACTTCTGGGGCTAGAGATATGTCTGCGGTGAGGCGGGGAGGGGAGGTTGCGAGGCGTGAGTTCGGGTTCTCACGAGGGCTTACGGGTCTAATCACTCACGGCAGATGAAGGGCTCGGCTTCAGCTTACGGCTCCACCCAGATCCGACCATCTGGATCTTCGATCACTTCGCCAATCAGGGCAGAGGCCGGTGTCTCATGCGCCTGCAAGCGCTGGATCAGCGCTGCCGTCATGTCCTTGGGCACGGCGATCAGCAGGCCGCCAGAGGTTTGGGCGTCGCACAAGATGAGTTGAGCCTCCTCGGGAATTTCCGGACTCCATAGGATGGCTCCGCGCAGCGACTCCCGGTTTCGCTGTGTCCCGCCAGGGTAGATCCCGCTTTGAACCAACCCCCAAGCCTCGGAGATAACGGGAACCTTCGAGAGGAAGACCCGCGCTCCGACCTTCGCTCCGGCGGTCATCTCGTGCAGATGACCGAGGAGGCCGAATCCCGTGACATCAGTGCAGGCGTGCACGCCAACCTCCACCATGGCCTTGGATGCCCCGCTGTTCAGGGTCGCCATGAGATCCACGGCCGCGTCGATTGTGGCCTTCTCGACCTTTTCGCGCTTGATCCCGGTGGTGATGATGCCGAGGCCGAGAGGCTTGGTCAGAATCAGGTCGTCCCCGACGTGGGCAGTGGAGTTCCTGACGATCTTCGTCGGGTCGATAAGCCCGGTCACGACAAGGCCATATTTCGGCTCAGGGTCGTCGATGCTGTGCCCTCCAATAATTGAGGCCCCCGCTTCACGGACCTTGTCGGCACCTCCTCGAAGGATCTCCTCCAGAATACTGAGCGGGAGCGAGCCGACGGGAAAGCCAACGATGTTGAGGGCGAACAAGGGAGTGGCACCCATAGCGTAGATGTCGCTCAGGGAGTTTGCGGCGGCGATCTGACCGCAGCTATAGGGATCATCCACCACCGGCGTGATGTAGTCCACGGTCTGGACGATCGCCAGGCCGCCATCCAGTTGATACACCGCCGCATCGTCCGATGTCTCCATGCCCACCAATACCCTCGGATCGCTCACGCGCGGCAGATGGCCCAGAACCTGGGCCAGATCAGACGGGCTGATCTTGCACGCTCACCCGGCCCCATGGGAAAGGGCAGTAAGTCGGACCTGTTGCGGACTCATCGCTGTCTCCATCACATGAACTGTGTGACCTATTGAAAAGAGATTGGGCGGGTTGCCGATCGGCCCTCTTTCTGACCCGCTCGGACAGGATCATCGATCTGGCCAAAACGTGTCAGTCGTTCAGCCATTATCGCGGCAGGAAAACCCAGGAGCGCGCCGCAGAGGAGTCCTGCCATGACATCGGCCGGATAATGCACCCCTAGATAGATGCGAGAGTACCCCACCAGAGCGGCGGCGAGATACGACGGAACCACCAACGCGCGGTAATTATAGGAAAAAAAAGCGGCGATAGCAAACATGTTGGTGGCGTGGTTTGAGGGAAAGGAATAAGAATTCGTACACGCGGCCCCTCTCAGGAGATCCACCTGCTGGAGGATATGACATGGTCTGATTCGATGAAATACGTCCTTGAGAAAATAGGCAGTCGCATCGGCCAGTAGAACCACAGCTATGGCCGACACGGCCAGGATCCGATCTCTCTTCGGGCGGAAGAGGAATACAAACAGCAGCAGAAGACCTAGCGGCACGGCGAAATTCCACTTGTTCGAAATGAACGGCATCAATGAATCGAAGAACTCGTTTCGCAGACTCCTGTTGATCAAGTAAAAACCGGCGACGTCGATCTCACGAAGTCTCTCGAGCCATAGTGAAAAGGACATTGCTGCCTCCTGTTTCAGGTGTGGGCGTCCGGTTGGGAGTGGCCGATCAGGAACACAATCCCTCCCAGACCGCTGGACAGGGCTACGACAGCGAACCAGAGCAGGGAAAGGCTCAACGCGCTCGCCGAATCCAATCCGACCTTGGCGAAGAAATAGATCGAGCTTGCCTCGCGGACACCGATCCCCGCAACAGAAATCGGCAGCATCGAGACCACGCTGATCAGGGGGAGGAAGAGGAAGAAGTAGCGCAATGGCACCAACAAGTTCAACGAGCGCGAGATCAGGTAGAAAATGATAATCCCCAATGACTGCAGGACTAAGGAAAGGCCAACGGCCTGCAGCAGGGCGCGCTTGTGTCCCCAGTAGCGCTGGATCGCTTCGTAGAGGCGATGGAGCGTCTCATGGAAGCGCGCCAGGCCCGCGCTATTGAGCAGCCTGAAGACGAGCGCCTGGAGCTGATCGCTCAGAAGCCCGGCAATGACCCCGATGAGTCCCGCCGCCGAAGCCGCAACCAACCCGACCACCACCGGGTCATGCAGATACGGGTAGGCGAGGATGAGCGCAACGCAGGCGATCATGATCATGGCAACGTATCCCGACAGCCGCTCGACCAGGATGGAGGCCAACGATGCTTCGTGGCGGTGGGTGAGTCGGAAGACCTGATACCCGCGAACGATATCACCCCCGATGAGGGTCGGAAGCATCAGGTTGAAAAACATCCCCTCAAAGTACAGAAGGGTAAGCCTCCAGATCGACAGGTTGATCTTTTCAGCCCGCAGGAGGCACTGCCAACGGAGGGAACTCAGGATTTGGGCAAGAATGTACAGCAGAAGCGAGCCACAAAATATCGGGAGGCGTAGAGAGCGGAGGAGGGCCCAAATCGCATGAAGATCAGTCCTGGACAGCAGGAAGGTAAGGAGACCGAGACTGATGAGGAATTTGAGCGCGAACTTCCAGCGGCTACCCGGAGTCCTATCGCTAAGCTTTGTCACCGCCGACTCGCATCTGTTGGGCGGGAATGATCTTCTTGACCATGTAGATGGGCTTTCCCTGCGATTCGTGATAGACCCTGGCCACCATCTCCCCCAGCAAGCCCATGCCCACGAATTGAACCCCAAGAAGCACGAGGAGAACCGAGAGCAGCAAGAGCGGTCGCCCGCCGATTTGCTGGCCCATGAAAAGCTTCAGGCTGGCGAGGTACGCAAGCAGACACCCTCCAACGGTGCCGACCGCGAGCCCCAACAGACCGAAGACCTGAATGGGCTTGGTCCGAAAGCTCAAGAAGAATTTCACAGTGATCAGATCCAGGAGCACCCGGACCGTTCGAGCGATAGTGTACTTCGACCGTCCGAATTGTCGAGGCCGGTGGTTCGTCTTGACCTCCACAATAGAGATCCCCATCCAACTGGCAATGGCGGGGATGAACCGATGCAACTCTCCGTACAGCCGAAGGTTCTCCACCACCTCCCGCCGATAGGCCTTCAGGGTGCACCCGTAATCGTGAAGCCGAACCCCGGTCGTCACGGAAATCAGCCAATTGGCCAGCATGGAGGGAAGCCGCCTGGAGATGAACGGGTCCTTTCGATCAGCCCTCCAGCCGTTCACCATATCGTAGGTCTCAATCAGTTCCAGTAACTTTGGGATGTCGGCCGGGTCATTTTGAAGGTCTCCGTCGAGCGTGACAATCACGTCTCCCCTGGCGTGATCGAAGCCAGCGGACAGGGCTGCGGTCTGCCCAAAGTTTCGTCGGAGCATAACGACGCTCCATCGCGGGTCATCCTTCTGGATCTGCTCGAGGGCGGCGAGGGTCCGGTCGGTACTTCCGTCATCCACGGCGACCACTTCATACGGTCGTGCAAAGCTGCCAAGAGCCCGGACGATCTGTTCGTGCAAGGGACGGACGCTTTCTTCTTCATTGTAAAAAGGGATGACGATGGAAAGCCACGGCCTTGGCTGACCGTCGTCGTTCTCAAGACACCGGCGCGGGCTGTCGTTCATCTAGTGCCGTTCCAACTATTTACGCCGAAACAGGGAGGCTTTCGGCTACTGAGACGCATCTGCTGCATACCTTTCTGCCGTTTGCCGCAACACGTTGGAACGGCACTAGTACCCACGCTGCTGAAGGGAAGGGAATCCCCGAAAGCCGTAGCAGCGGAAGATCGACCACGAATAAAGAGCAGGGGGGTGGTCGGAATGTAAGAGCGGATCAGGCCACTCGCGCTTTACGGACTCGAACGATTGGAGCACCTCGAATGGAGGGTTGGCGGTCCGGCCAGTCACAAAGATCGCGTCCCAGCCGAGAACCTCCGCCGTCCCACCCCACACATCGAACTGATTCATTCGTCGCCCGGCCGGAATAGTGTAGGTCTTCGGATGCGTTGGCACGTAAAACATCATCTCACTGGCGATCTGATATTGGTCGCTGAGGACGAACGTCGGTCTGCTACGACTCATCTCTTGATAGAGTCCATCGACCCGTGCTCCGAGTTCCGCCCATCCCCTCAGGCGCTTGGTCGGATCGAGTTCACGAGGGAGTGCATACCCGACTGCGGCGAGCGATTCCGGAAAGTGACCGATGGCGCTCACGAGAAAGCCGGTCACGAGCGCCGTAACGAAAAAGCGTCGGCTACGCCAGCCCCGACCGGCACGGTTGCCCTCGGGAGAGGACCCCGATCGCCATCTGGCAGCAGCAATCGCTGCAGCGACATAGGCCGGCGCGGCCCAGTTCGCCTGCACCTTCGTCCACAGGCTCATGATGACACACAGGAGGAGGAGCGGCGCGCACACACAGAAGAGAAACAGCGACGCGTCGTCGCCGCTTCGCGTGAGTCCCGAACGTCCGATATGCCAAACCCCAATCATGACCAAAATGAAGAGCAGGGGGGTCACCACTGCTACCTGGGATCCTATAAACTCCAAAAGGCTCTTCAACGGTGTGATCATGGCTTTCCCCACTCCGAGCTGACCCAGGACGTGCCGGAGCGATACGAAGTCGTGTGTCGCGTTCCACCACAACACCGGAACGAAAAGGAGGAACCCGATCGCGAGGGCGAGGTAGGGTTCGGACCGCCGAATCCAGAACTGATGAGCCTGGGAGAGGGCGAGATACAGTGCGATCTGCGGTACCATGATTGCCATCGTGTACTTACTCGACAGGCCAAGGCCAAGTCCGACCCCCGCGATCAACCACCAGACGTTCCGGCCTGTCGTGAGGGCGCGGTGAATCAGGAACAGCGTAAGAGACCAGAAAAAGACCAGCGGCGCGTCGATCGTCATCAGAATCGACCCGGCCTGGGCGAGCGGCATGGCGGCCAGGAGCAACACCGCCTCCAATCCCGCCCGTGTGGAGCTGCAGAGCCGACTCGCCAGAAAGAACGTGAGCAACGCCGTCCCGGCCGAAAGAAGTACTGCGGGAAGGCGGACGAAAAACTCCGTATCACCTCCCAATCGAGTGGAGAGGGCGATGAGATACGCCACCATCGGCCCCTTGCTGTAGTAACTCCAGTCAAGTCGCTTCGACCAGCTCCAATAGTGCGCCTCGTCGGGCGCCAGGTTGAAGTGACCAGGAGTGATGAACCAGAGGTGAAAGGTGATGACGAAACCGAGGAACAGGAAGAGCAGCAGGCCGGCCCGCCAGGAATCGGCTTCACAACTCCGGTTCGCCAACGACTCCTGCGGAGAGTCCGGCAGGGGTGAGGCCAGCTCAAGGGCGACGCTTTTGGAGCGTGCGATCTTTTTCCTCCACCTCGGAGGCCAGAGCCTCCGTGAATGAGACAAGCTTACGTCTGAGAGCTTCATCCGAGAGCGCCAAAATCCGAGCGGCCATAATCCCGGCGTTCCTGGCGCCCGCTTCGCCGATGGCCATGGTGGCGACTGGGACCCCACCTGGCATCTGGGCGACCGAAAGAAGTGCGTCGAGTCCCTGGAGCGAGCTGGAGGCCAGTGGCACCCCGATCACGGGGAGGGTGGTCTGGCCCGCGATGACACCAGCCAGATGGGCCGCTCCGCCGGCGCCGGCAATCACGACCTTGATCCCTCGCGCCTCAGCCTTGCGGATGTAGTCCAGCGTAGCACGAAGGGAACGATGGGCCGAGCAGATCTTGAGCTCGAACGGGACTCCAAGCCGCTGGAGCGCTCTGGCGGCCGACTCCATCACCGGGAGATCCGAATCGCTCCCCATGACGATCCCGACCAGCGGTCGCTTGGCCATGGCGCTATGCGACTCTGGCGAGAGCGCGAGCACCGATGTCGGTCCGGTAATGCGCACCCTCCCAGTGTAGCTTCTTCACGGCGCGATAGGCGCTGGTAATTGCATGCTGAATGTCCGGCCCACGTGCGGTCACCCCCAGGACCCGCCCCCCGGCGGTGAGCACGTGGTCATTCTTTCGGCTTGTCCCGGCGTGGAACACCATGACCCCCGGCTCGGCGGCCGCCTCCTGAAGACCGCTGATCGGGTAGCCTTTCTCGTACGGACCCGGGTACCCCCTCGAGGCCATGACCACGCAGACGCTCGCGTCCGACCTCCACTCAATGGTCTGGTCCCGAAGTCGTCCCTCCACCACCGCCTCGAGCACGGGCACCAGATCCGACTTCATCCGCACCAGAAGCGGCTGCGCCTCAGGATCGCCGAACCTTGCATTGAACTCCAACACCTTGATCTCACCCGCCCTGATCATGAGGCCGGCGTACAGGACGCCTTTGTACCGTCGGCCCTCCGCGGCCATCCCCTTGACGGTTGGGATCATGACCCGCTCCATGATGAGATGGTGGATCGCCTCGGTGACAACGGGGGCGGGAGAGTAGGCGCCCATGCCCCCCGTGTTGGGACCCTGATCGTTGTCGAAGACTCGCTTGTGATCCTGGGACGACGCCATCGGCAGCACGGTCTCTCCATCGGCAAAGGCAAGGAAGGAGGCCTCCTCTCCCTCCAGGTATTCCTCAATCACGATCTTGCTGCCGGCGTCTCCGAAGACACGTTCCTCCATGACCTTCTTGACCGCGTCCAAGGCCTCTGACACCTCCAAACAGACGATGGCTCCTTTTCCTGCGGCTAGCCCGTCGGCCTTGACGACGATAGGCGCGCCGACCTCGTGGATATACCGCTTCGCATCCTCCGCTTGGGAGAAGGTTTGGTAGAACCCTGTGGGGATCTGATACTTCTTCATAAGGGTTTTTGCGAACACCTTGCTCCCCTCGAGGATGGCTGCATCATGGCTTGGACCGAAAATGCGGAGGCTGCGGCGTTCAAATTCATCCACAATCCCCAGAGTAAGGGGAACCTCGGGGCCGACGATGGTCAGGTCGATCCGCTTCCGCTCTGCGTGATCGGCGAGCAGCCGGATATCGGATGCGCTGATGTTGACGCACTCGGCGAGCTCGCCGATCCCGGCGTTGCCCGGCGCCGCCCAGACCTTGGACACCTTGGGGCTCTGAGCGATCTTCCAGGCAAACGCGTGCTCTCTGCCGCCAGAGCCAACCACCAGGATCTGCATGGAGACTCCCTCTCCCCCTTCTTCGCCTCAGCCTCAGTGACGGAAATGACGAATCCCGGTGAAGACCATAGCGATCCCGGCCTCGTCGGCTGCCCGGATCACCTCTGCGTCACGGATGGAGCCCCCTGGCTGGATGATTGCTGTGACTCCAGCTTTGGCCGCCGCATCGACCCCGTCACGGAACGGAAAGAACCCGTCGGATGCCAGGACCGTTCCGACGGTGGGGGAGGTGGCTTTCATCACCGCCAGGCGACAGGCATCCACCCGGCTCATCTGTCCAGCGCCGATCCCCACTGTCGCACGCTCGTTCGCCAGGACGATCGCGTTTGACTTGACATGCTTTGCCACCTTCCAGGCGAACCGAAGGGACCGCATTTCCGCCTCGCCAGGCGGGCGCTGGGTTACCACTCGAAGGCCGTCCGGGGCGAGGTCCAGGGCATCGCGCTCTTGCATCAACAACCCGCCGGCGATCGATCGCAGTTCGCAGACGGCAGGATCAGGCCGCGCCACCACTGGCCATGGCTCGATCAACAGGAGTCGCAGTGCGGTCTTCTCCTTCAAGATGGCCAGCGCCTCCTCCTCGTAGCCCGGTGCGACGATTGCCTCCACGAACGTGGAGCCGAGCTCACAGGCTGTCTCGACATCCACCCGACGATTGACTCCAAGAACCCCCCCATAGGCCGAGGCGCGATCGGCGGCTCTGGCGCGACGATACGCTTCTGCAGGGGCGGCATCGACGGCAACCCCGCAGGGGTTCGTGTGTTTCACGATGGCGGCTACGGGCTCTTCGAATTCTCTGGCGAGCGCAAAAGCGGCATCAAGATCAAGGAGGTTATTGAACGACAGCTCCTTCCCATGAAGCTGTTTGGCGGAGGCCAAGGAGGGCTCAGTCGCGAAGGCTGCACGGTAGAGCGCGGCTTGCTGATGAGGGTTCTCCCCATAGCGCAGACGCTGGAGCTTGAAGAAGCGAGGATCGAGGAGGTCCGGGAACGCGCTCTCTCGCTCCTCATCCATTTGCCGCTCGAGATACGCGGCGATCAGCGTGTCGTAGCGCGCAACGTGAGCGAAGGCCTTTCTCGCCAGATGCAATCGTCGGGACCGCGAAAGCTGACCTTCGTCGCGCCGCAGTTCGGTGATGATCGGGATGTACTCGCCCGGATCGACAACAACGGCGACATCCTCAAAGTTTTTCGCGGCGGCCCGGATCAGGCTTGGCCCACCGATGTCGATCTGCTCGATCGCCTCCTCAAGCGAGGCGTCTACCTTAGCGACGGTCGCCTCGAAGGGGTACAGGTTAATGACCACGAGGTCGATTAGTGTAATGCCATGCTCTCGTAACTGCCGCAGGTGCTCCGGGTCACGTCTCTTCGCCAAGATACCGCCATGAATCTTTGGATGGAGCGTCTTCACGCGCCCACCCAGCACCTCGGGAAACCCCGTAATCTCCGCCACGTCGATCACCGCAATGCCAGCGGCGCGCAGCACGCTGGCCGTGCCCCCCGTGGAGAGGATTTCGATGCCCAGGTCACGCAGAGCCCCCGCGAACTCGATCAGCCCAGTCTTCTCCGACACGCTCACCAGGGCTCGCCCCACTTTGACAGGCGCCTCATCGCCCCTGCGCAAGTTCGCCACTGTCATGGGTTCGTCGCCCCCCAGTACGGCTTTTCATCTCGTTGGAAGGCATCACTCCCATGGCACAAGACACGCCGGCCGAGGACCTCCAACCGCCCTTCTGCGAAGAGCTGGATCGCCCTCGGATAGATCTGATGCTCGTACTTCAGTATCCGGGCGGAAAGGCTCTCTTCGGTGTCATCATCCAGCACCGGAACAACCGCCTGAATGATGATGGGACCGGTATCTGTCCCCTCGTCCACAAAGTGGACCGTGCAACCGGAGAACTTCACTCCATGCTTCAGCGCCTTCCGCTGAACATGAAGGCCGGGAAAGGCAGGCAGCAACGCTGGGTGAATGTTCAAAATCCTACGCCGGAACTCCTCCACAAACTGGGGGCTCAGGAGGCGCATGAACCCCGCGAGACATACCAGATCGATCCCGCGCTTCCGCAACAGGTCAATGACAGCCGCATCAAAGGCTTCCTTGGTGTCGAACAGTCTCGAGTCCACGAACGCAGCCTCGATTCCGTGTGTTCGAGCCCGCTCAAGGGCAAAAGCATCGGCAACATCGCTGATAACGACGGCCACGACCGCGTGGATGCGTCCCGCCTCGCTGGCATCAATGATTGCCTGCAGGTTACTCCCTCGACCGGAAACCAGAACGCCCAATCTGAGCCGCGCCTTCACGTCCACCCCCCGCCTCTTTTGCCACCATCAATCCCACGCATCAGATCTGGTATGTCCGAAGTCGGGTCAGCGTCGCGCATCGTTCAACATCTTTTTCACAGGGTAGTCATTTCATGGAAGGGTACGTCAGCGGGCTCTGCACACGTCAAGGCGGCACGTTCACGGAGATGTCCGATCACCTGGAGACGTGAAGATCGATAAGTCACAGAAAAGATACCAGAAAGGGAGGGTATGAGCAAGTGGATTATGGGGCAAATTATGGGCAAATTCTGGGAGACTCAAGCTGAGGGAGAGTGGTACTAGCAGAATCGTCCGGTACGTGCCCACTTAACGGCTAGGCAACTGCTGTGTGTCGAGATGGGTGGAAGAGAGGCGCACCAAAGGGAGGCCCCTAACACTGGAAGGATCAGCAGGGGTTCTGTCCTGAAAAGAGGATAGAGAAATTGCTTGACATCGCTGATGCTGCTGGCTATAAAATACGAGTAAGTCAATCGACAAGATCGTAATTCGGTGGGTGACCAGCGATGAGGATTTCCACAAAAGGGGATTATGCGACCAGAGCCATGCAGCATCTGGCCCTGCATTATAACGAAGGACCGATCCAGATCGAAGAAATCGCAAGACGACAGCACCTACCGGTCCGGTACCTGGAGCAGATCCTCTTGAGCTTGAAGCGGGCAGGCTTTCTTGAGAGCAAACGGGGAGTCAGTGGGGGCTACTATCTCGCGAAGCATCCGCGAGAGATTACGCTAGGGGCCGTTATCAGGGCGACGGAGGGCCCGATCATCCCCATCTTCTGTGTTGGCAGTGGCAAGCGGGAGATTTGCATCGAAGAGCCGCACTGCAGCCTGCGAGATATCTGGGTCGATGTCCGCGATGCAGTGATCAAGATTGTGGATCATACGACGCTCGAAGATCTCTGCCGGCAGATCAAGGTGAAACGGGGGCGGCAAGAATTGACGTATCAGATCTAGTGCCGTTCCAACTTGATGCGCCGAATGTGAGCGGCGTCCCTTATGGCAATGGTCGCGACCGCGCGGAACCGCACAGTCGCCATAAATACTTGAAACGGTACTAACCTCAAAGGGTTGAGTCAACAGATGCCACGCATGGTTCGAAACGCCCTCGAGCTGATCGGCGATACCCCGCTGGTGGAGTTGCAGCGGATTCCGCGCCGCGGATGGGCCAGGATTCTCGGGAAACTGGAATCCCTGAATCCTGGAGGAAGCGTGAAGGATCGAATCGCCCTGGCGATGATCGATGAGGCGGAGCGAAGCGGGCGTCTGAAACCAGGCGACACCATTGTGGAACCCACCTCCGGAAATACCGGGATCGGCCTTGCGATGGTGGCGGCGATCAAGGGATACCGCTTGATCCTGACGATGCCAGAGGATATGAGCCTGGAGCGGCGGACGCTTGTCAATCGTTTTGGGGCGGAAGTGATTCTGACCCCAGCCATCGAGGGAATGACCGGCGCCGTGTACGCCGCCGAATCGCTGTTGGCAAAGAACCCTGGTTACTTCATGCCGCAGCAGTTTGTGAACCCGGCCAACCCAGAAATCCACCGCCAGACCACGGCTCGGGAGATTCTGAAGGCCACCCAGGGGCAGATCGATGCCTTTGTGGCTGGGGTCGGTACCGGCGGGACCATCACTGGAGTAGGCGAGGTATTAAAAAAGGAAGTTCCGGGCGTTCAGGTGATCGCGGTGGAGCCGGCAAAGTCTCCTGTCCTACTGGGAGGGAGGGCCAGACCTCATGGGATCCAGGGGATCGGTGCCAGCTTCGTCCCTGGAGTCCTGAATGTGGAAATCCTTGACGAGATCATCGCGGTCGAGGACGAGGACGCCTATCGGATGGCCTCTCGCCTGACCAAAGAGGAGGGTCTCCTGGTGGGGATCTCGGCCGGGGCCAATGTCTTCGCCTCGACGGTGGTGGCTGAACGGCTTGGAGTCGGGAAGGTTGTCGTCACGGTGCTCCCCGATACAGGGGAGCGGTATCTGACGGTCCCATTCTGACTCTAGCGGGAGCCAAATCATGAATGCGTATCGCGCTCTAGAATCATCCCGTCGGTGGGAATCAGCGGGGGGTGAGATGTCGATGGCGATTCGTGTCTATATTCCGACTCCATATCGGAGGCTGACGCGGAATCAGCCATTCGTCGAAGGGCATGGGGACAATCTGACGGAACTCCTGGAGGATCTGGAGAGGCGCTTTCCGGGAATCCGTGACCATGTCTTCAACGAGGTTGGCGAGATTCATCGTCACATGAACGTGTATGTCAACAATGTGCCGGCCGAGGAGTTCGGGGGAAAACGGACAGTACTCAAGGACGGAGACGAAGTAGCCCTGATCCCGGCCATGGCGGGTGGGGCGGTGCCTTTTAGCGAGGAGCAGATCCGTCGCTACAGTCGCCACATCATCCTCCCTGAGGTGGGCGGCAAGGGGCAGCGCAAGCTGTTGAACAGTTCCGCCCTCCTGGTGGGGGCGGGCGGCCTGGGCTCGCCCGCGGCCCTCTACCTTGCTGCCGCCGGTGTCGGTCGGCTCGGCATCATCGACGCCGATGTCGTGGACATGAGCAATCTGCAGCGGCAGATTCTTCATCACGTGGACGACGTGGGACGACCGAAGGTCCAGTCCGCGGTCGAGTCCATCGCCCGGCTCAACCCCGACGTGAAGGTCGAGCCGTTTCAGGCCCTCCTGTCCTCAGAAAACGCGAAGGAGATCATCAGCCAGTATGACATCGTGGTGAACGGCTGTGACAACTTCCCGACCCGTTACCTGGTCAATGATTGCTGTGTGTTCCTCAAGAAACCCCTGGTGGACGGCAGCATCTTCAAGTTCGAAGGACAGGTGACGGTGTTTGCTCCGGGCCAAGGCTGCTACCGCTGCCTGTACCCCGCCCCCCCGCCTCCGGGGCTCGTCCCGAGCTGCCAGGAGGCCGGTGTCCTGGGCGTCCTGTGTGGCATCGTCGGGAGTCTGCAGGCGATGGAGGCGATCAAGCTGTTTCTTGGGCTCGGCGACCCGCTGGCCGGACGCCTTCTGTTCATCGATTCGTTAGGGATGGAGTTCCGGCAGGTCAAGGTGCGGCGTGACCCGAACTGCCCGGTCTGCGGGGACCATCCGACCATCACCGACCTGATCGACTACCACGAATTCTGCGGGGTTCCTGCCGCCGGGCACTAAGGGGGCCAGGGGCGAGGCGATGCTACTTACGATTGTCCTGGGGTTGCTCGTTGGAGTTGCCTTCGGATACGCGCTTCAACGCGGCCGCTTCTGCATGAACTCCACGTTCCGCGATATTCTAGTGGCGCGCGATCTTACCCTGCTTCGAGCCTACTTTCTGGCCCTCTTGATCCAGATGGTCGGGGTCAGGGCGATGTCGGCGTTGGGCTGGTTCGAGTTGGGCGTTACTCCCTTTTTCTGGGAGGCCACCCTGCTGGGCGGCTTCGTCTTCGGCCTGGGCATGGCCTTCTCCGGCGGCTGAGCGAGCGGCAGCACTTACCGGTCCGGTGAGGGGATGGTGGGATCGATCATCGCGTTGCTCGGATTTGCATTCGGCATCACCATGGCGAGCGCCGGCGTCCTTGAGCCGGTCCAGACTGCCCTCCGGAGCTGGGTGGTCGAAATGGACGGGGAGCCGGCCACCCTGGATCGTCTCTTCCACGTGAACCCATGGGTCCTGGTCGCCCTTTTTGTGGCGGCCGGCGGATGGTGGCTCCTGAGAAGCCCGGCAGGCGGATATCAGAGAGGCTGGAGTTGGACAAGGAGTGGGGTCACGATCGGCCTGATCGCGACCATCGCTTGGCCGATTTCTGCGCTGACGGGGAGGGACTACGGCCTCTCGATCACTGAGGGGATCCGGTCGATCTCGGGCTTCCTATTTACGGGCGACGCGGATCCGCTCACATGGGGCAGCTTCATGTGGTTGGGGATCATCCCGGGTGCCTATCTGGCGGCACGGTCGCACGGAGAATTCGCCTGGCGCGCGCCCGGCGCGCAGCGTCTCCTGCAGGCCCTGGGGGGTGGATTGCTGATGGGCGTGGGCGCCGGAATCGCCGGCGGGTGTAACATCGGCCATGGCCTAACCGGGATCCCACTCTTTGGCCTAAGCAGCCTGACGGCCACACTGAGCATCATCTTGGGAGTCTGGACCGGGGCCTATCTCCTGTTTGGGAGCGTGGCATTTGAAAGGGGGGTGCGAAGTGCGCAGCGCGCGTAACATCTGGATTGTTTTTTGGGGAGCCGTCTGTCTCTGCTGGCTTTCGGCCGTGTCACCGTCGCTCGCGACCGCGACCGCCGGGTATGCCAACCCGAAGCTTCTCATTGAGACAGAGGCACTAGCCAATCAATTGACCGAGACAGGGTTGCGGATCGTGGACATTCGCACGCCGGAAGAATACGCCAGCGGCCACATCCCCGGCGCCGTGCACCTGGCCTGGCAGGCCCTGGACGACCTCAAGGCCAATCAGCAGGGCCTTCCGATCTCCAAGGCTCGGGCAGAGGAGCTGTTCAGTGGACTGGGGGTCGGGGAGACCACGCGGGTCGTCGCCTATGATGGCCCAAAGACCCCGTTCGGCGCCGCGCGGCTTTTCTTCGTCCTGGAGTTTTTCGGCCATGACAAAGTACAGGTGTTGAACGGGGGCTTCCCGAAGTGGACGCGAGAGGGTCGCCCCGTCTCTACCGAGGTGCCGACACCGCTTAAGGCCGCCTTCGTCGCCCGGCCACGTCCAGAACTCTTGGCCACCGCCGAGGATGTGCGAAGTCGGCTTGGCAACCCGAAGGTATGCCTCCTGGATGCCCGATCGGCGAAAGAGTACGCAGGGGAGGACCTCCGGGCCATTCGAGGCGGTCGGATTCCAGGGGCCGTCAATGTGGACTATCTCAACACCATGCGGCGGGATGATCACACGTTCAAGAGCGCGGAGGAGTTGCGAAAGATCTTCGAGGCCGCCGGGGTGACTCCGGACCGGGAGACGATCACCTATTGCCAGACCGGCGCCAGGGCCGCCCACGACTACTTTGTGCTCCGGCTCCTGGGATATCAGAAGCTCAAAAACTACGACGCCTCATGGTCCGAATGGGGGAATTCCGAGACTCTGCCGATCGAGGAATAAGGTGGAGGGAAGAGATGGCGCAACGTTCGCTCGATGTGACCGGAGAGATTTGCCCCTATCCGTTGATCATGACCAGGAAAGAGATGGGGAAGCTGCAAAAGGGCGATCAATTGGTCGTGACCGTCGATTACGCGAAGTCAGCCGAAGACATCCCCAGGTGGGCGAAGGAAGAAGGGCACGCTGTTCTGGCGGTTCGGGAGATGGGCGGAAGCCAATGGGAAATCGTGCTGGAAAAGGCGTAGCTTTCATCTCGGATTCGCTGCAGGCCGGTCGGGTGCGACGTCCTGAACTCGAGGGATCGTTGTGATCGCGGTGAGCCTCCCCAGGTTGATTCTGATCTGCCTGACACTTGCAGGGCTGGCATTCGCTACGCACGCGAACGCGGCTGGCCGGGTCTACACCGCGAATATGGAATCCGGCACCGTCTCTGTCATCGATCCCGACTTGATGAAAGTCGTTGTCACGATCGATGCCAGAGGGTATCAAACCGACGACCTTCTCCTGGCGCCCGATCAATCCAGGCTATTTGCGACCAACATGCACAATGGGACCTTGGTGGTGGTCGAGACCGTCACTCACGAAGTGATCGCCACGATTCCGACAGGGAGGGCGGCCCACGCCCTCGCCCTGACCCCAGATGGGAAACAGGTCTGGGTGGTGAACGGGGAAGAAGAGTATTTAACGGTTGTGGATGTTCCCTCATTGAAGATCGTAGGACGGGTTGACCTGGGTCATATCATCGGCACAGGCTACATCCGATTCACTCCTAGTGGGACGCGCGCCTTCGTCACCAATCCAATTCTTGGCACAATGTCCGCGATCGATGTGGCCTCAAAGAAAGTGATTGCGACGATCGAAGTCGGGAAGCATCCGACCTTCATTCAGGAGACGTCGGACGGCCGGCGAATCTGGGGCACGGATACCGGCGGCGACGAGATCTATGCACTCGACGCATTCAGCAACAGACTACTAGGGAAACTGACAGTTGGGATGGCTCCGAACCATCTCGCCATCGTCGGTGATACTCTCTATGTGACGGTGGGAGGGACGAACGAGGTGGCGGTGGTCGGCGATGTGATGGGTCAGGTCAGCGTGAAGGGGCGAATCAAGGTCGGCGGGAGGCCCCGCGGGATCAGGCCCAGCCCGGATGGGAAACGCCTCTATGTCACAAGTGAAGGGACCAATGAGCTGAATGTGATCGACATCGCGGCTCAGAAGGTGGTCGGGACGATTCCAGTTGGCAGGAGGCCCGTTGCGGTCGTGACTGCTCGATAGGTTGCCCCTGGGAGGAAAGCGAATGAGTGACAGGTATCAACAGGTAGCCGAGCTACTCGATCTGAAGGGAGAGGTCTGCCCCTATACCTTCGTAAAGAGCAAGTTGGCGCTCGAGGAGATGGAAAGCGGCCAGGTACTCAGGGTCATCGTGGATAACCCCGGATCGGCCGCGAATGTCCCCAGGAGCCTGAGCAGTGAGGGGCATCAGATCATGCATGTTGAGAAACTGAACGACACGGACTGGGCCATCACAGTCAAAAAGGGCTGACACGTGCAGCGTCAGCCCCTGAGCCACCACCCGGCGGCGAGCGGTAGCGAGGAAAGGGGCCCTTCGGACAACCTGGGGGTTGAGGCGACCCACAGACGGGACTGACGACAAAGGGGACATGGATGAGAACAGCGGATCTTCTTGAGGCCATCGGTAATACGCCATTAGTGGAGCTTCCACGGGTCAGTCCAAAGAAGGGGGTCCGGATCTTCGCCAAGATGGAGGGAAACAACCCCACCGGCAGCCTCAAGGACCGGATCGCGAAATACATGATTGAGCAGGCCGAGCGGAGCGGCGAGCTGACGAAGGACAAGGCGATTCTGGAGCCGACGAGCGGCAACACCGGCATCGCGCTGGCCATGATCGGGCGGAGGAAGGGGTATAAGGTCAAGGTGGTGATTCCGGAGAATGCCACACCGGAGCGCCGTCAACTTCTGGAGATTTTTGGCGCCGAGATGATCTATTCTGATGGGACAAAAGGGAGCAACGGCGCCATCGAGCTGGCTCAGAAGCTTGTGGCGGAAGACACGTCGCTCTATATGCCCTTCCAGTACGGCAATCCGGCCAACCCTCTGGCCCACTATGAGACCACGGCCGTGGAGATCTTGAACGACCTGCCGGACGTCGATGTCTTCGTGGCAGGCCTTGGCACCGGCGGGACACTGATGGGTGTCGGCCGCCGGCTGAAGGAAGTCAATCCCAAGACCAAAGTCATTGCCGTCGAGCCGCATCCGGGTGACCTGGTCCAGGGCCTGCGGAGCCTCGAGGAGGGCTTCATCCCACCGATCTTGGACACACGCTTGTTGGACGGCAAGATCATGGTCGACTCCCGGTGCGCCTTTGCCGCGACCAGGGATCTGACAACCAAGGAAGGGATCTTCGCAGGCGTATCCTCCGGGGCTGTCGTTCACGTCGCGGTACGGATGGCGCATCGGATGGAGAAGGGAAACATCGTCGTGATCCTCTGCGATGGTGGATGGAAGTATGTGAGCCTGGGCGTGTGGCAGAAAGAGTTCCCAGCGTTGGGCGAGAACATGTACAGTCACCTCTGGTGGTAGGATGGACCTGACCGAGCAGCAATTGAAGGAAATCTTCGCTCATGCGGAAGAGGGGTATCCTGATGAGGTCTGCGGGATCGTCATCGGAAAGACGAGCGATTCGACAACGCACGCTGTGCGCCGATGCGCCAACCTGGCGAACCAGTACCACCAGGAAGACCCGATTCGCTTCCCCCGGAATGCCAGGACCGCCTACGTCATGGACCCAAAGGATCTTCTTCGGATCCAGCGTGAGGCCGACTCGCAAGGATTCGACTTCATGATTATCTATCATTCTCACACCGATCATGAGGCCTATTTCTCCAAGACCGATCGAGAGCTGGCGCTGTTCAATGGAGAGCCACTGTGGCCTAATGCACGCTATATTGTGGTCTCAGTCAAGAAGCATAAGACCTCGTATTTTAAGATATTTATCTGGGATTCTCTCATAAAAGACTTCAGCGAAGAGCCAGTATCTGTTTTGAAGGAAAGTCGGTAGCATTTTTTGGGTCCCGTTTCCCGATAGTTTCAATAGACTTACTTATAATTCCACGAACTGGGGTAAGTGAGCCAAATCGGGAACCACCGAAGGGTGTGACGATGGGCGAACCACAGGTGAATGAAACCAAGGCACAGCGGGTTGAGCGCCTTAAGCGAGAAAAGAACCCCTGGGAATGTTTCGACGAGATCGAGCGCTTTGCACGCGAAGGACATGCCTCGATCCCCTCAGAGTGGTTGAACAACTACTTCCGCTGGTGGGGTGTTTATCCCCAGGGCGACGGTATCGGAGCGGTCGGAGGGAAGGGTGGGGAGGGGAAGGCCGTCCCATACTTCATGGTGCGCATCCGCATCCCGAACGGCCTTCTGTTGTCCCACCAGCTTCGGACGATTGCTGACCTTGCTGAAAAGCACGCCCGTGGCATTGGCGACCTCAGCGTCCGTCAGAACATCCAGCTCCACTGGCTCACCATTGAAAGCCTACCCAGCCTGTTCCAAAACCTCTGGCGGGCCGGGATCACGACGGTGGGCGCTTGCGGCGACGACACCCGTAACATCACCGGCTGCCCTCTCGCGGGTGTGGACGCCGACGAGATCGTAGACGCCTCGCCTCTCGTTTACGCGGCGACCCTTATGCTGAATGGTAACCCCGAGTTTTATAACCTGCCGCGGAAGTACAAGATCTGCATCAGCGGCTGCCGCATGTGGTGTGCCTACCCGGAGATCAATGACATCGGGATGACCGCTGTCAGGCACCCAGACTCAGGCGAGATCGGGTTTTCGCTTCGGGTCGCGGGCGGACTGTCCACGAATCCGCACCTCGCCGTCCGCCTGAATGCGTTCGTGCACTGGAACCAGGTGTTGCCGGTTGTGAGGGGGATCACCGAGGTCTTCCGTGACTCTGACTGCCTCCGCCAAGACCGGGAGAAGGCGCGGCTAAAATTTCTGTTCCTCACTCATCGCTGGACGGCCGAGCGTTTTCAGGAAGAGTTGGAGAGGCGCATCGGATTTGACCTTCTGTCCGCTGTAGGCGAAGAGCCACCGGATGACGTGTATCGCGACCACGTGGGCATCCACCCACAAAAGCAGGAAGGGTATTACTACGCCGGCATCGCCGTCATGCGGGGGCGGATGACCGCCGACCAGATGCGAGTCATCGCTGACCTTGCCCAACGCTACGGCAGCGGTGAGGTGCGGGTAACCGTCATGCAGAACCTGCTCATCCTGAACGTTCGTCGCGCACACCTCCAGGCGCTGGCCAAAGAGATCGAGCAAGCGGGAATGCGGCTTCATGCCTCGCCCTTCTGGAGAGGAACCATCGCATGCACAGGTACGGAATTCTGCAAGTTGGCCTTCACGGAAACCAAGGGGTTTGCCCGATGGCTCGTAGAAGAGCTGGAAGAGCGGATGCCAGGCTTCGAGCAGCACCTCAAACTCCACATCACCGGTTGCCCGAATAGCTGTGGGCAACACTGGATCGCAGACATCGGGATTGAGGGGAAGAAAACCAAGGTGAACGGAAGGATGGAAGACGCGTACTACTTCTGCCTGGGGGGAGCGGTGGGAAAGCATCAGGCCATCGCTCGTCCCATCGGGTATCGCATCCAGGCATCCGAGGTGCCGGATGCCATTCAACGGCTCCTGGAAGCATACCTCGCAGAGCGGTTGGATGGCGAGAACTTCCGCCAGTTTTGCGCTAAACACAGTGATCCCGAGCTGCGGGCATTCCTGGCAGGGGAGCAGGTCGCCGCGGTCGCCAGAGACCCTTCACCGGGCAGACCACCGCGTGGCGTGGGCTAGTGCCGTTCCAACTTGTTCGGACACATGATGGCGCCGTGCGGAGGCGGAGTGAGTTGCCCACACATCATTCTGTCATGAGGCCAAATACTTGAAACGGCACTAGATCTTGGGGATTGTCCTGGACCTCTCCGGGCTCGCTTAGACCATACCGATGGGACGAAGCGAATGCTGGAGAACCAAGGGTAAGGATATCGACAGCGTTAGGTTGACGGTGAGCTTTAGAGAGCACTCATGATTGGCGATTCAACCCAGATTAATTCCTGGAGGCAGACGACACGATGCTCCCTGACGTTGAGCTGATCACCCTCATAGCGATCACGTTCTTTGCCGCCACAGTGAACGGGGCGCTGGGGTATGGCTTTTCATCCTTGACTGTCCCAGTTGCCTTGCTGTTCTATTCAAATAGGGTTCTGAGTCCGGCTCTGGTGTTGGTCGAAGTGGTGGTCAACGGCTACACCTTGCTCGTCAATAGGAGGAGCTTGCCCAAGATATGGAGAAGAGTGCTTCCCATCCTATTCGGCCTCATCCCAGGCGTCTTCGTGGGAAGTTACACGCTCTCTGCGGCCCATCCCGAATGGCTCAGGCTCTTTACCTACGCGATTCTGCTTCCCCTCGTCGTCATTCAAGCCGCTGGCTTGAGAAGGCCAATTCGCTCCGAGCAGGCTATCGGTGTGCCTTTTGGCATTGGCGTCGGTGCGCTCTATTCAGTCACCACCATCTCCGGGCCTCCACTGGCCCTTATGTTCAACAACCAGGGATTCGTCAAGGAGGAGTTTCGAGCCGCACTGGGCCTCATCCGAGTGGTTGAGTCAACCCTGACAGCGGGCGCCTACTTCTTCCTGGGGTTGTACAGTGCGGGAAGCACTCGGATCCTCTCATCTATCGTGCCCAGTGTTGTGATCGGACTGCCGCTCGGCGCATACATCATCAGGCGGTTAGACGCTGAGACCTTCAGGAGAATCTGCATGAGTTTTGATGCCTGGGTTATCGGATTCGGGCTATCGAGGGTCCTGATCGATCTGACGTTACTGGCCAGCCCGACGGCCTATAGCATCTGGTTGGCGGTCATTCTCCTCGATCTGTATCTCTTGTACCAGTACTTTACAGATCGCTCACGCACCAAAGGAGCCTTGCTGGCGGTTGAAGTGCCTAATGGTCGTCCCAGTGTTCGGTGGCGGGAAAGATCATCCACCCCGAATGATCTGCGGCCCTAAAAGGAGACTTGCGATGGCTGACGCCAGAGATACCTGTGAGACTGAGCAACGCCCCCGCATTCCGATTCCGAACGCGGAAGGGATCGATTCAGGAACGGCAGGGCCTGTTCACAGGCCCTCCTGGGCTAGAGTAGAGGAGATCGATACCTTCGATCAATTTGTCCAGCAGTTCTGGAAAGGGGACATCTCACCTGACGAGTTCAGGCGGTTCCGTCTGCAGAACGGAGTCTATGGTCAGCGCCAGGAAGGCGAGCAGATGATCCGGGTCAAGATCCCATGGGGCGGTCTGACCGCGGCTCAACTGGAGGTGCTCGCCGAGGTAGCGGCACAATCGCCCAGGGGGGTGGGCCATGTGACCACCCGCCAGAACATGCAGTTCCATTTCATGAAGCTCGAGCAGGTCACCGCGCTGTTGGATCGGATGGCCTCGGTCGGCTTGACGAGCAGAGAGGCCTGCGGCAACACGGTCCGCAATGTCACGGTCGGACACTGCGCTGGTGTCTGCCCGAAGGAGGCCTTCGATGTCACGCCGTATGCCGAGACGGTCGCGCGGTTCCTTCTGCGCAATCCGATGAACCAGAATCTTCCCAGGAAGTTCAAGATCGCCTTCTCAGGTTGCCCCGACGACGTCGGTCTCACCCCGATCCACGATATCGGAGCCCTCGCCAACCTTCAGGTGATAGATGGGAAAGAGGAGCGGGGGTTCCAACTGTTCGTCGGCGGCGGGCTGAGCTCCTCGCCACGGGTCGCGCAGCTCCTGGAGGATTTTACGCCTGCCCATCAGCTCCTGCCGACAGTAGCCGCCATCGTTCGGCTCTTCGACCGCCATGGCAACCGGGAGAACAAAAACCAAGCGCGAATGAAGTTCGTTCTGGACAAGCTGGGGATCGAGCAGTTCAGGAAGCTCGTATTCCAGGAACGGGCCGTCGTGGAGGCCACAATGGCTTCACTCTTCCCCGCGATCGTACTGTGGGAGGAGAGGCCGCCGCATCGGGACCTGTCTGCTCCGTCGGATGCCTCTGTGGAAGGTGGCGGTCCAGACTGCCTCCGGTGGCGGGCGACCAATGTGCTGGAGCAGAAACAGGCCGGTTACGCGATGGTCCAGGTCCGCCTCGAGCTAGGAGATATCACCCCGAGCCAGCTCAGAACCCTTGCCTTTGCGGCCCGAGAGTTCGGCGACGGTACAGTCCGCAGCACGAACCAACAGAACGTCGTCCTCAGGTGGATTCGTTTCGATCGCATCCGCGCGCTCTATCGCCTTCTGGCCTCCGTCGGCCTTGCCACGGCGTCGGCCGAGAGATTGGCGGACGTCACCGCCTGTCCTGGGGGCGACACCTGCCAGCTCGGGATCACTTCATCTCGCGGCTTGGCCACTGCCCTGGAAGACCTCTTCAAGGATGGCCTACGGGATCTGGCGGATGAGGCTGGAATACGGATCAAGATCTCGGGCTGCCCCAACTCCTGCGGCCAGCACCATATCGCGAACATCGGCTTCTATGGCGGCGCCAAGAAGTTCAATGGCCAGCAGGCGCCGACCTACCAGATGATGCTTGGCGCGAGCCTCGAACAGGGTCAGGTTCAGTATGGCACACCAGTGGCAAAAGTCCCCTCCAAGAACATCCCGGGGGCGATCGAGGCCCTGCTGCGCCGCTATCAGGCAGAGCGGCAGGCAGGCGAAACATTCAATCAGTTCCTGGATCGTTATGGACTGGATCGGCTGAAAGTGGTTCTGAAGCCGTTCACCGAACTGCCGCCAGCGTCGGAGGCGCCGGATCAGTATATCGACTTCAACTCGGAAGAGGCGTTTTCCGTCCAGACCGGCCCTGGCGAGTGTGCGGCATAGTCCTCAAGACAGGACACTGACCACATCAATTGTCCCTATCAACCAGAAGGGAGAGCAATGAGCAAACAGAGTAGCAGGCTTGTGGCATGGGTCATCGGAACCGCATTGGCAGTGGGGCTGGCCTGGGTCGGTCAGGGATGGGCCTTCGAGGTGTGGGTCACGAATCAGGATGACCATACGGTGACGGTGATCGATACCGAAACCGACAAGGTGCTCGACACGATCACACCCGGCGGCAAGAAACCCCATAACGTCGCCTTTTCCCCGGACGGCGCCTACGCGTTTGTCGCCAATGTCGGGACCAATGATGTGAACATGATCGAGACGAAGACGAGAAAGACGGTCGACACCTTTCCCGCCGGGACCAAGGCCCACGGGCCTGCGGTCACCCCCGATGGGGCACAACTCTGGGTGGCGAACCCGGGTTCGAACGACGTGACGGTCATCAATCTTCAACTCCGCAAAAAGATCGATACGATCTCGGTCGGCAAGGCGCCGGCCCTCGTGGTCTTTGACCCGACGGGCACTCGGGCCTATGTCAGCAATGGTGGCTCTGGCGACGTCTCCGTGATCGATGTGAAGAGCAGGAAGGTCATCAAGACCATCGAGGCGGGCAAGGGCGCGATGGGAACGGATATCACATGGGACGGCAAGCTCCTTCTGGTCACGGCGGGTGATGTGGATCGAATCGATGTGATCGACGCCGACCAAAACCAGGTGAAGACAAGGATCCCGAAACAAGGAGAACCGCACGGCCTTGTCGTGTCACCCGATGGCAAAAGGGCCTACGTCGCGAACCGTAAGGCGAACACGGTCTCAGTGATTGATCTTCGGGAGTTGAAAATTGTGAATGAGATCCCGGCAGGCAAGCGGATCGACATCATCACGATCACGCCGGACGGACGTCGCCTCTATCTGACGAGCCGTGACACGAACAGCGTGATCGCCATCGATACACTGACTGAGAAGGTCGTCGCGACCATTCCCGCGGGGAAAGACCCTCATGGCGTCGCTGTATTGCCAGCAGGCCATCATTAATGCCAATCGCTCTCGATCATGTGTCGGGGTGACGAGGTGACCGAAGCGCTCACCCTATCCCTCACCTGATTACACCCTTTATCGCGGTGGTCACTTCCACTGAGGAGGACTGATGGACAGACATTCGGGAATTCAGGCCGCGGACAGACGAGCCCAGGCACTCTCCGTCGAGAGCGTGGCTGACCTCAACGAACGATTCCGGACCGCCAGACCAGAGGAGCTCCTTCAATGGGCGATTGACACCTTCTCCCCGAGGCTGGCCCTGGCCAGCAGTTTCGGGGCGGAAGATGTGGTGCTGATCGATATGCTGTCGAAGCTCGATCCAGCCACAAAGATCTTGACCCTGGACACCGGTCGCCTGCCCGATGAGACGTACGACGTGATGGAGCGCGTCCGGGAGCGCTACAACGTGTCGATTGAGAGTTACTTCCCGGAACGGGAAGCAGTGGAGAAGCTGGAGCGGGAGCGGGGATTCTATTCCTTCCGACAGAGCGTCGAGGAGCGGAAGTACTGTTGTCGTATCCGAAAGGTAGAGCCGCTCGGCCGCGCGCTCGCCGGCCTCGATGCCTGGATGACCGGCCTTCGACGGGAACAGGCCGCCACGCGTACCGGCGTCGAGCTCGTGGAGATCGACCAAGCCAATAGGTCTATCCTCAAGCTCAACCCGCTGGCCGGATGGACTGAGCCACAGGTCTGGGACTATGTCCGGGCGCACCACGTCCCGTACAACGCCCTCCACGACAGGGGCTACCCCAGCATCGGGTGCGCGCCCTGCACGAGGGCCGTCCAGCCGGGCGAGGATATTCGGGCGGGGCGATGGTGGTGGGAGAACCCCACGACGAAGGAGTGTGGCCTGCATCTCAGTTCCCCAGACGGCACTCCTGGCCGAAAGAGCTGAGGTGGGGGGCGAGATGGTGCGAGGAGAGCAAACGATTCAAGGATCGATTGAAGCGGCCGAGGACCGTGCGCTGGGTCCGATCCTTCCCCACGGGGGTCGGCTGATCGACCGGGTTCTGACGGGAGAGGCCAAG
>Ga0210377_10000637_pt1 | contig 33341 bp, 28 predicted proteins | sample PLM4_65_b1redo_FD_155480 | JGI IMG/M metagenome (GOLD analysis project Ga0210377, IMG submission 155480) | Groundwater sediment microbial communities from an aquifer in East River, Colorado, USA - PLM4_65_b1 redo | ecosystem: Environmental > Terrestrial > Soil > Riparian zone | place: USA: East... | reverse complement strand
AAAGGAGGAACCTAATGGGCGCCACCGTGAGGAAACGCGGGTCGAAGTGGTGGGTCTTCGTCCACCACAAAGGCAGACGCAAGGCTGTGCCTGTCGGGGAACGCCGAGCGGCCCAAGCCGTCGCGGAGCAGATTCAGGCCCGGCTTGCGCTGGGCGACCTGGCGCCACTCTCCAACGGGACTGGCGGACTATCGAAGGCCACGGTGACCTTGAAGGAGTACGCCGAGCAGTGGCTCACCCGGGAGGCGCAAGTTCGGTGCAAAGCGTCCACGCTTGATCTCTACCGGCAACAGTTAGCCAACCATATCCTTCCAAGCTTCGGCCCTTTGTCACTCTCCGAGATCACACGAGAGCGCGTCAAAACCTTCTTGGCCGATCGCATCGCCAACGGGCTCAACCCCTCAACCGTGCAATCGCTCTTAATCCCTCTCCGCGCCATTCTCTACGCGGCGGTCGAGAACGGCGCGATCCCATCAAATCCGGCGGCCCGGATGGGGCGCTTCGTCCGACCCCTCCAACGACAGAGCGCCGAACGGATTAACCCGTTCACCCGGCCGGAGATTATAGAGCTGCTCCGTGTGGCGGACGCGAGGATGCCCGACTGGTATCCCCTGGTGCTCTGCGCGGCGCGGGCTGGGCTCCGCCGTGGAGAACTGCTCGGGTTGCAATGGAGTGACTTCGATTTCGAGCGCCGGCTCATCTTCGTCCGACGGCAGTATTACCGCAGGCAAGTCACCACTCCGAAGAACGGCAAAGTGCGCCTGGTCGATATGTCGGCCCAACTGACCCGGGTGCTCCTGATCTTCAAGGCGAGAAAAGAAGGGGAGGCGTCGGCGGTTGGCCGGTCGCTGTCACCCTGGGTGTTTCCCAATTCGACCGGCCAGAACCCGGTCCAGGGGTCGTGGCTTGGAACCCGTGTCTGGAAACCGCTACTTCTGGCGGCTGGCCTCCGGCACCGGGGGGTACATCAGATCCGCCACACCTATGCCTCTCTGCTCCTCGCCGACGGGCAGAGTCTCGCCTATGTGCGGGACCAGCTCGGGCACCACTCCATCAAGATCACGGTGGACACCTACGGGCACCTCGTTCCTGGCGAGAACAAGGCCGCCGTGGATCGCCTGGATGATGTTCTAGAAGCACCAACCCGCAACGCCTGCGCAACAGTGCCCTCATCCCTTCCAGTTGTTTCGTCACTTTAGCCCGCTCTGGACCATTCAACTGAAATATGGTCGTCCGCGCTAGGCTGGCGGCCCAGTAGAAGTGTGGCTTAGCCGGGGTGCTGGCCTTTTGGACCTGCGGGTGGCCCGTGACGCCGGCGTCGAGGCCTCGGTCGCTCGCCTCCTGGCTGGGGGCTGGGCCTCGACGATTGGCCTGATGGGGGGGGCGGCGGCGGGGGCTTCGGGTGGCCGCCCATGCGGCGCACGCGAGCTGCCTCTGCACCGACCTCTTGGGTGAGCAGGGATTCGTCGGGCCATTCGACGGGGATCTTGAACCCAATATAGTTCTCGATCGCTTCGAGCGAGAGGACGTACTCCTCATCTGCAAGGCTGATGGCCTTGCCGGCCGCACCGGCCCGCGCCGTCCGGCCGATCCGGTGGACGTAATCCTCGGGATCCTGCGGAAGGTCGTAGTTGAACACAATGCTCACCGCCTCGACATGCAGCCCGCGGGAGGCGACATCGGTCGCCACCAGGATCGGCAGCTTCCCTTCCTTGAACTGGGCGATGACCCGAAGGCGCTTTCGCTGGTCGATGTCCCCCGAGATCAACTCGGCCTGGTAGCCGTGCCGGACCAGCTTCTCGTTGAGTCGCTCAGCGCCGATCTTGGTGTTCGAGAAGATCAGGACCCGCTCCCATCGCTCGCGCCTCAAGAGGCCCAGCAGGAGCCGGAGCTTCTCTTTCTTCTCCACATGGAAGAGCAGATGCTCGACTTTGTCGACCGTAACGTGCTCGGGGGCGATGGCGATCTTGACCGGGTCGTTCATGAACTCATAGCCCAGTTCGAGCTCTTTGAGCGAGAGCGTTGCGGAGAAGAGGAACGACTGGCGCTTCTGGTAGGGAGGGAGCCGCCTCAGAAGGAATCGCAGATCTTTGATGAAACCCATGTCGAACATGCGGTCAGCCTCGTCCACAACCAGGACCTCGACCTGCGACAGCTCATACACCCCCTGCTTGAAGTAATCAATCAGCCGTCCCGGGGTCCCCACGAGGACGTCCACTTTTCTTTGGAGCGCTTCCCGCTGCTTCTGGTAGTCCACGCCGCCATAGACGGCGAGCATCGTGAGTCCCGTGAACTGCCCTAGCAGCTCCGCATCCCAGAGGATCTGCACAGCCAGTTCCCGGGTGGGGCCCAGAATCAGCGCCCGCGGCGCCCCCGGAAGGGTTGGATGTCCCGAGCCAAGAAGCCGCGCGAGGAGAGGTATCAGGAAGGCGGCCGTCTTCCCGCTTCCGGTCTGGGCCTGCCCGGCGACATCCTTCCCTGAGAGGGCGAGCGGTAATGCCGCGGCCTGGATCGGCGTGCACTTGGTAAAACCCGCTGCCCCGATCCCCTTACGGATCGGCTCAGGAAGCGATAAGGAGTTAAAGGTCATAGGGCGTGGCCGGCGGCGAGGTGATCCTGATCACTGACCGAGTTATCGCGCAGGGAAAGTCGGCTGGGATCGGAATTGTGGTGGCGCGAAAAGCGAGCATCGGAAAAGATTATGCCTCCTCTGCGAGCAAGAGTCAAGGACACCACGAATCTTTTCTTCTTCAGAAAAGATATGAGAGGGCCTGAGGTCCCCCTTTGTAGGCGCTGCGAGTACCGTTCTAACTATGTATGGCGACTGTGCCGTTCCGCGCGGTCGCGACCATTGCTATAAGGGACACCACTCACATTCGGCGCATCAAGTTGGAACGGCACGAGAAACAACAACCGGAGGCCCAAAGAAAAAGCCCCCAAGGAGTGCCCTTGGGGGCTTTCTATCTACACGGAGCGTCATGAAGATCGGCGTGTCACGCTCCGGTCGGCTGATAGCCGAAGGCTTAATACATGTCACCCATGCCGCCACCCATACCACCGCCGTGCGGCATTGGCGAGGCCGTCGCCTTCTCCGGAATCTCGGTCACCAGCGCCTCGGTCGTGATCATCAACGACGCGATGCTCGACGCATTCTGCAGCGCAACCCTGGTCACCTTTGTTGGGTCGATGATGCCAGCCGTCATCAGATCCTCGTACGTCTCCGTCTCGGCGTTGAAACCATAGGCGCCGTCGGCATCGCGGACCTTCTGAACGACGATGGATCCCTCAGCCCCTGCGTTCTCTGCGATCTGCCGAATCGGTTCCTCCAAGGCTCGCCGCACGATGTCGGCACCGACCTTCTCGTCGCCTTCGAGCTTCAGCTTATCGATGGACTTGGTGGCGCGCAGGAAGGCCACACCGCCACCTGGCACAATCCCTTCTTCAACGGCTGCCCGGGTGGCGTTCAGGGCATCCTCGACGCGAGCCTTTTTCTCTTTCATGGCGATTTCGGTCGCCGCCCCCACCTTGATGATCGCCACGCCGCCGGCCAGCTTGGCCAGCCGCTCCTGCAACTTCTCCTTGTCGTAGTCCGACGTGCTCTCCTCGACCTGGGTGCGGATTTGCTTGATCCGGCCCTCGATCTCTTTCTGGGAGCCGGCCCCCTCAATGATGGTGGTATTCTCCTTGTCGATCACCACCTTCTTGGCCTTGCCCAGGTCGTCCAGCCGGATGTTTTCGAGCTTGATCCCCAGCTCCTCGGAGATCACCTCGCCGCCGGTCAGCACCGCGATGTCCTTCAACATCTCCTTGCGCCGGTCGCCGAAGCCCGGGGCCTTGACCGCCGCGCAGCTCAGGGTCCCGCGCAGCTTATTGACCACCAGGGTGGCGAGGGCCTCCCCCTCCACTTCCTCAGCGATCACCACGAGCGGCTTGCCCATCTTGGCGATCTGCTCCAGGATTGGCAGGAGATCCTTGAGATTGCTGATCTTCTTCTCCTGGATCAAGATCAGGGCGTTCTCCAGGACCGCCTCCATCCGCTCCGGGTCAGTCACGAAGTAGGGAGAGGTGTAGCCCCGATCGAACTGCATGCCCTCCACCACCTCGAGGGCGGTTTCCATGCTCTTGGCTTCCTCGACGGTGATGACGCCGTCTTTGCCGACCTTTTCCATCGCATCGGCGATCAAGTCGCCGATCGCCTTGTCGTTGTTGGCCGAGATCGTGGCAACCTGTGAGATCTCTTTCTTGCCCTTGGTCGGCTTAGAGAGCTTCTTGAGCTCTTCCACCACGGCATCGACGGCCTTCTCGATCCCCCGCTTCAGTGCCATCGGGTTGGCGCCGGCCGTCACGTTCTTGATCCCCTCTCGAAAGATGGCCTGGGCCAAGACAGTGGCCGTCGTGGTGCCGTCACCGGCCACGTCGGAGGTCTTGCTGGCGACCTCCTTTACCATCTGGGCGCCCATATTCTCAAAGTGATCTTCGAGCTCGATCTCCTTGGCCACTGTGACCCCGTCCTTCGTGATGGTCGGGGCGCCGAACTTCTTGTCCAGAACCACGTTGCGGCCCTTCGGGCCCAGGGTGACCTTCACGGCCGCGGCCAGGAGGTCAACCCCCTTCAGAATCTTGCGTCGTGCCTCCTCATCGAACAACAACATCTTTGCGGGCATATCAGCTCTCCTCCTCAACCTGTGTCAGTGTTTTACTCCGAGATGACGGTTCTCCTTGATCCACAGACTGGGAACCCGTCAGTGAAGGATTCCCAGCACGTCTTCTTCCCGCATGATCAGGAATTCCTCGTCGTTCAGCTTCACCTCCGAGCCGGAGTACTTCCCGAAGAGGATCTTGTCGCCGACCTTCACGTCCATCGGCTGTCTTTTCCCATCGTCGCCGACTTTGCCCGGGCCGACAGCGATGACCTCAGCCTCTTGCGGCTTCTCTTTTGCAGTATCAGGGATGATGATCCCGCCCTTCTTGCTCTCCTTCTCCTCCAAGCGCCTCACCAAGATTCGGTCGTGCAACGGCTTGATCTTCACGATCGCTTACTCCTTTCTCGGCAGAGCATCCATGCTCCACTGCCCATCACGTGGTTGACAAATGAACTCTGAACAAGCGACGTCCTTGCTCAGGATGACTCTGTTAGCACTCACCTCGATAGAGTGCTAACACGGAGCAACAATAGCCCCCCCGACCCAAAGAAGCAAGACTAAATTTTTAGCGTTTTGTGGAACGACATGATTTTATGAGAAATGAACCATCAGAAAACTCCTATTTGCTGATTTTTCTTCGATAAACTCAAAAATTCTTCGTATTTCAATAGTAATGATTGGCCCGCCGGAACGTCCGAAGGGCGCTTCCATTCGTACAGGATAGCGGAGACGGGGTTGAAGTCCTAGCCCACCACCTGCGCCCAAGCCGGGCGGGCGTCTGCCTTGTGAACACATCGACAATGGCAGCGAAACGCTGGCGTATGGCTGGACTCACGTTGTTTCAGGACTCCCTCGAGGGATCTGGCTTGCGCCGCCCTTCACGAGCCACCGTTTCGCAGGCGGAATCGCGATGTGGTCGATCCCACGCGCAAACGAGGCCGTTTTGGCCAGAGAAACGCCTTGACAGTTTTTAGCGCTAAGACCTATACTCCTGCGACAAGAAGCACGCCCGTAAGCGGACCGGCTGGCGCTGCCGACCCAATCGCAGACTGGCGGATACCTCGCCAAGCCCACCCACGAGCCGCATTCCCTATGCGATGGGCTCAGGCGCGAGTCGAGTGACCGCAGACCTGGAGGAACACCGGTGAAGGCGGTCATCATGGCAGGGGGGTTCGGGACTCGACTACGCCCTCTGACCAACAGTGTCCCCAAGCCCATGATCCCCATGGCCAACAAGCCGATGATGGAGCACATCGTCGCTCTGCTCAAGGATCACGGGTTCCAAGATCTCGTCACCCTCCTTTACTTCCAGCCTGAAATTATCGAACGCTACTTCGGCGACGGCAGCGAATTCGACGTGAAGATGGCCTACGTGACCGCCACCGAGGACTACGGCACCGCGGGGGCGGTCAAGAACGCCGAGTCCTCTCTGGATGATACCTTCCTGATCATCAGTGGGGATGTCCTGACCGATTTCGATCTCGCGGCGGCGGTGCAATTCCACAAGGATCGAGGCGCCCTTGCCACTATTGTCTTGGCCCGGGTCGAGAACCCACTCCAGTACGGCGTGGTCATCACGGCAGAGGACGGCCGCATCACCCATTTCCTGGAGAAGCCAAGCTGGAGTGAGGTCTTCAGCGACACTGTCAACAGCGGGATCTATATCCTCGAGCCGGAGGTGCTGGATCTAGTCCCGACCGGGAAGGAGTATGATTTCAGCCGCGACCTCTTTCCGACGCTGCTGAAGGAGGGTCGGGCACCGTATGGCTATGTGGCCACGGGGTATTGGCGAGACGTAGGCGACCTGATCGAATACCGCCTCGCTCATCAGGACCTTCTCGCCGGCGTGGTCAAGATCACGCTGCCCGGGAAACTGGTGGAGGGGCTTGACAAGTCGATCTGGCTGGGCGATGGAAGTCGTGTCGATTTCACGGCCGCGCTGAAGGGCGGCGTGCTGATTGGCAGGAACACACACGTCGGGCCGAACGTTCACATCGCCCGCAGCACCATTGGGGACAACTGCGTCATCGAGGAGGGCGCCTCCATCACCGGGTCGATCCTCTGGAATAACGTCTTCGTCGGAGCGCGCGCCAGCCTGAAGGAGAACGTCGTCGGCCGCGGTAGCGAGATTAAGGCAAGCGCTCGCCTCTTCGAGGGCGCCCTGATCGGCGATCAGTGCAAGGTTGGGGAGGGATCAGTGGTCAAGGCCGATGTCAGGGTCTGGCCACACAAGATGGTGGAGGATGGGGCCATCCTCTCCGCTAGCCTGGTCTGGGGTCAGAAGTGGTCGCGGTCCCTTTTCGGCGCGTATGGCATCACGGGCTTGGCGAATCTCGAGATCTCCCCCGAGTTTGCCGCAAAGCTGGGGGCTTGCTTTGGGGCGACCCTCCGAATGGGCGCGATTGTCCGCACCAGCCGCGATAATCACAAGACGTCTCACATGATCAAGCGCGCGATAATCTCTGGTCTCCTCTCGGCGGGCGTGGATGTCCATGATTTTCGTGTCTGCCCCATCCCGGTGGTCCGGTACCAGATGGGCTCGCACGGCGCGATGGGTGGGGTCCACGTCCGAAAGTCCCCGTATGATTCGGACCTGATCGACATCAAATTCTTCGACGAGCGCGGCATGGACATCTCGTCCAGTCGGGAAAAGAGCATCGAGCGGCTCTTCTTTCGAGAGGATTTCCGCCGCGCCAAGGTCGAGGAGATCGGTCGCCTCTCCCTCCCCGTCTACGACGTGGAGTTTTACAAGCACGGGATGTCGAGCTTTATCGATCGGGACGCGATCCGCCAGCGCAGCCTCCGGATTGTCATCGACTACGCGTATGGGTCTTCGTCAATGATCTTTCCTCAGATCCTGGGCGACCTGGGGTGCGAGGTGATCGCCCTGAACGCGTACATGGACGAGACCAGGATCACCAAGAGTGGGGAGGAGTTTCAGCGCTCGCTGCGGCAACTCTCGGAGATCGTGAGGAGCCTGGGAGCCGACCTAGGGATCATGCTCGACACCGGGGCAGAGAAAATCTTCCTGGTGGATGACCGGGGCGATCTGCTGACGGACGACATGGCGCTCGCGCTCGTGGCTCTCCTGGTGATGCGGACTTATCCTCCCGGGGTGATCGGTATTCCCATCTCCGCCAGCTCGGCTATTGAGGAGCTCGCCCGTGACCACGGCTTTCAGGTCCTTCGGACGCAAACCGCTCCGCGCTCCGCCACCGAAGGGGCGACCAAGGAAGACGTCCTCTTCGTGGGCGACGGTCTCGGCGGCTTCATCTTTCCCCGATTTCAGCCGGCCTTTGACGGGATGCTCGCCACCCTTAAGCTCCTGGAGATGTTAGCGGCTCAGAATGTCCGGCTCCATGAGCTCATCCGGTTCATCCCCCAGCGTTTCACATGCCGCAAGCAGGTCCCATGCCCCTGGGAGCGGAAAGGCGGGACAATGCGGGCGCTCATCGCTGCAACCGCAGAGGACCAGGTCGAGTTGATGGACGGGGTCAAGGTGCATCTAGGCAACGATTGGGTCATGCTCTATCCGGATCAGGACCGCCCCTATTTCCACATCATCGCTGAGGCCCACACGCGGTCGAAGGCCGAGGCCCATGCGGCGCGCTATCAGGACGTGCTCGCGCAGTGCATGAAGCAACCCGGAGTGGAGGCGGTCGCGTGAAGCCGATCAGGTTCGGGACCTCCGGCTGGCGCGACATTATTGCCGACAACTTCACCTTCGCCAATGTCCGCCTGGTGACGCGGGCCATCGCCGAATATTTGCTGGCCGAGGGGGGACCCGAGCCGCGGGTTGTCGTCGGGTACGATACCCGCTTTCTCTCGGAAGATTTTGCAGCCGAGGCGGCGGCGGTTCTGGCGGCTCACGGCATCCACACCTTCCTGTGTGACCGGGACGTGCCGACACCTGTGGTCGCCTATGAAGTGATCCGCCGCGGCGCCGCAGCCGGTCTCAACGTCACCGCCAGCCATAACCCGCCTGAATACAACGGACTGAAGTTCTCGGGCCCATCGGGCGGCCCAGTGCAGCCAGCGATCACCGATCGAATCGAGGCCCGAGTGCTGGAACTGCTAGCGGAGCTGGAGGCCCCCTGCCCGCCGCTTGAGGAAATGGAGGCCAAGGGGTTGGTGGTTCGCATCGACCCGCGGCCTGCCTACCTGGCCCGACTGCGGGAGTTGGTGAATTTCAGTGAGATTGCTGCAGCGCGTTTGAAGGTGGCGGTCGATCTGCTTTATGGAACGGCCCGGGGCTATCTGGACCAGCTCCTGATCGAGGCCGGGTGTGAGGTGCACACCATGCACGGCTCACGAAATCCGGCTTTCGGGGGTCACGCGCCGGATCCCTCAGAGGAGAACCTTCAGGGGTTGGCGGCGGTTGTGCGGTCTGGCGGATTCCATCTCGGGCTGGCTGCGGACGGCGATGCCGATCGATACGGCATCCTCGATAGGGACGGCAGCTTCATCGAACCGAACTATATCCTGGCCCTCCTCCTTCAGCACCTGATCAAGACCCGCGGGCGACGTGGAGGCGTCGCGCGATCGGTGGCCACAAGCCATCTGGTGGATGCGGTGGCCAGGCACCAATCGGTCCCGGTGTATGAGACGAAGGTCGGCTTCAAATACCTGGGCGATTTCATCACCCAGGGAAAGGTCGTGCTGAGCGGCGAGGAGAGCGCTGGCCTGTCGATCGAGGGTCATGTGCCTGAAAAGGACGGAATCCTCGCCGTCCTCCTCGTAGTCGAGATGGTCGCCATGGCCGGGGGGCGGAGCGTGCAAAGCCTCTTGGAGGCGCTCTATGCCGAGGTGGGAACCGTGATTCGCGCCCGCCGGCTGAACCTCCATCTGTCGCACGAGCAGCAAGAGCGCTTGGCGGGGCGTCTCAAGGACCTCCCTGCGCGAGTGGCCGGGCTGCGGGTGGTGGATGTCGTGACACTAGAAGGATCGAAGCTGCTTCTCGAAGATGGCAGTTGGATCCTCGTGCGGCCCTCAGGTACAGAGCCGGTGGTGCGGCTGTACATCGACGCGCATTCCGAGGAGCAGATTGAAGAGTTGACGACAGCGGCGCGGGAGCTCCTGGGGATATAGTGTCGTTCCAACTTGCTGCGGCGAATAGCCGACAGGTGTCCTGCAAGGGCGATCGCTGTACTTGGCCTCACCATTTGGCGGAAAGAGTTGGAACGGCACCAGTGGCACGCAAGGGGGCGACGGAGTAGCGATGCGGGCGGGAGAGGTAATCTCTAGCGCTCAGGGGGAGCTTACAGCAGCCAGGGTTGCGCGCAAGCGGCGCCTTCTCTTCATTGCGGCTCTCGCCATGCTGATCGCGGCGCTCTCCGTCGGCGGGAATCGGAGCCTCATCAGGATCTACCGGATGAATAAGACCAGGGCTGAGCTTCATCGAGAGATCGAACGAGTGAAGCAGGGGAATCAAGAGTTGGGCAAGGAGGTCCATTCCTTGACGAATGATCCAGGACGGGTCGAGTCAATCGCCCGGGAGGACCTCGGGTTGGTCAAGCCCGGTGAGGTGGTGTACCAGTTCGGTTACGCAAAGTCAACCCCCGTTCCACGTGCCTCCCCTCGCTGAGAAGAGAGCCCAGATCTTACGGGCTTCGTCAGACCCCGCCAGAGCACCCCACTTTGCCCAAAATTTCTTGCCAACCCCCCGCAACCTGACTATACTGAGTGTTTGTGTGATCGCGGCACCTGATTTTGCCGCCGTCAAAGATTGGCACGGCCTTATGGCGAGGGAGAAGTTGCGGTGAAACGTGTGAGCATCCTTGGCTCCACAGGCACGATCGGGGCCAAGGCTCTGGCGATGATCGATCCTCACCCCGATTCCTTCGAGGTGGTGGCCCTCGCGGCCAGGAGTAACATCGATCTTCTGGAGCGACAGATCAGGCACTTCTCCCCCCGCCTCGTTGCCGTCGGGACCCCAGAGGCCGCCAAGACATTGAAGGGCCGTGTGGCGGACCTGCCCGTCGAGATCGAATGGGGAGTCGAGGGATTGCTGAATGTCGCCACGGTGCCCGAGGCGGACATCGTCCTCGCCGCGATGGTCGGGGCCGCCGGTCTGCTGCCGAGCCTTGCCGCCATCAAGGCGGGAAAGGATCTCGCCCTCGCCACGAAGGAGGTCATGGTCATGGCGGGGGAGCTCGTGATCGCCGAGGCCCGGGCGCAAGGCATCCGGCTCCTTCCCGTGGATAGCGAACCCTCAGCCATCTTTCAGTGTTTGGCGGGCCACAACTCGGCACACTTGAAGCGGGTTCTCCTGACCTCTTCTGGCGGACCGTTCCGGAAGCGGCCCAAGGAGAGCTTCGCCAGGATCACCCTGGAAGAAGCCCTCCAGCACCCGACATGGGTCATGGGGAAGAAGATCACCGTCGATTCGGCCACCCTCATGAACAAGGGGTTGGAGATCATCGAAGCCAGTTGGTTCTTTGGGCTGGAGGCGCGACAGATCGAAGTGATCATCCATCCCCAGAGCATCGTTCACTCGATGGTGGAGTTCATGGATGGCTCGGTCCTGGCTCAGATGGGGATCACTGATATGGGATTGCCGATCCTCTACGCCCTTTCGTACCCTGACCGGCTCCGGACCCCGCTGCCTGCCCTTGACCTGCACGCCCTGTCGGCCCTGACCTTCGAGCCGGTTGACCACGAGAAGTTCCCCTGCATCGGATTTGCTTATCAGGCATTGGCGGCGGGCGGCACCTATCCGGCCGCGCTGAACGCAGCCAACGAAATCGCGGTGGACCTGTTCCTCTCCCGCCGTATCACATTCCCTGAAATCTCCATCCTCATTGCCGGCGCGCTTGACAGTCATCGAGGTCGCAAGATCGATTCTCTGGAAGATGTCCTTGACGCAGATCGCGAGACCCGGCGGCTGGTTCAGGCGGCCCTCCAGGCCTAGCGTGAGGAGAAAGGCGTACACACGGTAATGATTGGCTCTGTATCTGCTGTCACCCTCAGCCTGTTGATCGCGATCGATGTTCGACCGTATCTCTCGCGGCTTGACTATATCCTCTGGGCCGTCGTGGTGCTGGGCGTGCTCATCTTCGTCCACGAGCTGGGCCACTTCCTGGTCGCCAAGCGAGCCGGAGTCAGCGTCCTGAAATTCTCGCTGGGCTTCGGCCCGAGGATTGCCGGCTTCACGCGGGGTGGGACCGAGTATCTGCTGTCCGCCATCCCGCTCGGCGGCTATGTGAAAATGCTGGGCGAGGACCCAAAAGAAGAGGTGGCTGATCGTGAACGATCGTTCTCCGCGAAGCCCGTGGGATGGCGCTCGCTGATCATCCTCGCCGGCCCGGGATCCAATTTTCTTCTTGCCGTCGCCATCTTCTGGGTTGTCTTCATGGTCGGGGTCCCCACCCTCGCCACCAAGGTGGGTGATGTCATGGGGGGCTTTCCCGCGCACGATGCAGGCCTGCTGCGCGGCGACCGAATCGTCGCGATTGACGGGCGACCCATCGAGAAGTGGGAGGAGCTCGCGACACAGATCCATAAAAGCCCCGGGCGACCCGTTCGCCTGACTGTGGAACGAGCGGGGCGCGCGTTCGACCTGACGATGACGCCAAAAGCCACCAAGCAGAAGAATCTCTTTGGGGAGGAGCAGGAGATCGGTCTGCTCGGGATCGCCCCGGCGGAGGAATTCCTGACGGAGCGGACCAACCCGATCACCGCATTCGGGAGAGCGGTCTCCAAAACCTTCGAGCTCAGCCGCTTGATCCTACTGACGTTCGTAAAGCTGCTCCAGGGCGTTGTCCCGGCCAAGACAATAGGCGGGCCGCTGCTGGTGGCCCAGATGGCGGGAGAGCAGGCGCGTTTAGGCATCTTGAATCTGCTGTTCTTTACCGCGCTCCTCTCCATCAACCTGGCAATTCTCAATCTACTCCCGATCCCGATCCTGGACGGGGGACACCTGTTCTTCGCCTTGATCGAGGCGGCGCGTGGAAAACCGGTCAGCCTGAAGAAGCGAGAGCTGGCCCAGCAGGCCGGCCTGGTCCTCTTGGTCGCCCTGATGATCTTTGCTTTCTATAACGACATCTTCCGCCTGCTTGGCAAACAATAGAGCAGCCCGACGTGCGGCTTCGCACTTCCGGATTCTCGTTTCTGGGTCGCAACTTGGAACTCGGCACTTGGAACTTGGAACTGTTTCAACGAGGGAACGATGATTGAAAGACGCAAGACCCGGCAGATCCTGGTAGGAACCGTCAAGGTCGGCGGCGATGCTCCAGTGTCGGTCCAGTCGATGACGAAGACGGACACGCGAGACGTCCAGGCAACGGTGGATCAGATCTGGGCATTGGAGGTGGCCGGGTGTGATATCGTGCGGCTCGGCGTCCCGGTCAAAGAAGCCGCCGAGAAGCTCGGGGAGATCCGCAAGCAGATCCGGATCCCCATGATTGCTGACATCCACTTCAACTACAAGCTCGCGTTGATCGCCCTGGAACAGGGGGTGGACGGCCTCCGCCTCAACCCCGGCAATATCGGCGACCGTTCGCGTGTGGAGCAGATCGTCAAGGTGGCGGCCGAACGAACCGTCCCGATCCGAATCGGGGTCAACGCGGGCTCGCTGGAAAAAGACCTGCTGGCGAGGGACGGCGGGCCCACGCCCGAAGCCATGGTCGAGAGCGCCCTGCGTCACATCAGGATCCTCGAGGACCTGAACTACCGGGAGATCAAGGTGTCCCTGAAGGCGTCCGACCCCATGATGATGATCGAGGCGTACAGACTCCTGGCAGATAAGGTGGATTACCCCCTACACCTCGGGGTGACAGAGGCCGGCACCCCAGGGGTGGGGACGATCAAGTCATCGGTCGGCATAGGGACCCTCTTGGCCGAGGGAATCGGCGACACGATCCGGGTGTCGCTCTCGGCTGATCCCGTTGAGGAGATCAAGGTCGGCATCGACATCCTGAAGTCGCTCGGCCTTCGAAAAGGCGGGCTGACCTTCGTCTCCTGCCCCTCGTGCGCCAGGGCCGACATCGACCTGATCGCCCTCGCGCAGGATGTGGAGCGGCGGATGGCAGGGATCAACAAAGAGATCCACGTCGCGGTGATGGGATGTGAGGTGAATGGACCCGGCGAGGCCAGGGGCGCCGACATCGGGGTCGCGGGCGGCAAGGGGATCGGGTTGATCTTCAAGAAGGGGCAAGTGATTCGCAAGGTGAAGGAGTCGGAGATCGCCGATGCCCTGATGGAGGAGGTCCACAAGATGGTCGCGGAGGGCGAGGGTCAGTCATAAAGGGGCAGCAGATGGCCCGGAGGCTGCACGCCGCGAGGAGGATGGTCTACCCAGTCCTCCTTTTCTTTTTGCCGGTCCGCGACTCCAGGAGGGCACAGACCGATGGGCCAGTATCGACGGCACGTCTTCATCTGCACCGGCGGTGATTGCTGCCCACTGCAGGGGGATACCGCAGCCTACGTGGCCTACCTCCGGAAAAAGCTGGCGGAGCGTGGCCTAGCCAAGGAGATCCGGGTCAACAAATCGGGCTGCTTCAGCCAGTGCGGCCACGGTCCGATGGTCGTCGTGTATCCGGAGGATGTCTGGTACGGCGGGGTTCGTATGGAGGACCTCGACGAGATCCTGCTGGAGCACCTTGTGAACGGGAGACCGGTGGAGCGACTCCGCTACAAGGCGCCGCCGGGCCCGAATAAGGACCCGCTCCGCTACGAGAAGATCTGGCGCCAGCCCGCGGCGGACTCGGAGAAGAAGGCGTAATCTTTTGCGGACACTCCAATGCGCTGGACCAAATCACTGATCCCGACCTTGAAAGAAGACCCGGCCGAGGCCGAGGCGGTAAGCCACAGGCTGATGGTGCGGGCAGGCCTGGTCCGTCAATTGGCGGCTGGGATCTATGTTTATCTTCCCTTAGGGCAGCGGGTGCTCGACAAGGTGAATGCCATCATTCGGGAGGAAATGAACCAGATCGGCGGCCAGGAGATCACCATGCCGGTGCTGCACCCGGCCGAGCTGTGGCAGCAGACCGGGCGATGGTCCGCCATCGGCGACGAGATGTTCCGGCTGAAAGACCGGGGCAAGCGCGACATGTGTCTGGGGATGACCCACGAAGAGGTGATCGGCTGGCTCGCGGCCCGAGAGGTCCGGTCCTACCGAGACCTCCCGCAGACCTGGTATCAGATCCAGGTAAAGCTCCGGGACGAGGCAAGGCCGAAGAGCGGCGTTCTTCGGACCCGGGAGTTCCTGATGAAGGACTCCTACACGCTGGACCGGGATGAGGCCGGGCTGGAGAAGAGCTACCAGCTCCACAAGGAGGCATACTGTCGCATTTTTGAGCGGTGCGGCTTGGCCTTCCACGTTGTCGAGAGCGACCCGGGGATGATGGGCGGGGCGGGTGCGCATGAGTTCATGGCACCAAGCGAGGCCGGGGAAGACGAGGTTGCGCTCTGCAGCCGCTGCGACTATTCGGCCAATGTCGAGTTAGCCGGTTCGCGACCGCGTCCCCCGGAATGTCCCGACTGGAATCTTGAGGAGATCCCCACCCCCAACGCCGGAACCATCGAGGAGGTCTGCGCGCTGCTCAGAATCGACCCGGCCCTCACGATCAAATCGCTGCTGCTCGTGACGAAAGAAGGGCCGCTCCTGGCGCTCGTCAGAGGGGATCAGCAACTACATGAGAAGAGGCTCGCCATGCTGGTGGGGGAGGTTCGCCCGGCCCATCGCGACGAAATCCTGATGCACCTCGGGGCCGAGGCCGGCAGCATCGGTCCTGTCGGGACGAAGCTGCCCACGATCGCCGATGAATCCTTGCGCACAGGTCGATATGTCGCCGGGGCCAACAAAGATGGGTTCCACCTGCGTGGAGTCGTGCCGGGGACCCACTTCCAGCCCAGGTGGGCCGACATCCATCACGCCAGAAGCGGCGATGGGTGCCCCCATTGTGACGCCGATCTGCGCATCGAACGAGTCATCGAGGTGGGGAACATCTTCAAGCTCGGGACGAAGTACTCCGTCTCCCTCAAGGCGATGTATCTGAACGAAGCGGGAGAGGAACGCCCCATCGTCATGGGCAGCTACGGGATCGGGCCTGCCCGCATCGCTGCCGCTGCAATCGAGCAACACCATGACCAGCAGGGGATCATCTGGCCTGAGGCCATCGCGCCCTATCAGCTCCATCTCCTGCCGGTGAACATGCGCGACGACAAGATGGTGGAACTGGCGGAAGCGATCTATGCTCAGTCTCAGCGCGAGCGGGTCGAGATCCTCTATGACGACCGTGACGAGCGGCCGGGCGTGAAGTTCAAGGATGCCGATCTGCTCGGCCTGCCGCTTCGGGTCACCATCGGGAGCCGTGCCCTCAAGGAGGGAGTCGTCGAACTGAAGGTGCGGAAGACCGGCGAGGAGTTTCGGGTCCCGCCCTCGGACGTGGTGTCCAAGGCCAAGTCCCTCCTCTCCCATCCCGCAAGATAGCGACCGCCGCGCTCCCACAGACCCATCGGCGGCCCCACACCGAAAAAGTGAACCCCCAGAGAGAATTCTCTCCGCTGAGGGTTCACTACATTCAAGCTTATTCGTCTATGAACTAGAGCTTGACCACGTTGGCGGCCTGCTTGCCCTTCGGGCCATCCACGACGTCGAACTCCACCTCCTGCCCCTCAGCCAGGGTCCTGAAGCCATTACCCTGGATGGCGGAGTAGTGGACGAACAGATCGCCGCCCTCAGGTCGCTCGATGAAGCCGTACCCTTTGGCCTCGTTGAACCATTTCACCTTCCCGGTGCCTCGCACGTCCTCACCTCCCTTTCGTAGACTCTCGTAGTTCGTTCGCCGTCGAGTCGCTTCCTTCACGGCTCAAGGCCCCGGGCCTTCGCATAAAAAAACCGCGGCTGCTTACCTCATATAAGCGTCCGCGGTCCTTCGGCAGTCCCGACAAGCCAAACCTATATTCGGAAGCGGCGGTAAATTATCGCACCCTCCACGCCCTGTCAAGCAATTTTTGAAGATGAGGCACTCGAGGGGGAAGCGGCGGGCGTCCTCAAGAACAGCATGAGGGCCAGGAGGGTGAAGGCGCTCAGGCTCAGGTAGAGGCCGAAGGGTGAGGCGTGGGCCATGACCGCGGTGGCGATCAGCAGCCCGGCGGCGCATCGGCAGGGGCACAAAAAGGCGGGCCCGATGTTCGCCCGCCTCGTTGGCGCTCACTGCTCCGCGTTTCCACGGCGTCACAGTTCAGAGTTCAGGGTTCATGGTTCATAGACAAGCCGTCGATGGATGTGGCTCAACTTCTGACTCTGAACTATGAACTATCACCTATCAACGCGCTATCGCCCCTTTGCGGCCACGGACACCCGCGAGATCGCGCGCTCCAGGGCCGCCTGGGCGCGGGCAAAATCGATCGTTGCATCCCCCCAGCGCCGCAGGCGCTCCTCAGCCCGTACCCTGGATTCTTCCGCCCGAGCCCTATCGATCTCCTCCGCACGCTCGGCGGTCTCGACGAGGATGATCGCCTTTTCGGGGCGGATCTCGGCGTAGCCCCAACTGACAGCGAGAAACCGCTCTTCCCCCCTTCTCTTGTAGGAAAGCTCCCCGATCTTCAGCGTAGTCATGAATGGCGTGTGGCCCGGCCACACGCCGAAGTATCCCTCCGTTCCCGGCGCCACCAGCTCCTCAACCTCCTCGCTGATAATCAGGCGCTGAGGAGTCACCACCTCAAGCTGGAAGGTCTGGCGTTCCCTTTCTGCCATCGTTCTCTCGCGAAAGGAGGATCGAGCCTACTTGCGCCCGCTGAGCCTCTCGGCTTTCTCCCGGGCTTCTTCGATGGTCCCGACCATATAGAATGCCTGCTCGGGCAGGTCGTCCGCCTTCCCGTCAATCAGCTCTTTAAATCCCTTGACGGACTCTTTCAGCTTGACGTAGCGGCCGGGTTGGCCCGTGAACTGCTCCGCCACGAAGAAGGGCTGGGAGAGGAATCGCTGGATCTTCCTTGCCCGCGCCACCACCAGCTTGTCCTCCTCAGACAGCTCGTCCATCCCCAGGATCGCGATGATGTCCTGAAGGTCTTTGTAGCGCTGAAGGATTTTCTGCACCGACCGGGCAACGGCGTAGTGCTCCTCGCCGACGATCCTCGGATCGAGGATACGCGAGGTAGAAGCCAGCGGATCGACCGCAGGGTAAATCCCCAGCTCGGTGAGCTGCCGGGAGAGGACTGTGGTCGCGTCCAGGTGGGCAAAGGTCGTGGCGGGCGCAGGGTCGGTGATGTCATCGGCCGGCACGTAGATCGCCTGGACCGAAGTGATCGACCCGGTCTTGGTGGAGGTGATCCGCTCTTGCAGCTCCCCCATCTCTGTGCCAAGCGTCGGCTGGTACCCGACGGCCGATGGCATCCGGCCCAGCAGCGCCGAGACCTCGGACCCGGCCTGCGTGAAGCGAAAGATGTTGTCGATGAAGAGGAGCACGTCCTGCTTCTCCTCATCCCTGAAGTACTCGGCGACGGTCAGACCGGTAAGCCCCACGCGCAACCGCGAGCCGGGCGGCTCGGTCATCTGGCCATAGATCAGGGCGGTCTTCTCGAGCACTCCCGACTCCTTCATCTCCAGCCAGAGGTCGTTCCCCTCGCGGGTCCGCTCCCCCACCCCCGCGAAGACCGAGATGCCACCATGTTCCATGGCGATGTTGCGGATCAGCTCCATGATGATGACGGTCTTGCCGACCCCGGCGCCCCCGAAGAGGCCGGTCTTACCGCCCTTGGTGTACGGCTCCAGGAGATCGACGACCTTGATCCCGGTCTCCAGGATCTCTACCTTGGTCACCTGCTCATCAAAGGCCGGGGCGGGGCGATGAATCGGGTAGTGATGTTTCGCCTCCACCGGTCCCATCTTGTCCACCGGCTCCCCGATCACGTTGATAATCCGACCGAGGGTGGCCCGACCGACCGGGATGGTGATCGGCGCGCCGGTGTCAAGGACCTCCATCCCCCGGACGAGCCCGTCGGTCGAGGAGAGAGCAATGGCCCGGACACGGCTCTCCCCCAGGTGCTGGGCCACCTCCAGGACCAGCCGCTCGCTGTAGGAGAAGATGTCCTTGACCTGCTTCGCCTTGACATCAAGGGCATTATAGATCCCCGGCAGCTTCCCCGGCTCGAACTCGACATCGACCACGGGCCCGATGACCTGCACGATCTTCCCGACATTATTCATAATCCCGCTCCTAGCCTTATCCATGAGCTGTGAACTCTGAACTCCCTACCCGCCGGCCTGCCGCAGTGCCTCGGCCCCTCCGACCACTTCAAGCAACTCCTTGGTGATTCGTTCCTGGCGCGCCTTGTTGAACTGCAGCGTGAGCAGATCGATCATCTCCGAGGCGTTCTTGGTCGCGGCATCCATGGCCGTCATCCGGGCGCCGTACTCACCAGCCAGCGACTCCATCAGCGCTCGGTAGATCTGGACCTCGATGTGCTTCGGCAGCAGGTTCGCCAGGATTGCTCCCGGCGAGGGCTCGTAGATGAAGTCGAGGGGGGCAAGCTCCTCCGGGGCCCGCATCGCCTCGATGGGAAGTAGCCGTTCCACCACGACCCGTTGGCTCGTGACCGACTTGAACTCGTTGTACACCAACTGGATCTCATCCGCCTCTTCGCCTACATACGCCTTCACCAGCTCCTGGCCCAGGGCGGCCGCGTGGGCGTACGCCAGCCGGTCAAAGAAACCGATCTGCTCCGATCGGATGGTATAAGGTCGCCGCCGGTAGAAATCGCGGGTCTTGCGCCCCACGACGACCAGGGTCATCGCAACCTCACCGTCCGTTGCCCGCAGCAGCTCCAGTGACCGGCGCATGATGTTGCTGTTAAAGGCGCCGCACAGCCCCTTGTCGGACGCAATGACCACGAGGATCTTCCTGCTCGGCTCGCGGCGCTGAAGCAGCGGGTGGAGCTGGGGATCGCCCCTCAGGGCCAGACTGGCCAGCACCTCCTGCATCTTGAAGGCATACGGGCGCGCCTCCAGAATCCGCTCCTGGGCTCGGCGCAGCTTTGCCGCCGCCACCAGCTTCATCGCCTTGGTGATCTGCTGCGTGCTCTTGACCGACGCGATGCGCCGCTTGATATCTCGTAGGGTAGCCATCACATGTCCATGGGTTCACAGTTCACGGTTCACAGTCAACCATCTACCGTGAACCGTCAACCGTCAACAGTGAACAGGGCTTGCTATGCGGCCTTCCTGGCTGCCAGGAACTCTGCCTTACAATCCTGAATCGCCTTGTCCATCTGGACACGGAGGGCATCGCTGAGCTCACGCTTTTCCCGAATCTCATGAAAGATGCTCGGATACCGCCCCTCGACGAACTTATACAGCGCCTCTTCGAAGGCCGCCACCGCCTCTACGGGAAGCTCGTCCAGGTGGCCCGCCGTCCCGGCATAGATGATAAGGACCTGTCGTTCGACTTCAAGCGGCCTGTACTGCCCCTGCTTCAACACCTCGACCATCCGCCCGCCCCGGTTCAATTGGGCCTGGGTTGCCTTGTCGAGCTCGCTCCCAAATTGCGCAAACGCGGCCATCTCTCGATACTGGGCGAGGTCCAACCGGAGCTTGCCTGCAACCTGCCGCATCGCCTTGATCTGGGCCGACCCGCCCACCCGGGAGACAGATAACCCGACATTGATGGCGGGCCGAATGCCGGCGAAGAACAGGTCGTTCTCCAAGTAGATCTGCCCGTCAGTGATGGAGATGACGTTGGTCGGGATGTAGGCCGAGACGTCGCCGAGCTGGGTCTCGATGATCGGCAGCGCGGTCAGCGAGCCGCCCCCCAGCTCGTCGTTCAGCTTGGCCGCCCGCTCCAGCAGGCGTGAGTGCAGGTAGAAGACGTCGCCCGGGTAGGCCTCCCTGCCCGGCGGCCTGCGCAGCAACAGCGACAGTTGACGATAGGCCTGGGCGTGCTTGGACAGGTCATCGTAGATGCAGAGGGCGTGACGTCCAGAGTCGCGGAAAAACTCGCCCATGGCGCAGCCGCCATAGGGGGCGATGTACTGCAATGGGGCCGCCTCCGAAGCTGTTGCCGCGACCACAGTGGTGTAGGCCATGGCGCCACTGTCCTCCATCGTCTTCACGACCTGAGCGACCGTGGAACGCTTCTGCCCGATAGCGACGTAGATGCAGAAGACCTCTTTGCCTTTTTGATTGATGATGGCATCCACCGCAATCGCGGTCTTGCCGGTCTGGCGATCGCCAATGATCAGTTCGCGTTGGCCGCGGCCGATCGGGATCATGGCGTCGATCGCCTTGATGCCCGTCTGCAGCGCCTCCTTGACCGGCCGCCGGTCCACAACGCCGGGGGCGAATCGCTCGATGGGTCGATACTCCTTTGTGTCGATCGGCCCCTTGCCGTCGATCGGGTGGCCCAGGGCGTTGACCACCCGCCCCACCAGCGCCTCGCCGACCGGCACGGCGGCAATCCGGCCCGTTCGCTTCACCAGGTCTCCCTCTTTGATGGCCTCGGCCTCACCGAGCAGGACCGCACCGACGTTGTCCTCCTCAAGGTTCAGGACCATGCCGAAGACCTCGTGAGGGAACTCCAGCAGCTCACCCGCCATCGCCTTCTCCAAGCCATAGATGCGAGCGATTCCATCACCCGTTTCGATGACGGTCCCGACCTCGGCGACATCGACGGCCGCCTCGTAGCCGGCGAGTTGCTTTTTGATGATCTCGCTGATCTCCTCCGCCCTGATCTGCGCCATGCCGTTACCCCTTTAGCAATTGCTCCCGCATCCGCCTGAGTCGGGTTCTGAGGGAGCCGTCATAGACGGTGCTGCCGACCTGCGCCACAAGGCCGCCCAAGATGGCGGGATCAACCCGCGCCTCCAGATAGATCTCCTTCCCGGTCGCCCTCCGCAGCCGGACCTTCAGCTCTTCCAGCATCGGCTCGGGCAGCGGTGCGGCAGAAGTCACCGTGGCCTTGCCGCGGTTGAGCCGCTCATCGGCCAGCTCCTCGTACGCGAGGGCGATCTCCTCGAGGTGGAGCAACCGCCCCTTCTCCAGGATCAAGCCAAGAAAGTTGGCGCTGAGCGGCTGGACCTCGGCCCGCGCCGCCAGCGACTGGAGCACACGCCGCTTGTCAACCAGTGGGACTGCTGGGTTGGCAAAGAAGGTGACGACCTCCCGATTCCCCCTGAAGATCTCTGCCATCCTCTTGAGATCCCGCCCGACCTCCTCCACCACCTGTCGCTCGGCTGCGACATCCGCCAGCGCTTTGGCATATCGCCTAGAGAGCCCCCTCGCCCTCACAGACCGCTCCCTATCTCTTGAGCGACCTGTTCGGCAAGGCGGCGCTGGTCTTCGGCCGTGAGGGACCGGGCGATCAGTCGCTCCGTGACCCCCAGCGCGAGCCCAACGACTTCCTCGCGAAGCTCAGCCTTGGCCCTCTTCACCTCCTGCTCGATCTGGGCCTTGGCTTCTGTCACGAGGCGGGCGGCCTCGTCGCGCGATGCCTTCAGGAGCCGTTGTCGCTCCTCTTCTACCTCACGGACCGCCGCCTCCCGCAGCGTGGCCGCCTCCCTTCGCGTGGCGGCAATTCGCGCCTCGTACTCCTGCTGTGCCTGGGCCGCGGCCTCTCTGGCTGCCTTGGCTTCCTCCAAGGAACGCTTGATGCCTTCGGCCCGGGTCGCCAAAAACTGGGTGAGTGGCTTGTAGAGGAAGCGGGAAAGAAGGACGATCAAGATGAGGAAGTTCACCACCTGGAGAAGCAGCGTCCTGTTCAGGTTGATGATCCCCGGCTGTTCCTCCCCCTTCGCCCCTCCCATGGCCAGGGACGGGAAGGCCCACAGGACCGCCACGCCGATGAACAGGGCTGCCATTGCAATGAGTTGTCTGCGATCCTTCGTCATGGCTTCCGATCCTCCGTTCCGACATTGCTGCTCTGCGGGGACAACGAGCGCGCGAGAAGGTAGCCGCCCATTCCGAGCTGGACGGCCAGAAGGCCCAGGGCCATTCCGATCAGGTTAACCGGAAGGTAAGCAACGACGAGGAAGAGAATGGCTGCGGCCCCCAGCAGCCTGATTAGCGACCAGCCCCACCAGCTCCGCCGACCACGTCGCCGGGAGACGGAAGGATCCGTAAAGCGGGCTACGGAAGCGGCAATGAGCTGAAAGCTGACGAGGCTCACGAGGGCGCCGGAGGCGAAGCCCAGCGCCCAATCCCACATCCTGAAGAATCCGAAGGCGGCGAGCCCGGCAGCAACGGTACCGAGCGTGCCCACCAGTGTGCCTCGGACGAACCGTTCTCGCTCCTCCATGGGGCACGGGTTCAGCGTTCATGGTTCATAGTTCATAGACCGGATTGGTTGACAATGTACAGTTCACGGTTCATGATTCACAAAACAACGAGGCGGCTCCATTACACGTACCAAGACATATTCGTCAGGCGACCTCTTGGTTCCCCTCATCCTGTCCTTCTCCCCTGAGGGGAGAAGGTGCGGTTGAGGGGACTCCGAGGCTGGGACGGTGCACGGAATGGTATTCGAGAAACGGAGCGCTAAGCGACCAAACTAAAATGAGCTGCCTGCTCGCCGACGGCGAACCGGACAGCTCCCTGCTTCGTGAAAAGCGGGTCAAGCTTGCCCGATAGGTCCAGGTTTGTCAAGCCTTTTTTGGCTCGCGGTCACCCTCAAATCGCGCCCACGCGAGGCTGCTGGGCGTCTAAGTGAGAGAGCACATCGCCCAAGATCGCATCGGGGTCAACCCCCTCCGCCGCGCCCGCGAAGGAGAGGATCAAGCGGTGGCGGAGAGCGGGCCAGGCGATGCTCCTGACGTCCTCGAAGGCGGCGTTGAACCGGCCGTCCAGGAGCGCATTGACCTTCCCCGTCAAGGCCAACGCCTGTGCCCCTCTGGGACTCGAGCCCTACCGAACAAACCGCCGGACCTTCTCAAGCGCACCGAGGTAATCCGGGTGTGTCGACAGAACCAGGCGGGATTTGACGGCAGAGGCCAGATGTGCACATGACGCACATGGGGAGTGGTACAACAACCGGGGGCGGGGCGCTCCCGAGCCGCTCTTTCGAGGCGAGACGATGATCGAGGAGGCGCGCAACCGACGAGGGGGGTAGCGGGGCCAGAAGGCCATAGACGGCGCCCGATGTTGCCGCGACGAGAAGTGCCAGAAGATAGAGCCCGAACGGGAGCGGGACCAAGCTCCTCAGGAGGAGCCACGGGCCCCAGAATCAGGTGGGCGAGGAGGGCAAAGCGGGCTCCGCGAGCCCCGTAAGCACAATCTCGGAGTCGTCCTGTCTTGCCGGAAGGGCTCGGCCCTCGTCACTCAACGCTCGTCCCTATCGGGCGACTGTCGCGCCGCCCACCAGCAGGTCAGGCTCCGACGCATCGTAAAACACAGCGGCTTGGCCCGGCGCCGGCAATCGCTGCGGCTCCTTCCATCGGACCCGGATGCGACCGTCGTGCAGGGGGATGAGGTCGGCCGACGCGGCAGCTTGCCGATAGCGAACCATCACCTGGGCCGGGCGTTGTTCGGTCAGGCAGTCCCAGGCCACGAAGTTCGCATTCTCAGCCTCAAATTCATGGCACAGCAGCTCATCCGCTTTCCCCACGACGACCTCGTTGGCGCTCGCGTCCAGCCGGACGACGTAGAACGGGCCGTCCCCGCCGATCCCGAGACCGTTGCGCTGCCCCACGGTATAGAGTGCCAGCCCCTGGTGCTGGCCGAGGTTCCTCCCCGCGCTGTCCTTGATGGCGCCGGGCCGCAAGCGGTCCCCGTGTCGCTCGCGCAAAAAGCTCCGGTAATCCCCGGCGACGAAACAGATCTCCTGGCTGTCGGGCTTCGTGGCCACCTTCAGCCCCAGGGCGGCGGCGCGCTCCCTGACCTGTTGCTTGGTCATCTCTCCAATCGGAAAGCCAGTCCGCGCCAGTTGCGCTTGCGTGAGAAGGTACAGGAAATAGCTCTGGTCCTTCTTCGGGTCGCGGGCGCGGCGAAGGCGATACCGACCGGCGCTGCCGTCATAGTCGATCCGGGCGTAATGCCCGGTGGCCACGAACTCGGCTTCCAGCCCCAAGGCCAGGCGGAGGAGGGACCCGAACTTGACCCGTCCGTTACAGAGGACACACGGATTGGGCGTCAGCCCGCTCAGATAGGCCCTCGAGAACTCCTCGATCACCTCGCGACCGAACTCCTGCTCGTAATTCAGCACATAGTGCGGGATCCCGAGCTGGTCGGCCACAAGCCTTGCATCTTCGACATCCCTTGCAGAGCAGCAGCTATCGAAGCGCTCCAGGTCGTTGCTTGCACGCCTTGTGGGCAAAAGCCGAAGGGTGATCCCGACCGCCTCATATCCTTGCTCCACAAGGAGGGCGGCGGCCAGGGAGCTGTCTACGCCGCCGCTCATCGCCACCACGACCCGCCGTCCGGACTTCACAGGAATGGCCCGCCTATCCGTATGCCAAGGCCGGCGCCGGGCGGCCTGAGGCCGCCGCAGCGCGGATGCGCTCAACCAGTCCCGGCAGGAGATCGAGTGCGCACTCGATTTCCGCCTCCGTCGTTCCCGCGCCCAAGGAGAACCGAAGGCCTCCCCCGTCGATGTCGGGCCTCCGCCCCATCGCCTGCAGCACGTGCGACGGCTCAAGTGACCCCGAGGTGCAGGCAGCGCCGGCAGAGACCGCAATCCCTTCCAGGTCCAGCGCAAAGATCAGCGATTCCTCATCAGCCCCTCGAAACGAGATGTTAGAGGTGTTGGGCAACCGCCGGTCCGTATGGCCGTTCCGTTGCGCCCCCTCGATTCGCCCAAGAATTCCCGCCTCAAGGCGGTCTCTGAGCCGCCTCAGGCGGTCGGCCTCGACGTCCATCGATCCCACGGATAGTTCCGCAGCCCTGGCCAGGCCAATGGCCGCCGCCACATTCTCCGTCCCGGCCCGTCGGCCGCGCTCTTGCTGCCCCCCGTGCAGATGCGGCACCATCCGTGTCCCGGGCCGGACGTAGAGCGCCGCGATCCCCTTCGGCCCATGGATCTTGTGGCCCGAAAGCGACAGCAGGTCTACTCCCAGCGCCTCCACGTCGATCGGAAGGCGCCCAAAGGCCTGGACCGCGTCGGTGTGAAAGACGATCCCCGGCTGCCGGGCGAGCTGTCCGATCTTTGCGATCGGGAAGATGACACCGGTCTCGTTATTCGCATGCATCAGGGAGATCAGAATCGTATCTGCGCGGAGCGATCGCTGGACGCTCTCGGGATCGATCAACCCCTCGCTGTCAACCGGTAAGTACGTCACCTCGAAGCCCTGCTCCTCCAGCGACCGGCAGGTGTTGAGCACCGCATGATGTTCCACCGCCGAGGTCAGGATGTGTCGCCCGCGCGGGCGGCCGGCCCAGGCGGCGCCCTTGATGGCCAGATTGTCCGCCTCGGTCCCGCTTGAGACGAAGACGATGCTCTCCTTCTCCCGTGCCCCAATTGCCGAGGCGATGACTTGGCGCGCCTCCTCCAGGGCCCGCTTGGCCTCCCGCCCCCAGCCATGGATGGAGTTGGCGTTGCCGAACCGCGCGCCCAGGTACGGCATCATGGCCTCCAGGGCCTCTGGCCGCATCGGGGTCGTCGCATTATGGTCGAGATAGATCCTCATATTGCCCTTCCAGCGGTTCACGGTTCACAGATCGGATAAGATTTGCTCCGCGCCTCCGTCCGTCAACCGTGAACTGTCAACCGTGAACATTCTTTCCTCTATCGTACTTCGGCGCTCTGGGCCTCTTCCTCGCGCTTCTGATCCAGGCGCACCACCTTGGATTCCTCGCGCCGCATCTCGCACGTGCCATTGAGCACTGCTCCCTCGCTCACAACAAGGGCCGGGGTCTTGACGCTGCCCGTGACCTGCGCTGTCCCCAGCAGTTCCACCCGCTTCCTGGCCACGATATTGCCCTCCACCCTTCCGCTCACCGTGAGCGAGCCCACCTGGATCTCGGCCCGTACGGCGGCGGTCTGGCCGATGATCAGGAGGTCGCCCCCAGAGACCTCGCCCTCGAACCGGCCGTCAAGCCGGACCGTTCCCTCGAACTGAAGGGTCCCGATGAAACTGGTTCCCTCGCCCAAGAACGCCCGGATCTCCCCGAAGTCTTGCGATGGCTTCCCTTGCTTCGAGAACACAGCTCCCTCCTTCCGGGTCATTTTGTCGGATCAATGATATCCTTGCGACATTCGGCCAACAGTACCATGCGTGCCCGAGGGGTGTCAAACGCCCCTCGCCAGACGAGCGGCTTCCCCTCACGTCACTCGGCAGAACGAATTGGTCGCGCCCCGAGGCCAGCGCCGCGCGCGCAGCATCAACGCTCAAAGCGCCATATGGCCGAAGCCGGACGACTCGTCCCGTTCCATATGATTCGGAGAAACCATGAGGTCATCCGGCCGCCACCTGAGAAGAATGCGCGGCACTGCATTGCTCGACCGATAGCGTTGGAACGGGACTAGCGGGCGGCGCGAAACCCGACGCTGTCCCCCAAGCCCGACGGGGTGCCGGACCCACTCACCGCGAAGACGCCGGCACCCGCGCCGCCGCCGAAGCCGCCGAAGCTACCGCCGCGGACCAGCGCGCCGGGGCCAGCCGTCGTGCTCGCCCCCACCAGGCAGTTGGAATCGCCCGCGAACAGCGCTGGGACGCAGCCCCCCGTGGACAGGGGCACCCAGTCCGCCACCCACTCCCAGAGGTTGCCCACCATGTCGAACGCCCCCACGTCGGAGACGCAGTTGCTGCGCGTGCCGGTCGCGGAAAACTCGTTATCACCTGTCCCACCGCCATTGCTTGTATTGCAATCTTGCGACCCCGCCGCAGACACTCCCGGGTCGGGCGTCCCCAGGGCGGCGGCCTGCCATTCGGCGTTGGTCGGCAGGCGCTTGCCCGCGTTCCGGGCGGCGGCCGCCGCCTGAAACCAGGTGAGGAACCGCGAGGGCGGCACCCCCGGGATCGAGACGGCGTAGAGGGTTTTGCAGCCGTTGCCGCTGGGCGGACAGGCGGCCCCGTAGTCGGGGCTGTTGATCCCGCGCTGGTCGCCGGCGGTGTCCAACTCGTCCTGCGTGACCGTCCCGTTCTTGATCTTCGCGATGATCGCCGCGTTGCCGGGGGGGATCTCCCAGACGCTCGCCTCGTACTTGTCGATGCAGGTGGGGCCCGACCGCACCGCATCCGGGGGACACGTGAGGTCCTGTGGTCCTACCAGCGGGGGCGTCCGCGTCCCCGTGACGCTGAAGACCTGGGGGGCCGTGAACGCCGCCGCCAGGTGCAGGCTGTTGGCGATCGTGCCGCCGCTGTCCTCCAGCGAGATGACCCCAACCAGGTCGATGACGCCGGGCAGGGTGAGGCTGACGGCCCCCGCGCTCGTCACGCTGTAGGTGCCGGCCGGCGTGAAGGTGGCGGGGGGCTGCCCCTGGTGCCGGAGGGTGAGCGCGCCGCCCACGGTCCCGCCCGTGCAGGCGGGGTTCGGGGTGAAGATCAGGGTGCCCACCGCCTCGACAAAGCCGGCCGCCTCCCCCAGCCCGTCCACGGCATAGGTGCCGCTCAGGCTGCAACTGTCCGCCGCCTCGGCCGCCGGCACGGTCCCGCCCAGCGACAGTCCAATGAGTCCGACCACGAGCCCTCCGATCAATCGTCGCATCGTGCTCCTCCTTGTTGGGGGAACGGTCTCCCCCGGCACGCACTTCACCCTGGAAGGGCGCCCCCTTGGCCAGCGGGGCGCTCCTCTTTATGCCGCCTCCGAGCAGACCCCTCCAAAGAGGCGGGCGCAAACGATCATGAGATAGAACGTAAGAAAAGGCCATACCAGGACACCTAGAAACGGAATAGTCCCGATGAGCCCCGCCCCGATCAACGATGCGATGCTGAGCAGATACGCTGCCACGTACTCCGCTAGGACTTTCCTGATTCTTGCCCATACCGCCACCGGGTTAAACGCCGCCTCCACCCGGCGCTCCTCGATATAGCGGGCCACGCCCATCGGGAGAAAGAACCCAAGCGTGAGGGCAGCGAGCATTCCGAGCAGCATCATGACCAAGCCCAGCCCCAGTTCGACGCCCCCCCTCATCAGCAGGTTGAACCCGGAGACGACGAACAGGAGGGGGAGGATCCCGTAGCCAAGGGCCAGCACAAACAGGAACAGACCGTGCAGAAACAGGCCCGGCCATCGCCTCCATTTGGGCATGGCATCCTCTTGGGGAATTGTCAGGGCGCCCTGAAAGACCCTGAATACAAAGCCCAGGGCGGGAAAGTTGGCCGCCTGGGCCAGTGGCGAGACCTCAATGGCCAGTTCCCGGGAGAGGAAGAAGCCGAGGGCAACGAAGAGGGCCTGCAGGGCAAGACCAAGGCCGCCCCCGATGACGATCTTGAACGGCCACTCTTTATCCTCTAGCGGGAAGGCGAGCGCCCTGGCTACCCGATTACGCATCGCTGCCCCCGCAATGTTTCACGTGAAACAACACGCAGTTCATGGTTCTCAGTTCACGGACAAGCGCGGACCAGGCCGGGTAGGGTCACTGCTGTGAACTGTTAACCGTCAACAGTGAACTGCTTTGGCTAGCCGCGCCCACAGATCCGCTCGTAGATCCGATCGAGGTCCTCCATCGAGTAGAACTCCACTTCGATCGTCCCTCCCGCCCCCCTCCGGCTGATCCGGACCTTCGTTCCGAGCGCCTGCCGAAGGGCGTCTTCGGCCGCCCGGACCGACGGTTCGCCGGCTTGTCGGCGACGCTTGGGGCTGCCCGGCCGCTTCATTCGCCTCACGAGGGCTTCGGTTGCCCGCACCGAGAGGCCCAGGCGGATCGCCTCTTCGCGGGCCTTGAGCTGGTCCGTCGCCCGCTCCAACCCTAGCAGGGCGCGGGCGTGCCCTTCAGACAGGGCGCCTGTGACCAGGTCGGCCCGGACCTGCTTGGGCAGCTTGAGCAGCCTGAGCGCGTTCGCCACCGAGGACCGATCGCGCCCCACCCGGCGGGCCACCTCTTCCTGGGTCAACCCGAACTCTTCCTGGAGCCGAAGAAAGGCCTCGGCCTGCTCGATCGGGTTCAGGTCCTCGCGCTGCAGGTTCTCCACCAACGCCACCTCCAGCGCCTGGCCGCTGGAAAGCTCCTTCACGACGGCGGGGACCGACTTCAGCCCTGCCAGGCGCGCCGCCCTGAGGCGCCTCTCCCCGGCCACCACCTCCAACCGGCCACCTTCCCGACGGAGGATAATGGGTGAGAGCACCCCATGGAGCTTTATGGAGGCCGCCAGGTCGTTCAGCTTGGCGTCGTCCATAGCGCGCCGCGGCTGAAGCTTGCCCAGCGCGATCTCGTCTACAGAAACCTGCACCGCCCCGGACGGATCAGCTCCGGGGATCAGTGTCTCCAGCCCCCTACCGAGGGCCCTGCGCTGCGCCATCTATGATCTCCTTGGCCAGGCGGAGGTAGCTTTCAGCCCCGGACGAGCGAATGTCATACATGATCACCGGCTTGCCGAAGCTGGGCGCCTCGCTCAGGCGTACGTTTCGCGGGATGACGGTCCGGAAGGCCTCGCGCGGAAAGTGCCGCCGGACCTCCTGTTCCACCTGCTCGCAAAGATTGAGCCTCACGTCGTACATGGTCAGAAGGATCCCTTCGATCTCGAGGCCGGGGTTCAGCCTCGTGCGACAGAGGCGAACGGCGTCCATGATCCTGGCCAACCCCTCCAGGGCGTAGTATTCGCATTGAAGCGGGATAAGGACCGAATGTGCGGCGACCAGGGCATTGACGGTCAGGAGACCAAGGGAGGGCGGGCAATCAATCAGGATATAGGCATACCCTTCAACCCCGGCGCTGAGGGCCTCCTTCAGCCGGACCTCCCGCCGTGGGCTTGTGGCGAGCTCCACCTCCGCCCCGATAAGCCGGTCCCCCGCAGGAACCAGATCCAGCCCGGGGGCCGATGTCGGTCTCGCAGCCTCGGAGACCTTCGCCTCCCCCGTGAGCAGCTCATAGGCGGCCGGCGTTGCGTCGCGCTCGATCGCCAGCGCGCTGGTGGCGTTTCCCTGGGGGTCGATATCGAGAAGAAGCGTCCGCCTCTCCGCCGCCGCAAGGCATGCGGCCAGGTTGACTGCCGTTGTGGTCTTGCCGACCCCGCCCTTTTGATTCGCGATCGCGATGATACGCGTTGCCGTCCTCCCTGTTTGGAGCGGAAAGGATACCATAGGCGATGGCAGGACACAAATCGGAAAGGGGGGAAGTGTTTCACGTGAAACACTCGTGCTGCTCCGAGGACGGGCCGGTCGCCGGGCTTCGCCTCAAGGCCGTCCGATCCAGGCGCGCGAGCTTGCTTCATCCCACACGACGGCTGCGGCCTTTCAAATGGGACATCGCTGGAAGCCCGCTACGAGACCTCGCGGCGCGCCTTGTCCACGACGACGAGTTGCGTCGGTGGCCCCCCGGGATCGATGGCCGGAGCCTCGTGGATCGCCGCGCTCATCCCCAATGCGGTCAAGCGCGGGCTGGCGGCCTGAAGCGACTGCACCGTCTTTCGCCCTGCCTGGAGGATCAGCCTGCCGCCGGGCGACAGGAAGGGCTCCGCCAGAGCGACCACGTCGGGCAGCGCGCCGATGGCCCGCGCAAAGGCGAGCTGGTACCTTTCACGGTGCTCGGGGTCACCGTGGAGCTGCTCGGCCCTGGTGTGAAGACAGTGCACCCCGGCAAGGCCGAGCTGCCGGATGACGTGGCGCAGGAACGTAGCTCGACGGCGGATGGCTTCGATCAGGACCATCCCGATCTCGGGGCAGCATATCTTCAGGACCAAGCCTGGGAAGCCGGCGCCCGACCCGATGTCCACCGCTTTCATCCCCGGCGCGGGCTCGAACGCCGTCCTGAACGTGAGGGAGCGCAGAAACCCCTCGCGGACGATCGCCTCCTTCGACTTGAGGCCGGTGAGGTTGACTTGCGGTGCCCAGCGCAGGAGCTCCGAGCAGTAGACTTCGAGGGCCTCGCGCTGCGCCTGCGTCATCCGTAGGCCGATCACTCCAAGCCCCCGGAGCAGGAGCCGATCGCTGGAGACCCTGGACCCCCTGGCGACTCCGTTGGCCGCCACGCCCGGCTTAGGCCGCCTCCTCTCCACGAGGGGCGAGCTTTCCGCGGCTTTGCAGCCAGTACTGCTGGCCGATCTGGAGGAGATTGTTGACGAGCCAGTAAAGGACAAGCCCTGAGGGGAAGCTCCAGAACATGAAGGTGAACATGGTGGGCATGAGATACAGCATCATCTTGGCCTGGCGGGGATCGCCGGCGGTCGGGGTCATCTTCTGCTGGACGAACATGCTGGCGCCCATGAGCAGCGCCAAGAGATTGAAGGGGTAATTCCTCGAGCCCCAGAGGTCGACGGTGAACAGTGCGTCCGGCTGCGAGAGATCTCTTATCCAGAGGAAGGGGGCGCGCCACATCTCCACCGAACTCGAAAGAGCGTTGTACAGGGCGATGAAGATCGGGATCTGGAGCAGCATCGGAAGACAGCCCCCCAACGGGTTGACACCGTACTTCTTATACAGCTCCATTGTCTCTTGCTGCTTTTTCTGTGGATTGTTCTTGAAGCGTTCCTGCAGCGCGGCGAGCTTCGGCTGCAGGGCCTGCATCGCCTGCATCGAGCGGAGGCTTTTCGCGGTGAGGGGGTGGAACACGATCTTCTGGAGCAGGGTGACCAGGATGATGGCGAGGCCGTAGTTTCCGCTGTAGCGATAGAGAAACCGTAGTAGGTAGAGCGCCGGGCGAGCGAGGATATCGACCCACCCAAGATCCAAGAGATTCTCCAGGTCCGGGCCGGCCGCCTTCAACCAATCGAGATCCTTGGGGCCCGCATAGAGGACGAACTGCTGAGTTGCCTCACCCCCCGGCCGAAGGGTCTGGGCTGGTGCGGCCAGGGAAACAAGGGGCTGTCCGGGCGGCTCCTTTCGCACCGAGGCCGCGTTCCCTTTACCCCCAGGCATGAGCGCTGCGGCGAAGTAGGGGTCATGAAGGGCGGTCCATGACACCTGACCGCTATGAGCGGCAGTCCCCTGGAGTTTTTCGACGTCGTCCGTAACCCGGCGTCCGTCCACCCAAGTCGTCGGGGGCAGAAGGCGGGAGCGCTGTTTGTCGAGGCTGTCGTGAAACCCGGGGCCCCATGCGAGCTCCGGAGCAATCGCTATCGGCTTCTTGCCGGTGTTTTTCCAGAAGAGTTGGACCTCAACTCGATAGCTGTCCCCTTTGAAGGTCAGGCGCTTCGCGAGCTGAAGCGGGCCGCCGGCCCGGGAAGAGAAGGTGATCGACCCGGTCTCGGTCGGTAAGCGTAGGTCGAGCCGCTCTTTGTCAACTGCAAAGTCGAGAGGCGACGCCTCCTCCAGTCTTCCGCTCCACGCAAAAAGAGGGGCCAATGGGCCTGCCGGGGGCGCCACAAGCTCTACAGCCTGCCCATCCTCGAGCGTGTAGCGCTTGAGGCGCCAACTCTTCAACATCCCACCGCGCGTCGTGAAGACAGCCCTAATGACCCCCGTCTCGACCACCGCCTCTTGCTCCGGTACCTTGGGCGAGGCCGCCCGGCCCTGAAGTGGCATGACCGGCAGCGGCGCGACGGCAGGCCCTGGGGTGGGGGGCTTTGCCGCTTGGCGGGGGGCGTTCTCCTTTGGCCCCGATGGCGGCTCCTCGGGACGAGGGGAAAAGTACTGCCAACCGAAAAAGATCAAGACCACCAGGAGTGTCGCCAGCAACGCGCGCTGTTCTGTTGTCATGAACCTCCAGTTCCCGATGCGTATGGGGCGAGGCG
>Ga0210377_10000636_pt1 | contig 33348 bp, 71 predicted proteins | sample PLM4_65_b1redo_FD_155480 | JGI IMG/M metagenome (GOLD analysis project Ga0210377, IMG submission 155480) | Groundwater sediment microbial communities from an aquifer in East River, Colorado, USA - PLM4_65_b1 redo | ecosystem: Environmental > Terrestrial > Soil > Riparian zone | place: USA: East... | reverse complement strand
TCAAAAATGAAAAACTGTTTATCATCGACATTAAACAATTTTTCACTAAAAACTCGATATGTGCTACCGTCACAATTGATGTATGTGTCTGTAATAATGTAAGACGTAGTATCGGTTAATGGCATCGTTCCCATGTCGTCGGGAGAAATATAACCTCGAAGTTTTTGAGGAGAACCAAACTTAGTCTTAATGGCTACATGCAGGACACCCTTTTCAACCTTCATGTTTTGAGTATCAACCCATAGGCTTGGATTACCAGGAACTATTTCCTTCCACATTCGGTTAACTATCACGTCATTGGCTTGGGTGGCAGCGGCTGCTAAGAATAGAAATACGGATAAAAATAAAGATTTCATGTGTCGGTTCTCTTGGAAGGTTTTTTATGACAGAAATGTTCAAACATGACCGTCGTATCATATCCAGGGGCTACAGGAATGATTTGATTTGGATCTACTTTATATGATAGAATTAATTTACCGAATTCATCATAATAGTCAGTTTTAAAAGACACTAACGATTCAGTTGCACAGTTGACTTTAGTGTGATAAAAAAGAACAAACGCTGGTCGAGGAAGAGTAATTGTTTTACCATCACCATCTTCAAAACTGACAACAGCATTTCCAACTGCCATTGAGGTCGAACCTAAAAATTCCCAAGTGTTAGTATCTAATTTCTTAATGCTCAATGTGTCGATGTAAATGGAAGCTTGTGCCCAACCACCTGAGAAGAGTGGGAGCCAATCGTGTTTGACCTTATCATCTGCTTGCGCAAATGAAAAAAAGAAAGCCAAAAAGAGAAGTGATAACAACCGTTTAACCACGAGAGTTGCCTTCAAAAAAGTTTGATCATAGTTATTTATTCTAGACTAGACTTATGGTTAAAACTCTACGCTCATTACAAAATGATGTCAAGCAAAAGTTAGGTTCGAGACATTAAACGAGGCGTGTAAATCTATGTGATTTTTACTTCTCCAATCAATTCCAAAGCATTCATATCGAACCAAACGGTACTTTCACAATCCCAGGCATGCATGATTAGAGGCATGTCTTCGCTATAATCTGGATCATAGTGTATACCATCATATTGAGATGAAATGAGCTTCCAAGGGAAATGTTTAATTATAAACAATTTACTATCCCACGAGTCTGATGAAAGAGGATAATCAGGTCCAAGATGCTTACGATAAATTACTTCTGCCTTATGATCATTACGAATCGTTAGAATTTTTGCTTGAGGTTTGACTTTGAAAAGGAATCCTTTAGGTGAGAACCATTCAGACATCTCACTCTTACACCATTCCACCCAAGAACTAGTGTAATTGCCGTCTAGAGCTTTAAAGGCGGTTGAAGTCCAGAAAGCGTTCTTTGGTTTGAGACAGGATTTCTCACCAGAAATTTCAAAACGACAATGTTTGTCCGGTGGATTAGAATCACCACCACGCATCGGGCTTTCTTCCATCCAAAGTTGATCAGGAAGAAGCGCCATCTACACCAAATACGGTAAGATTATGCTGATCAGATTTCAAAACATGATCTTCTTGATATTGCTGTATCAATGCTCTGCACTTACCAAGATTAAGTGCGATATTTAAGAGGAATGCGAGACGTTCTGCCTCCTCAAAGGAATTGCAATCCCAAACTCTTCCTCCTTTCATGCTTATGTGAGGATCTGAATTGTCTGCCGGCGCCTGAACCGCATAATACATTTTTTCGTAATCACCAGATTTTGTTTCAATTTCCATTTGATACTCCTTAAAGAATCTCCATATCATGCACGATTATTCACATGTTGTCAAGAAGTCATAGCAAATTTCTTATATTTTTCAACGAATTCTTCTGGCTTTCCTGCACCAAGATTTGTATTGTAATATTTTTTCCAATAAATAGAAATACTTTCAATGTCATTTGGATCAGCGGGCAACGCCTCTGGCATTCTTAAATATTTAACACGAGCAATTGCACAGGCATAATAAGGATTTTCAACCATTATTTCAGCGTCAGGGAATTTCGTTTTATCATCATTTTGAATGAAAGACCGAACTTTAGCTGCTAAGGTTGTTCGATATTTCAGATATTTTTTCCAGCAATCATCGTGGGTAGCGGGCTCGCACTGAAAGTAGCCTAAAGCGGGTCCACCACCAATTTGTCGTGTGTATGTCAAAAGACTTTCTTGAAGTGCTGTTCCAACGAGAAGGTTTTCTGCGACTTGAGACCATAGCGCTAGTCTTTGAAGAACGGGGCGTACCACATTCGATCTGAAGGTTATCGGGTCGTCCATATAAATCTCCTTTAAGTATCATATGATTTATTTATGGTCTATAGAAAAATAAGAAAGGGCGGAAAAATCCGCCCTTTCAAGACTTTGCCTAATGTTTCTATTGCTTACTTCGAACCGGTTGAATAACCGTCACCAGCACTCTTCTTATGGAATCCTCTTGCGAATTTTCTCGGGTCAATTGTGTAACCTTGATTACCAGAAGCCTTCTTCATCTTCTCAACGTGTTCAACTGCGTCTTTATAGTTAGGGAAAATACACTGAATTTTATCGCCTTCCATCACAACGTAGCCTTCTTCATCTTGTGGTACGTCATTCAGTCCTGCTGCCTTGCGGAAGAAGTCTAGATCCAAACCTTCCTTCTTTACACCGTAGGTGCCAGCACTCTTCTTAACGGCTTCTTTTGCCTTGTCTGATGCGGCGCTCTTGTCTAGAGCGGCTGCTGCATTCTTCGCACCTGATGCGTCTTCCTTGACTGTCTTGGCGCCATCATCAGCGCTCTTGACGGTTTCGTCACGCATGTGCTCGTTGTGCTTTTTCCACTTTTCATCTTTCTTGATATTTGGTGATCCTTCCATGCCACTGACCTTTGAGCCAGAGTCTTTGAAAGAATTACCTTTGACTTCACTGTCGTATTGACCATGTAGACTCTTTGAGCCAGTATTGGTATCAACAACTGTTTCTAGAATACCGTCGAACTGTTTGAAATAGCCAGTCATTTCACCTTCAGTGACTTGGAACTTAACGCCCGCGTCGTTTAGTTTCTTCCAAAGGATAGCTTCTGTAACTTGCTTGGCGACCTTCTTGTCGCCGAAGTGCTTGGTAGCAGATGTAAGAACCTTGTCAAGAGTTTCGCACATTTCGTGTGCTTTCTTGTTGCCCTTAGCAATCTTACCGACTGCCTTGAACTTCATCTTCTTCATCTTCTTATCAGCCATTTGCTTTTCAGTAAGATTAGCCTTCTTGGCTTTCTTCTTTTTAGCATCGCCTTTGTGAAGCACGGCTTCAGTAACCAAACCGGCGCGTTCGTCGGTTGTGATTGGAAGTCCTGCTAGCATTTTGTATTGAGAAACTGTGTTCATATTGTAGCTCCTTGGTCTTGAGTCTTCTTAGTTATTTATAAGCCTTTCAGGAAAATAGACTAATTTCTTTCAAGGGGTTATTCAAACATTGCTGCCCAAACGTTAAAATCAAAGTTACCGGCTGCTCGGGTATATCTAAATCGAGCCTTTCCTGGTAGTACATCATTTGCGCTTATGTTTACTTGCGCAAGTACACCTGGAAGAACTTCGAGGCGAGTAGTAGTATCAGTAACAACTGCGGCTGAAGTAATCAATGTTACTTCACCACCAGTCGGTGTTAATGCGCCAATACTGAAGGTAAAATTTCCAGCGGCGCCATTGGTAGTTTCGATGTACAATGCCAATCCAGAGCCACCAAATGTTAATGGAATATCCACGAAGCCCGTAATCGCAACGGCTGCTTGAGAGAATACATTTTTTACGTTCAGAAACCTCATTGGTTCTTTCCTTTAAAAAGGGAGACATGCTCCCCTTTTTGATTATTTTATGTTATTTGGTCACTTCCTTGGTTAAATTGATACTGCAACGCCCGTTTCTGGATCAATCCAAGCTGCTGCGGCTGTATTACCATAAGCAATACGCCCAGCGCCTCCTGCTGCATCACTTACAAAAATCATACCGCCTGCAACAACTGGTGGAAGACCTGTAGTAAGATATGTTGGCAGAACAGGGACGCTAGCAAATACAAGTTCACCAGTAGTAACACTAAGTTCTACATTAGATGTGTTTGCTGCACCCTTAAGGACTTTGTCAACCCGATCTACAATAAGTTGCGCTGGTGATGCGACTTCTGCATCTGCTTGCATATTAAATACAGTGTTTGTTCTGGACGAAATAAACACTTGTCCATCAGCAAATCCACCATCAACGGCAACGATACGAACTTGGTGTGGACCTTGAATTTCCATGTCCATTTCCACGTTAGCACCATGAATAACTCTTGTTTCTAAGGTACCAGTGTCAGCATATCCTACGTTGTAAAAAATACCAGAGTACGATTGAACGTCAGCTACGCCTTCGTTTGGTGATTGTGGACCCTTAACTCGCAAAGAAGTTGCGTTGTCTTTACGACCAATCAATACCACAGTATCCGCAGGTTGATTGCCAGCGTTTAAAGCTAATTGTCTTAAGTAAGCAAAATATGACATGTGTTTTCTCCGTTTTTTAACATTAATCATTAAACTATGAACCAGTTTGTACCATCAGATATAGCAGTTACTGTATCGTATTGGTTTGCAAGCGAGAATGATGCTGCACCGTCAATTGTACCTGCTGCTGGTGTTGCTGCTACAGCATTTACTGAAGCATCGACTTTCTTGACGAGGACGCGACGACCCAAAGCTGCTGCTGGGAAAGTAACTGCGCCAGCGCCTAAAGTAGCATCTGCAAATACAACTTCATCTGTGATTGCCATAACGTATGGAACTGCCTGCGAAGTAACTGCACTTCGAACGTCTGAACTATCAAGAACGACTACACCAACCTTGGCGTTAACAGATGTTACTGGGAATGTAATCGCAACGTTTGCTGCTGCTGTAATCAAACCTTTCGCATTGACGGTAAATTGACCTACGTTTGTTGCAGTACCGAATGAACCAACGTTACCGTTTACAGTTGCTAATGTTGTTATAAAGCTGTTAGCTGGACCAGTTAGAGCGGAAACTGGGACAGTAACGTCACCAGTTAGAGCCAATGTATCTGCCTTGTTTACCTTTTGGGCATCTGCGGTATCGACATATAGCTTCGTTGTTGCATCACCAGCTAGTGTTGGTGCTCCCATGTTGGTGATTTTAAAACCACCCATGTTAAGATTTACTACAGCGGGACCAGTAACATTCAAACCACCTGTTAAGGTGAGATCACCTGTAACAGACATGCCTGTTGCTGTAAATGTTGCGACGTTTACACCACCAGATGCAATACCAACCTGTCCTGCTGCTGCGCGATAGAAACCGGTTGTTAGATCGTTCGTGAATGCGAATTCTGGAGCGGCTGCTGTACCTGTACCTGGGGTAAAGAATCCTGAGAATACCGTTACACCGGCTGCACTGAATAGAACCTTCTGCGCACCAGCGATTGCAACACTAACTTCGTTAGCAGCACTATGATAGAAACCTGTGCTGAGATCACCCAAGAATGTAATTGCTGGGACGCCTGCGGAACCAACTGGATGTACCAAGACGCCAGTCATTGTATCGCCTGCAACGTCAACGTAGGTAGTACCGATACCAGCGATTGCTGTATCAACGTAGCCCTTTGTTGCTGCTCCTAGTGGGATAACTGGAGCGGCTGCTAGAACCAACGCACCTGTTAGCGTACCACCTGTGATTGGTAGAAATAAACCAGCAATTGATCCTGATGTTAGAATGTCGCTGTATGTTGAACCATCATTCGTTAATTCCCATACGTCTATTCCTTCATTCCAACGAAGATAAGTGTTTGGCTGTGTGCCACGATCTACACCAAAGAAAACGTTAGTTGATGGAGCACCGACCCAATCGTTATTAAGAACGAATGTGTCAGAAGGGGTTCCATCTATATCTGCCTTGGACAAGAGACCATTTGCCAAGTCAGTGAATGTTGGGTGTAAAGCATCTTGGGAGTCAACGTATTGCTTTGTTGTCGCGCCCATAGCGGCTGTTGGGTTAGCGTTTAGAATAAGCGGACCAGTCATCGTTGCGCCAGATAGCGGAACAAAACTTGTCTGCATAGCCCATAGTGGTCTTTCGTCAAAAATCATGTCGTTGGTGATTGCTGTTGTACCATTAACAAGGTAGACATAAGCAAGAGGAATCATGCCTGCTGGAACGGCTGGTGCAGGAGGGCTACTCGTTGCTGCTGGTACACCATAAACAAGCTGGACTGAAGCGTTGGCTGTGAGTGCTACAAGCACCCATACTGCAAGACCGGCTCCTGGTGGAACCATCACTGCGGTGTTGCCGCCAGTGAATTCGACTAACGTGTTACCACCGACCCAATAAGCGCCTTCGGCGATGCGGGAAGTTAGGTTTGGAACTGGCTGTTGACTGACTTTGAGTGTCTCGAAATAAGCACCCAAACGAAATGCTGTATTACCTTTTGGCGGAACGTTCATTTCTTTTTCCTCACAAGTGGGATTGTATTGGAGTATTTAGTAATGTGAACGAATTTTTTGAGTAAATATCGATTTGGAGGAACGTTTATGCATGGAGGATTGCGAACATCAAGAAACGATCTAAAGCTTTCGTTTATTGAAAAAGCACTCAAAAAATTTGGGAATCGTTTTAATTATTCATTGGTTGAATACATTAATCAACACACGCCCGTTAGAATCATTTGTACTACTCATTGGATATTCGAGCAGACACCAAATCATCATCTATTTACTAAAGAAGGATGCCCGCGATGTGGTCATGAAAAATCAAATAAAAAACGAACGAAAATTACGAAAGTGGATCAGTAATAACCGGTTGAACTCCATATGGAGTTCGACGGAACATAATATTGCCGGTATGAAGATCCATGCCGGCTTTTTTCACTTTACGAACAGATTTAATTGCTGTTATCGCTGTTTGGAGATAACGGTCATGAATATCAGATATTTTAAGATTGAGTTCAACACCCAATATTCGTTTAACTTTACCATTATAAGCCAAACTTTGAAGAATATCAGCATAAAACCATATTTTACTTGTTCCCATGTTTCCTAAGATGTCTTCTTCGTGGGTTGTTAATTCACGACCTAATAGACGATAAACCAAAAATTCATGTTCTTTTTCATTTAAATCACCAGAATTATATAGTCTCTCCATATTTATTTTATAACAATACCTCGGACCATAATTTACGTCTTCTTTATGTTGGAAAATTTCAATAGAATATATTTGTGGGAAAACAGGAAGTTTCAAATTTTTTATTCTGTTAATATAATTTAAATACCCGTCCTGTGTAGGCAATCCATAGCCATAGTTGCCAGTCTTTCCAATTTTAAAAATTGAAGATGAATCCATTTTGTTTTCAAAAGCAGAAGCATATGCTCCTGAAGCCGATACTCTCTCACCAGCAACATTAACTTTTGATAGCATAGGACCAACGTCGGGGTCTTTTATAACCTGTTGGATTGTTTTATCCGGATATTGTTGTTGAAAGAATTCCAAGAGTTTCATGTGGTTGCCTTGAATTCTTTATTTATCAAGTTGACAACACCAAGAAGTAATAGTATCCTTCAACGATATAATCAGGATATGTATGATACCAAGGCTTGGAACATTATGGAATGGGAAATGGGCTTACGACCAATCATCAGGCGTGGGATTACGATTGGAAGGTCTACCAACTGACGCTGATTCTTTCATTCTCATATTAGCATCTTATGGATGTCATCCAAAAGCTACCGAGCGCATCCTTGATAGATTGAAGAGTCGAGGATATGATGAACTAACTGTAATGTCGCTGCTTGATTTCGTCTCATTGGCACAAGATATGAAAAAACTGTCAGTCACCTTTTCTATTATCCCACCACAAGAAGGTTGGACTCAAAAATTCGAAGATGGCGCGTTTGAAAAAGAATTACTAGACAAAGCGTTTCGGCTTCATAAAGAACGTTGAGATAGATTATAATTTAGGAGATAATAATGGAAATATTTTACGCAGTCCAATCCCTTCCGAAATCTATATTTTTGGCTGGACCGACGCCTCGTGACGCAAATACTCCGTCTTGGAGACCTCGCGCTCTTGAAATATTAGAAGAAATTAACTTCGACGGAACAGTTTTCGTTCCTGAAAGTGAAAAATGGACTACGAAAGAAGAGTATCTTTCCCAAGTTGAATGGGAATGGGAAGGCATGAACGGGGCGACAGTTGTCGCGTTTTGGATTCCTCGAAACCTTGAGGAGATGCCAGCATTTACAACCAACGTGGAATTCGGGTTAATGGCACACAGTAGCAAAGTTGTTCTAGGATACCCACCACATACTCCCAAAATGGGATACCTTCATGCGTTGGCAAAACGCTACAACATTCAAGTCGTCTCAAGTCTTGAAACATTGTTAGCTATTGCTGTTGAAACGACCAAGAAGCCGTTTGAGTCGGAAGTCAGATACGATATTGCTTAATAAATGTCATACGCACCGTCGTAATTGCTCCAATATTCAACCCAATCGATTTCTTTACCAGTGCCCATACAATTGGGGCATGCATCTAGATCAACGTCTCGTGTATGTGGATTAAAAAGCATAGCACCGTTGCCAGTGCCTTTACATTTTGAACATTCTTTAGGAAGAGATTCCATTCTCTTTCTTCCAAGTTAACCAAGTCTTCAAAATTGTGACGTTGAATGAATCATCCCATTGTTTATGTGTTTGTATTAAAGCTGTAAGTCTATCTGAACAACCCTTGACCATATCCTCAAACATCCTGAACAGCAACGAATTATCCCAATATGGGTGAAACTCCTCATAGTCATTTTCAGAATGTTTTGGCGCCAATCTGTCGAGACGATATACAATACCAGAATGTTTACCGATAGCTAGATCAATACCAAATGTATCACCGATTAGGATACATTCTTCTTTAGTTAGATCATAAAACATTATTTTTTCCTTTTTTCGCTACCCCAAACTTTGTTTTGGGCAGCTTGTGCCATGATCACGAACATTGCGGACGTTAATTCTTTAAAGCCGCCTCTCATAACCGCGTCGGCTGCGTACTGCGAAGCCCAATCATGGAATTCATCAAAATCCATTTCTTGACAAGTTTTTTCACTTTTACTCATGTTGTCTTCTCCTCGTTATTAATATTTTTTGTAATACGGGGTTCGCGTCTCCATACATCGAATTTTCGACCATCGAATATGCTTTGTGTCAATGCGAGCCCGCAACTTTTGCACCACCACGCCTCATGTCCAGGCGAATAATCCGTCTCTCCGGTAGACAACAGTTTGACCCAATCGTGTTCTTTTTTTGTAAATTTACATATACTCACACTCATAATATCCACCCATTAAAAGATAGTGGCTTCAAATCTAAAGCCAGTATCTTACTAGTAGTAATTACCGTTTTGGAGCAGGAGCCGGTCCAGTTGCGACCGGCTCATTTCCTTATAGAGCGGCGAAAGAAAGTCCAAGCAATATGATCAACGCAATCAACATCCATATGCGCCAGTAGTTTGTATTTTCACTTTCATAGCTATCACCATTTTTACGATATACGACCGTTTTCTTGTAGTGCCAGAAACCAGTACGCTCCATCGTGACAGTCTGAAGAACACAGATGCGCCGATACGTGTAAATCCAGATCGGAAGCCAAATACACAAGCCGACCATAACACCAATAACATTGATGATTTCATGACCAAAGACGTGAGCAATCAAAGCCGCGATACCGATTTTACCGGCTGGAGTAGTCAAGAATTCGTTAACGGTAATTCCAAGTTCTTTTACAATGGAAGCAAGACCTTTACCAACGCTGGTGCCGGCATCAACCCATTTCTGAAAGTTCTCCGGACTAACTGTGGGGTCTTTCTTATCAACAGATTGTGATGCTACTTGTTGAAGAATCGTCGCCTGCTGCGCTGGTGTCAACTTGTACCAACCGGCATCTGTAATCGATTGAGTATTTAATGAATCAGCAGCGCTGGCGCTGTGCATGTAGCCGCCCGCAATCAAGAACATTATTACAACAAAAACAAAAGCCAATCTATTCATACACTTCTCCTTGGTTATTAATGTAAAATTATATATTTGAACATGAATGCGAATGCTAGCATCCAGTCCGTAACACCCAAAACAAAATAAAACAAATTTTTACCTCTCACTTCCTTCGGAAAAGATTCCATTTGCATAAGCGTTCCAGAACCTGTGAGGAAAGCTAGAATAGTCAACATTCCGTAGGAACCTTGGGTTAATCGAGAAAAATTATAGTCGGTGATACCGGCGAATATAGCCACAGCACCAACCAACATACAACTAAACAGGACCGCCATATAGAGAAAGAAGACTATGATGCCGTTAAATTTTTCAGATTTAAGGGCATGAGAATTTCCTTCTATTGCGGGAATTAGATTCAATACCGCAAATCCGAACAGGACACCGATCATGTAGTTGTTCATACTAGCTCCGTGTGTTCACCAAGGCGACTGCGCCCAATGATTCATCCATTCTAGCATTGTTACAGTCACGATGCAAACAATATTTCTTACCCCATGCCGTTGTTACCACCCTCTCAACTACATTATGTCCTAATTCACTAGGGCATCGTTGAGACGTAATACTCTTAAAGATGCCTTCCAACAGATCGCTTCTCATTTTTATCTCCTTACATCAACCAAGCAGCACCGCAGTTAGTCGCACCTGACATATCCCAGGTTGTGCCATTCACACACTGAGCCAGAACGGGGGCGGCATCCGTTCCTGTATAAGTAGAAAATTGAAAACTTCCAGCCAAAGGATTACCGTCGTCAATCTTGCGATCAACTTCTAAAAGAATCTCGCTCGGGATCATGTTTCCAATCTTAAGGTTGTGGCGGACAGACGCCATTCCGTTTCCGAAAATATTGTCATAAGATACGTTCAGATAGACTCCATAAGGATTTTTCATGGTATTACTGTCACTAATGGCTGACGCGCCGTCATAACTGAAGCTACCCGTAATGAAACCCCCGGCTGACAAATGACTCCATACCAAAGTGTCTTCATGGAAAGACGCTTCGATGCGACCATTGCTGTTACCGTTGGCACAAGCAGGAACACAGGTAATATTAGTGGAAGCGGACGCAAAGTCGCCAGGAAGAGCGCGATAGCGATCACCGAACGCGAGGAAAGCAGCATGAATTTCAGCTTGTTCTTGAATAACGGCACGAACACGGCTGTTCTGAATGAGCGATTGTCCCTTCAGGACGCCAGCCAGAATCATACCAATTATTGCTACAACAATCGCAATTTCGATCAAGGTAAAACCGAGTTGTCGGCGAAACATTGTTCACTCCGAATAAAGTTTAAGACGAAAAGGATTATAAACACTTTAGAACCGGTTGTCAATAAATATCTTCGAATATAAAAGGTATTCTAAATGAAACTCTCTGAACTTAAAACCGAAGCGGTTGCAACAACATGTCAAACACCTGGAGCTATTTTCAAAATTCATATCGAAGCAAAGAAAATAAGGATAGAGATTAAGCTTCCAGAGACTACAGATTTGTCTAAAGAAGAAGCCAAACTTCTTGAAAAGAACATTCACAATGCCTTAGAACTTGTTTTGAAGGAACTTTTTAAATAAAGTTATACTAGATTTATTCCCAGCATCCATGAGCGACAAACTTTCCATCTCCATCAAAGTAGAAATCGACATAAAAACCAGCATATCCGTGTCCATTTTCGATTCCAACTCTAGAGACAATTTCCTTTGGGAATGTTCTAAATCCACCCAATGATTCCATGGCTGGGGTTGAAGGGCTAACTGGTGCAATTTCAACACATAATTCAAATGAGTCAAATAGAGCAATCAATTTTTCTTTATCTGTCATTTTTAATTTCTCCTATTAGAACATAATTGAGAATTGTCAACATATGCGCAGCAGCCTCTTCTTGCGTATCAAATTCTACAGTAGATTTCTGAGTTATAGTTTCATCATCACCAAACATTTTTTCGGTGATCGCATATTCCCAAATGATTTTTCCTTTTGGGGTTTCGTTAATAGTAGCATTGATTGATACTAATGTGTTCATAGTTTTCTCCAACTTATCAATGAACCCTATCACATAACATATCGAGTTGTCAAATGAAAATGGGGAGCTTTCGGCTCCCCATTTATTGGATAGACTATTTAGAAGAGAGTTCTTTTCTTCGTTCCTCTTCCTTCCTACGTTCTACACCGCCAGGAGGCGGCATATTCTTTATACGTCGGTCTAATTCTGATCTGATTATTCTTGCCGCCTCTTCGCTACGTTTTCTGTAGAGTTTGGGGTCGCCTATTATCTCAATTAATCTCATTATTTTCTGGATTACTTAGTCGTCACAATCACAATTTTCTTCAAGAATGTAACCATTGTCTTCTGCCCACTGAACCAATTCATCATCTTCGTTAATATTAACGTAGCCATGGTCGGACGCCCATTCACCCATCGCTTCTTCGTCTTCTTCGGAAATGTAACCATTTTCAGCAGCCCAATTTACTAAATCTTCATCAGCCACTATTTCGTTTATGTCTTGCTCCTGTGCCCATTCTGCAAGATCTTCTTCCTCGAAAACTTCGTCAGGTGTATAGTTTTCACGAACCCAATCCATTACATTTTCCATCATGTCTTCTGAAAAGAGCGCGTTTTGAAATGCTTTAACTTTGTTCTTAGCAGCCATTTTTGTTCTCCTTATTTGGCGGGGTGGAACTTATATTTATCCGTTCCTAGAACTCCTCTTACAAATTCTGACGAGATTTGCGGAGCATTTCCATGAGAATACGAACAGGTTCAGTATGGAGTGCCCATACATAGCGCGGTCCCAAGGCAGCGGCTATTTCATTTTCAAATCGTATTTCATTATCAACTTCCTCGACAAGTCTCGGAGATAACGCGGCGTCCAATTCTTCTTCGATATCCATTATACAAGCCGATCCAATGGCAATCCATTCAGGAAATCACCCGATAGAGCGTTCCTAACTAGAGCAACTTGTGACTTTAACATATGTTTTGCATTAATATACGCAAAAAATTGGTCAGGAAATAATCCTTCGGCTTTCTTGATCATCGGTAGAAAGAAGTGCTCAACCTCATTCACATAGCTAACTTGTTTCTCGGTTGAGAATACACCAGCCATTGAATTGACATTGTGGATGCGATCAGCAGCTTTTACGATGCTGGCGCGCAAATCATTGGCGCAGTCATCATAGTAAACCAAATCGGCATTTTCGTGGGCATATTTTGCTGTGCCATTGACTTTCTTTGAGATTGCCCAAACGCTGTCCGCAATAGATTTACCGAAACGAGCTTCGATTGTTTCACGATTTGTGTCGGTATCTTCGATAATATCATGCAGGAGAGCAACAATAAGTGTGTTCTCTTCTTCACGGATGCCTTTGAGCGTTGTGAGATACAGAGCAATTTCAACTTGATGACAAAATTCGGGCGTGATTCCATCTTTTCTGAATCCATCATGCTTTTGTTTGGCGAATTGAAGCGCTTCGAGAGCGAGATTGTACCCTTTTCCGAGAAGGAAATATTTTAACGCAATTGAAAGTCTTTCATACCGATTACTCATTTCGTCTATCCTCGTATTCATGCTTGTAGTAAAGCCATTCACTTATATAAGGCTCGCGTTCGAAACCAAATGCAGACCAACGCTCACTGACAGTTCCATAACGCCAAACATATTGTAACCAAACACAGTTATACGAACCACTATTAAAACGTACCGGAAACCATGCAAACCATTTCGTTTTCTTTGCTAGTAGGCGAATTTTTTCCTTAAATGCTACTTTACGCTTCCTTTTCCTTTTCTCCCAATCAATACACTTAAATTCCATTTACTTTCCCTTTGTAACAGAGACATTATTTCCTGATGTATGTCGAATCAATACAAACGCATTATTCAATGCTATTTCGAATTCGCGCGCATCTAACTCGTTAGTAAACACTTCAATTTCGGGGCGAGTTTGAGAACTAAAGTCTCCGTATCTCGATGTCCAACGGACTTCCCACAATTGAACGGTGTTAATTTCTTTTATTTCATTTGAAATTGGGACTTTTACTTTCTTTAAAAACATATTTCCTCCATTAATTTATGAATATACTGTTCCTATAGGAGCGGTCCCGTTCCCATCTACGCATGCGATACTCAAGATCGGCAGCGTCTGTGGCTTGGGAAAGATATCTTTCTAGTTCCCAATCGTAGGTCGTAGTCACCTTTTTATACCAGTCTTTAATTCTTGTCAATAAATTATTCATGCTATCCTCCATTCGATTACCATGAAAGTATATAGCAGTTTACATTGCACCGCAACATCTATACCTTCATGAATCCTTGTGGGTTAACATCAAGGTCTTCTTGTGGCTGTTCTTCATCTTCGGACTCACACTCTTCTTGTTTCAAGCGCAATTCGTAATTATCAATGAAAAGTTTTACATTATCGTTAATGGACTCATTATAGACTACACGAAGATTTTGGTTCGCGAGCAACATCAACCCAATAATTGCCATTTGCGTTAAAACTAGAATTATTAACAAAAGGTTACCGTGTGTCCGAATAGTCGGGAATTGACGAAGTATAAATTCTTTCATGGGAAGCCCTTGAGTTGGATGGCTAAATAGTCTGTAATTATTGTAAGCTAAAACTATGTCCGAGTCAATACTTCCACACCAACTTATTTCGAGAGATGATGCCTTAACAGCAGATCTGAAAATGTTTTTTACTGGTTTACCGTGTCAAAATGGACACATCTCTGAAAGATATGTAAGCAATTATAGTTGTCAAGAATGTCTTTTAACTTTAGCGGGTCGTCCAAGAAGGCTAGACCCGCCTAAGAAAATTAAAGAAACATGCGGTAGACCAAAACTAGAATACGTTTCTTATGAAGAGGCACGTGCATGGGTTAGGAAATTCCATTTCAAAAGTTGGGAAGAATGGTTTAAATTTAGAAGTAAGAGAGATCCAAAAACGGGCAGACGACTTCGACCATTTTGGATTCCAAACTCACCAGAGCGAGCGTATAAAAATAATGGTTGGGTTAGTGGTGAAGATTATTTTGGCTTTGGTAGAGCAGCCCTTTTCTCTTATGCTAAAGCAAAGATGGAGGCACGCAAGCTGGGCTTAAAAAGCCGAACAGCATGGCGTGTTTGGTGGAGACAATATAGACCAGTGACGGTACCATGTGCGCCGGAACTATATTACAAAGAATGGGAAAACTGGAATGAGTTTCTCGGTAATCGGAATGTTTTTAACACTTGGAAACCTCAACTTGTTTCCTATGAGCAAGCAAAAAAAATTGTTCATCCGCTTAAGTTTAGGAATCAAACAGAATACTTTGAATGGCATAAAGCAAACAGACCATATAACTTACCATTTCACCCAGCCATCACATACAAAAAGAGAGGATGGGAAAGTTGGACTAAATTCCTCGGTCGAAAGGTTGCAGACCGGTTAGAGAGCAAGAGCGTCAATACTGCTGTGTGGTATATCGTCCATCATCCAGGTTTACCAGACAACGTTATAGAGGTTTCTATCGACGGTGTTGGCAAGAAGATTGTCTTACAAAAAGTAAAACAAAAAGAATTTATCTTATTAAAGATATACAAATATGAAGTGGCGTCGAAGCCACAAGTTGAAGCAATCCTTAATGAATTTAGCACTTCATATTGGGAAGATAGAAAACAGCGAATTTGTAGTAACATTTCCCAAATGCTTTTTGAACTAGACCAACTGCTGGAATGGGCTTAATTATCTTTAACGATAATTCGATTGTTGCGTTCCAAGAAATGTACAAGGAGAGATCCAAAGAAAACACCCAAACCAAGACTCCAAGATCCGAGGATCGCTGATAGTATATCAATGGTGAAAGTTTTTACATATATGGTATACACACCTAGCGCAAATGAGATATTCATTATCAGGATGGCTAATATCATACGCTTTTCACATTTTGTAAACATTTTCTATTCCTTTATTTTGTAAGTTGAAACAATCGGCGGCTTACCAGGAAAAAACCAACCATGAAGAGTTATTGGTTCTTTAGCTAACACGATACGGTCATGGGGGACGATAGAATCATCCACGGGGATCACATGCGCAGTCTGCTTCACAACATCGTTTTGTAGACTCCAATATTTGGCATTATCACCTTCAAAAAGTTTAAGAAAATAGCCATTAGTCATCATTTCCAAAATTTTTTCTGGTGTCTTTACAAGAACGAATGGTTTGAACGGTTCGGTCATTTCTTTTCTTCACAAGGATAAAGTTGACGCAATCCGGCAAACAAATAGAAAGACGCTGGGAGAGCTAGATTTTTCTGAAGATTCTCAGGATCAGCCAGTACATATGAATACGAAGCAGCCAGAGCATTTAACGACTTCTCCAAAAGATCGCGGTCAGTCTCATTTTGGGGAGGGCAAATCGTTTTTAACATTCGCAATGTGTCGATGGTGCCTCCGATATACAACATAACAGCGGGAGATGCGATGGAGTTTCCAGCAGTTAGATTATCAAGCATGGAACCGAACGAAATCATAGCACCTGGGTTCTGAAACTCAGGAGGGATAGGAACTTCGTTTTGTCCCAATACATTGAAAGAAAGTAGCAAACCAACCATCATAGAGAATAGTTTCATATTAAGCGCTCTTTTGTAATTGACGTGGAGAATGATATTCAACGTAATGCTTTAGAATTTCGTTATAACTGGTAAATTCGGAAACAGTGCCACATTCTTGACACCATTTTATTCTTGTATAAGTGGAGTCGAACTGGGGCGTGTGGTAAATCTCTTTCCAATCATGTTTCTGTCCATCTTTACATTGTGGTAGTTCTGTCATGTTTATTCACTCCTCTGTTTACGAGCTATTTCCAGTTCTTGTGAAAGAGTTATGACTGCCATACAATAATTCACACTTGGATTGTAGCGAAAGATGGCGTAGAAATTATCAAAACCATTTAAAAATTCCATCTCACCTTCTTCAATCTCAATCTGAAACAAACTCGCCGGATAATTGTAGTACGAAAAGTCATCTGCGTCAACAACAATTACGCGGCATTTAGACGCCCATTCAATCATTTTAATAGTGGGTCTAATTCTTTTAACATAACCTTCTGGTAGACTCTTACAATCTGATTGCTTCACAATCTCTTGATCATGAACCCAACCCTTGCGTTGTAAATACGCACCAACACTACCTATGGCATCTGTAACGTTGTGCATCAGATCAATTTTACCATCAGAATCAAAATCAACAGCATAAATTCTATAACTGGATGGCATAAATTGAGGCAAACCTAGTGCTCCCGCATAAGAACCCAAAACATCTCGTGGTTGCCAACCTTGTTCACGAGCAAGCAACATGAATTCAATTAATTCAGTACGAAAGTATTCTTGTCTGGCTTTTGGAGTATAGAAGGCTAGAGTCGTCAACGCATCAAAAGTACGAAAATTACCAATAGTTTCACCATATTTCGTTTCGACACCAATAACAGAAACAATTATTGAGGCTGGTATTCCATAAGTTGTGGCGGCTCGATCCAATACCTCTTTATTTTCATCCCAAAATTTTACACCATTGTCAATTCGGCGCTGATTGACGAAGAGCGGTTTGAATTTGTACCATGGAAGATTTGTGACTGGTGTGGCAATATGTTGTTGAATTGGACGAACTTCTTCTGCCTGTTGAAGTAGTTTCACTACTTCTTTTTTGTCGAAATGAAAACGTTTTACCATCGTTGTAGCAAAACGTTCAAATTCTTTCTGAGGTTTAGCGGCTAATGCGTTTAATGAGAAGATAGCTAGGCATAGCGCTATGAGAAGCTTTTTCATTGACTTATCAATTTTTCCAAAGCCTATTTACTTCACCAACAAAGAGATAAAAATGGAAGCCCGAACCACACTCATCTTTAAATCCACGCATGCGAAGTTGGAGAGTAGTATTCGGAATATAAGCAGTTTGTTCTCCTGTCAGGTTTTTTCTATGAACCGAAACAGCGAACCCAAGTTTGTTCTCCGGGTTATCCAAATCATGAATGGAAATAATGGTCGCAGAATTACTACGAAGTTTTATCGTAGTGTTTTGACTAAACCTAAGTTGTGTTGGGTAAAAGAAAATAAGAGAACCCGGTTTAACTTCGGCTTTTACGAGCGCGTTGTTGCGAACGAGGCTATTATTAAAAAGATCTGCCACGTCGTAATGAAGCCCGCGCTTATAAACAGTCAATTTCTTTGTTACTCGAAGGATGTAACCATTACCTTCGGCATGATCAAATTCAGTATGATTAACCAGTTTGGTAAGTTGGCGTTTGAATCGAGGATATCTAGTCAATAGACCTTTCCAAAACAAATTATCGCTACGCATTTTTTTCATTCTCCAAAATTAGTTGTATACATTCCCATATGATCGTTCGCGTCTGTTCAACGTGCTTGAAAGTGTATATCGTTAAAAGGCTTCGAAGCCCTTTCTTCATTTGTTCTACACTGTCGATATCGAGCAAGTGTAGCACGTCATCTTGAAATTGTCTAGTGAGCGCATGAGGCACTTGGTCTAAGACCGGGCGCATGCGTAGTTTAATCTCTGTTAGAAGATCCATTAATGCTATCTCTCCAATCGTGATAGTATTCTACGAATTCAACTCCCTTTTCTATAGCTGTCATGAACACTAATGTTCCGAATATCCAAAAAATATTCCCAGCCCACAAGGTTGTGAGCACAATAAGCAATAAAGAATCAACACCGTAAAGTTTGAAGAAAATGGTTAAGAAAGTAGCAGACACTAACACTCCACCAAGCCCGGCGCCAAGTATGGAAAAGAATTCCTTTTTTGTTTCTTCAAGCCAAGAACGTTTGGCAAAATCAAAAAAGCTCACGGTTGCGAGCCAACCTGACCATCGTAGAAAATCTATTAATAGCGTTCTAAGAATTTCCATCTGTCTTTACTCCGGTTTGTGTAGGATGTTTTGAACATGATACTCCAAAGTGAACCTGTCCATCAATTCCGATTCCTAGTAAACAAAAAACCAAAGCAACACCGATATATTTCAACAGTTTGTAAAAAGTTTTTTCTTCATCGGGTCCGAACATTCTCTTCATGATTACTTTTCATTGACATATTCGATACCGACGCACACCTTATCTCTAGTGTTGCGAAGCCATTGTCGGAAAAGACTTGGTTGTGGTGGATTATTTTGAAGTTCTTCTTTTATGTCCCACTTGCGTTTATCCCAGGTGATTGCCCAATCATCAATAGTTTCTAACATATTTTCAATAAAAGAAACGAGTTTACTTCCCCAACTGTATCTGCGCCAAAGAAATACAATGGAAGCAACAAAGCTAAAAATTCCGGTCAATATAGTACCAACAAAAAATTGGTGTTCGAAAGCAGAAATCCATCCATAGAAGGGATTTAGAATTAACGTGTAAATTGTCGAAAAGACCAAATAACTGAGCACGCCTGCGAGTATCGTACAAGCTCCACTAGCACAAAGAAGCATAATCACGAAAGCGCGCCAATAGGAACAAAAGTCTTTACATGAATATTGGACTGCAAAATCACTCCTCATCAAAAGCCTGAGCAACTTGTAGTGCCATTCGTTTTTCGTAATAACAAATTTATCCATTCGCTTTCACCTTTGTAAAATTCTCTTTCATGTATCGTTGTAGATATTGAAGCATGGCAACATGATACTCTATCATCTGCCAGTTTGAATACAGTTCTTCTGGATTGAACGCTTCATGGTATTCCGTGATTAGTTTGAATATCTTTTCTACTAGTAATGGGTCCGTTGTATGTTTCAAAACATCCTTTTCGATCTTAACGGTGTACGCTGTGAAAAGATTTGGATGTTCAACTAAGTAACGGAAAAAGAAAAGGGTCTCCTCTGGAGTCCAGTCAACAAAATTACTAGTATTAAACAACTTACTGAACCTCTCGGTGTTGACCTTTTCCTCCGCAGCATTCTTCTTGGCTACCCTCTTCGATGTATGAAACACGGTAAGCTTCCTATAGAATCTTTTCATTCCTGTACTATCATCTCATCACGTCTGTTGGATTAATAAACCAAATGTTATCTGAAAAACAGCCGCAGACGGCAATACTTTCCGAAAAACGACCGCAGACGGCAATACTTTCCGAAAAACGACCGCAAGTTTTATAAACTATATCAACAGCCCGAGTGTTACAACCCTGATCATAGATCGTATCCTCTCGTTTTAAGAAAGTCAACTAGCTTTTATCTTTTTTAAGTACTAATATGAACATTGTTATGCTCCGCAGGGGATAACAGGTAGAATTGTTAAAAGATCACCCTAATTATGTAAAAATAACGAAAAACGCTGTTTTTGGAGCAAAAACGAGGCATTTTTGAGTTGAAAATGAGGATTTAATTGTTATATGAGTGTGTAGAAGGTGTCTTTTTGTGAAATTGGAGCAAATCTGTCCAAAAACAGCCAGTTGGAGGTCTTTGCTGACTGTTTTAACATTTTTAAAGAGTATAAAACCACTAATCCATAGGTTCCCACTACCCTCAGATGGCATCGTGATAACCATCATACACGAACTAACTTCATCTGTCAAGCCTTGACGTACATCTCTTTTACCTGTATACTGTGTTTCTACGATTAATTATTGGAGTATCAAATGTATCCCGATCCTAAACATGAATATTACACTTGCTTTGGTGAGTGGTGGGACGCTTATAGTGAAGAAGGAAAGCGTCATCCGATAGGTGGTGCTGAATGGTTAGCTTCGAAAGCAGCCTGGGATTACGCGCTTATCTCATCAGTATCGTTACTTCAACGGATGAAGTAAATTAAATAAGGATAAAATAATGTCAGTCAGTATTGGTCGCGTTGGAAAACAAAAAAGCATGTACGGTGTGATTATTTGCACCGATCAGTATGCAGGTAATTTTGAGCGTCAGATGACCGCTTACTGCACTGGTCGCGTTGGACATTGTGATGTTGGTGATGAATTAATTCCGTTGTTTATGGAAGACTTCAAGTTGGAAGAACAAGACAACGAGCAAGATCCATTTTGGGATTGCCTTCGATACATTTCCGATGATGATGGGTGTGCTCGCCCGACTTCCATTTATGATAACAATGATCACTACAATAGCGTTATCATTTTCTTTGATGCGCCTCCAACCAAAGAGCAAGTTAACATCATCAAACAACGCGCCGCAGCTTATAGCACAGACGAGCGTATTGAAGTACCTTGGTATGTGAAGGAACGCACAATCAAAATCAAAAAGGTATTCGCTATCGAGATTAAAACGGTAGTCAGTAAGTATAAGCCTGTTTAAATTAGTTCTACTTTTATTTTTTATCGCAACCCCTTTTACCACACCAAAATTCTGGATGACTCTTCTCGAAACCGGATTCAGCATCGGAGAACCATTTAATTATGCTATGCCATGAAGCAACCAAGTTTTTCTCGGTTGCTTGGAGCAATCCGATAGCGCCGTAATCGTCAACGTAAGCTTTCCCCTTCTCGTATGCTGTCCAGCAAATGGCGACTAGAAGAATGATGATGACCCATCTTACCATGATGACACCTTATTTGGCAACGTCTGCCTTATTTACGATTTTAACCTTCAAACCGTTTACGGTGATAATGATTGCTGAAATCATCTCGTCTTTACGAAGACGAAACAATTGTCCGAGGGCAGCGCGCATCTCGATGCCGCGCCAGGATTGCTCCGAAAAAGCACCGGAAGTTTCAGGATGTGTATCCTGATCGTTAAAACTAGCAACAAGTACATTTTTCATAGTGCCCATCCTCTCCAGCAAATTGCTCCAGTTACATTAAAGTGTACTTCATCCTCGTAGGCAAGCACAGCCCACGCTGTTTCATTCTTCATAAACTCTAGTTTTGCCATCAGGCGCCCCGCCTCAAACTTAATTTCAACACTAGGGCGTGATTTAGCCAGTGACAGCAGTATCTGTTCTTGAGTAGGTTTCATTTTAAGAAAAGAGCCAACCGGTGGGTTGGCTCTCGATTTTATAATTTATAAATAAGCCTTGATTAGCCTTCGACCGGAGTCTCAGCAGAAGCAGCAACTTGAACTTCAGCGGTAGCGTCAGAGCCATTGGTTGATACAGTCGCAAGAGCGGAAACGAGTTCGCGCTTTCGGTTCTGGAAATATGTGTTGGCACATTCCGGAGTCATGTCGAGTTCTGCCTGGAATCGAACGGTTGCATCCTTACGAACAGCCTTAAGTGAAAGTTCAAGATCGGCAGCAGGATTTGCTCCTTGGTAAGTGGTTAGAATTTCATTGAGGATAACGCGGGATCGTGCAGTTTTGGTGGGGTATACTCTTTTAGCCATGATTTAAATCTCCTTTTCAATTGGTTATGTCATTTCTATTCAAGAAACTGCTAAAAATCTTAGCGGTAGGTTACAAGCATAACTTACTTTATTCTGTTTGTCAAGAACTATTTTCACTCGGCAATATACTGCTTTACAAAACTCAGATGATAGTTATAGGCTTCTTCTGTCGCATTGCGCAACAGCATTCTAAGACGATCAGCCTCATAGCAGGTAAGTTTTATACGAACTTGATGCTCACCATCGTCCAGTTGAACTAGAATGTCACCTTGACCGTTGTGAGCGATTGCGTAGTGTGCTGAACTGTTTAAAGCCGCAACACTTTCGATGTAATTAGGGATCATATTAAGGTCGTTGAAGGTTTAATGTAAAAAACATCCGTCCGGTTTCGATGATACCAGCATAAATTCGGATTTTAGTTACTTCATCAAGAGTTTCCCAATCTTCTTTTATGGGCACTAGCCAAAGTTGAGCAGAAAACTCCTCTATTGGAACCTCTTCAGCAAAATCGCTTGCACCTTCGTTATTAGGTGATACAACGAAAACGTCAGGATTCTTGCGGTAAAAATTCAATAGACGAGCAGGTTCAGACTGATTCATTTTATCAGTCCACCCCCAAAGTTCACAGTCGATATGTAACCCCTTAACATGAAGGTTACTTTTTCGAGCGATGATTCGTGATTTTTTACCTAGTTTCATGTTGTTATTTAGTCGCGGTTTACCAACGTAGATTTAATATAATCAATTACTTCTGGTGAAACCCCATAACAATTACCATTGATGACATCATCCAGTGAAATTTCGATGGTATGTCGTATTAGATATCGTGTTACGCCGTATGGCTTGTCTGTACCGAGGTTAACAATCTCGATTTCAGGTCGCATCTCCATAGATTTGTTAATCTAAAAATTCACCTAAGGTTATATCCCAGGCGCTTTTGTCTAGTTTTTTGGCAAGATAATTGCAGCGAACCACACCAATTAACCCTAAGATTATCCCTACTATCTGAATTATAATAACTATGTTCATAGATTTATTTATCTGATGCCGAATAACTCATTCAAAGTAACGCTCCAAATTCCTTCCAGTTTATTTTTCTTTTCCGCAACGATGACGAGGCGTAAAAGAATAAGAAGGGAAACAATTGCAAGTGTCAAACCAATAGTTTGTATCATGGCAAGTACCAAACCGGACCGCTATACGCGGTATCGAATTCATGAACAGTCATACCTTGTTTTTCGTCAACTACTTGGGACAACTCAGCGAACAAGCCGAGAGCTTCCTCGGCTTGTTCTTGAGTAACGCCCTTTCGGAAGACCAGGACGACGCCTTGGCGAATGTCTTTAGCGCGTGCCATGTTAGTGCCAGACCTTGAGAATCAGCAACACGACCGACAGGATGCTCATGGCGATACAACCGACCTTCCAGAAGTTGGTCTTTTCGGCAACGTCGGTACCACGAAGGGCAATCGACAGCATGGTCGCACGGTACAGACCAGCCAAAGTCTTGGAAACATGATGGTCACGCAAGCTGTCCTGGGTGATCTGAACACCCAAATGCTTTTCCACCTTGTTCATTTCATGACAGATTTGGAGCGCAGTGCGAACCTGATCTTGGCTGAATTCCTTTACGGAAAGCATGTTCGGAATCACATTGGATTGTTTATTGCGCTTATACATCGCTTGATAGATTGCGAGCACGTCAGTCGGAGTGACCGGCTGAGTCATAATGTCTTCGAATTCAGGATCGAATTGCGGAGCTTCCGGGAACTGTTCGGGTGAAATCGCTGCACTCATTTTGCTTCTCCTGGTTAACTTACTAGTAGATGAAGCATTGTACCATGAACTTTGTTCAGATACAAGCTTTAAAGAATATCTCCGTACTTTTCCCGCAAGGCATCTGCCTTACCGAGTTCGATTGCTCTTTCCTCTAGAGACATCTTTTCCCAAAGGTCTTTAATCCAACCCCGAATTTCAACTTCATCTTCGGACGCAAGAGTCTCAGCCTTCTTCATCTCCAACAAATCGATAACTAGGAGATAATGTTCCTCTGCCGGTGGCAAAGCCTTTTCTTGGTAAACGTCAGCTTTCGATTTCATTTTTTCCAACTTCCAAAAGGCGTGCAGTTCGCCGGGCTATTCTGCGTGCTCTCTTTTCTATATTCCGTAGTTCGCGTCGTTTGTTCAATTCTTTTTGTTCTTTTTTGAACGTAATTTCTCTAGCTGCCTCTTCTTTGGCTTTAACAAGGATATGAAATTTGTTTTCAAAAGCATTCAACGCATCTTGCGCCTTCTCAACGGCATCACATGCGTCAAGATATTCTCTAAATAAATCTTCACCTACTCCAATGGTTTGGGTTGAGTCTTCATAAAATCCAGACTCGCCTTCAACAGAAGGATAGTAGTATGAAACTTCTGAAGACCAGTCTTTATGCCAAGTAAATCTCACGGTATCCTCAGCATTGGATCGCAAGCATCTGCATGATCGCGCATTGTTTCGATGGATTCGAGGATGTCATCCTGAATGACTGAATTAAATCTTGCCATCTCGGATGTATGATGAGCCGCTTCATTAGCGAAATTTACTAGAACCCGCAATGCTTCTTTCTTAGATAGCGGTTTCCGCACCAAATCATCATCACAACGATCAGCGAACATAAACAGCATGGTGGTTGCGTGTCGCGCATCGGCTTCGCGTGCGCCTCCAAGAATGTCGATAAGGTTTTCTTCGCCGACACTAGCCAATGCACGCAAGACGGTAAGTAATGATTCTTTCTTGGTCATTTCATTTCCTTTATGAAACCCGCAACATTTCGTCGCAGTTATGCAAATGAACAGCTATGAGTGCTTTTGCATCGAGAACTTCATCGAAGACAAATCCACCAACCAAAACGATTTGATCGGGGTCCATAGCGTTGACTACCTCTAGCAATAGAGCCAAAGCTTCCTTCTTACTCATTTTGTTTCCTTCGCGCAGGGTATCGTACTATATTTGTCCAAAATGGACCACACTTCATTTAAAAGAGTCCAGACGCGTTCGGCGTCCGCAATCTTTACAGCATTCGACGCAGCATCACAATCAACAGCATACTCTTTAAATTGTGAAACATCGTCTATCAAATTATCTGTCTTTCGACGTAAAGACAAAAGCCAGAAGTCGATAAGCTCGATGTGGTTTCTACGCGACATTACTCAATCCTTAAGAAACGAGAGACTACTATTACTAGTAGCCTCTCTTTTGTTTAGATTAATTCGGCTTCGGCGTGTTAGCCTCGGTCATTTCACCCACGAATGCAGCAGCGGGATCATTGAACGGCGAACCCAGGACGGTACGCTTCAGACCTTCCAACAGAGCAGCACCACGATTCTTGACGGTGAACAGCATGTTGTTGGCGAACAACTGCAAGGCGCGACCAGTCGAGGAATCCACTTCCGGCGTATGTGTATACATTTCGGTAGCCGCATTAAACGCAGTCAGCTTCGACAGGTGACTCGGCATCTGAGCCGCAACGTCACGGTTCTTGAAGACGTTTTCCTTGTAGAACTTGGTCAGGTGAAACACGGGCGTAACAGCCTTGTAGATACGCTCAAGCACACCATGCTCTTGCTCGTCCAGCGTTTCACTCTGCAAGCGGGTCAACGCATGCCCCGAAAGTTGCTGGCACTCGGCAACCGATGCGCGCTCTTCGTCCATCGTTTCCAGACGATGTTGCACACGGGCACCAATTCGATTTTGAATCTGCTTCGCAGCGATATCCAAGTTCTCTTCCCAACCACCAATCAACGGGACGCGAGTGTTCATTTCGTCGCATACTCCAACCATTCCATTGGCGCAAATCTGGCGAACCAGTTCAAAAACACCCTTGATTTCCTCGTGGTACGGGTTCCAGTTGTACATCAGGTTGGCTTTGAAGTCGCCGCCAGCAAGGTACTTCGGGACAACGATTTCCTGCGAGTCGTAGACACCCGACAGAGCAACGTTACCGAAAGTCTTGATTCCGAGAGCACGCTTGTCCTGAGGGCGCATAGTACGGACGCCAATCAGTTCAATCATCTTTTCGATGGACGCTTGGGACTGGAAAAAACCACCACTCTGCTCATACTGCGCATCACGGAAGTCAACCAGTTGACCATTGATAAAGAAAAAGCTACCACCATTGAGACGGGCAGCAAGGGCTTCCGGTTCCATGGTCAGCAAAGCCTGGGAAACCCGAGAACGGGCAGAAAACTCATGGGCATACTTGTCGTTTACGACAATGGAAGCAGTCACAATCGGCTTTGCGGTGCCAGCGGGAACGATCACATTCCTACGAACTTCCACCTTGGCTTGGCGAACCAAGTCGAAGGCTTCTACATTGATGGGTTGAATAACATTACGCATCATAATACTCCTTTTAATAATTGTTTCGTGCCAAATGGCAGTCAACGAAAGACGGGTTTATGTCGGTTTCACCACCCATTTAGGATTCCTAACAGAATCCAGGTTTTAACTGCACCGACCCTTCAATCAGTCATTACTAAGATAACTCGTCAGACTGATAATTGAGAGTTAAATTTATTCACAACAGAAACTATTCTACAGACTTTTGTCTGCCTTGTCAATACTTAGTTCATCTCTTTTCTGGTGAACAGCAATCACAGCAGACAAAACTGTTTCCCTTTCTTCAATAAGCATTTGACCATTATACCAAAGAAATGCGATATAGTTACCACATTCATAATCAACTTCACAATGCGAGGTTAAGACAGCAGCTTGATCGGGTGTTAGGTTATCGTAGTTCATTTATTTATCCTATAATTTAAGCAGAAATCACATCCTCATCATTCAGCCCCAGGAGTTCCGTAGCGCTTCGCGAACCTTTACCACGGGTCAACACACCAATCGCTTCTTTCCACTCGGCTGTAGGCATCGTATCGATGTTCAGGAGGGCATCATCGAAAGAAAACAAAGGCGGCAATTCAACACCCTTCGACTCTTCCTTGCGAATATTTTCCGTTTCCAGCGATGCCTTGCGGTAAACACCCTTCGAAGTCAAATACTTCAGCATGCGACGAATCGCATTCATTTGTTTAATGTTGTCAGCGCGATACAGCAAGCCAAGCAACCAAGCCAGACCATGTGTAAACTGCATACCAATATCATGCGTCGCCTTCACTTCCTTGACCACGTTCGGCAGGTTCACAGTCTTCAACTGAATCATCAACTTAGGATACTGAAGCGGGGCGATTGCAGCGTAGCCGAAAGCCTCAGCAATTTCCTTACCAGCCGCCAAAGCAAACTGAAGGTTGACGAAAAGCTGATTGTCCATCGAAGACAATGATGCGGTTGTGTCAAATACACCACCTTCGGATTCGTCAATGTCCTTACCATCAGTTTTCCGGGAATGTAACCCTTGGAGTTCCTTCCAAATAGGCGGTGAGATCACGAATTTATCATCGAAAACAAAACCTAGGCAAGAGCGCTCTTCGATTGCGAGCATGTCATCGATACTCTTTTGCTTATGCTTCTCAGACAGCGCTTCTCCACCAGCAGACAACTTAGTCAGGTTGAAAGCTTGGCAACGCACGTCACGAAAGCGACCATCGCTCGAAAGCAGAGGCGCATCCTTGACAACTTGCACCAAATCGGTGTTGTTGAAGGCATAAGCATAAACACCATCGAAGTACCAACTACCGTTATCCATTTCGGGCAAGCGCTTCGTGCGGAAATTGGCTTCGGATTGTGTAAGCCATTCACGCATTTCACCATTTAAACCCATCGTCATGCGTTCGTTCTTGAACGTGCGGGAAGCAAGCTCCAGAGCAACGACACGACCATCATAAAAGGTAATACAACCTTCAGTCGGGCGCATGAACTGACCGCTACCTTGCTTTGCAGTAAAGGCGCGGGCAACAGCAACCGGACAATCATGTTTGTGGAAGGTTTCCTTGCCAGTTTTTGCGAAGTCGTCTTCGTCCAGAACGGAAACGTAGCCACCAAGAGCGGCAGTAATCCGCTTAAACTTCACTTTCTGAAAAGTAATTTTGGACGGGTCGAAAGTAATCAACATTTTTATTTGCTCGGTGGTTTAAAGGATGACGTATATTACCCCAAAACAAAGTTCATGTCAATTATTAGTAACCATCACAATCATATCCACCACATGATCGACCGGAGCCCATACTGGAACAATTACCATCACTAACACAAGCTTTACGATAACCACCCTTGCGAGCACCATAACCATTGAATTTATTTGCATCATAAACACCACCTTGCTTACGCGGTGTAGACTTGGGTGCTTTATTCACCAACGCACGGGCTTGGTCTGCTTTGTCATCTGGCACCATCCAAGCTTTTTGTTCAGGATTCCAGCGACCACCAAGCGCTTTAAGTTCATCTTTAACTGAAAAAGTATTGCCAGTAATTGCGACACTCATTTGAGTCTCCTAATTAAGCACGATTCGTATTATACCCGTGAACTTTGTTTAGGTCAAATTTTAGATATCGTAGTTACGAATCTTGTAAATAGGAAATTTTTCTTTTTTATAGGAGAACATTCGCTCGGTATGAGCGGTGTCATAAAGCAAAATTCCTGCACACTCAAGAGCATCATCATATTTGTTTATATTTTTTATAATCGAACGGATCGTAGAACCTGACTCAATAAAATCATCAACAATTAGATATTTGTGAATTATGATTCTCTTTTTGTAACCCATTTCAATTTTATCACCGTGAGAAGATTCTCCCGATTTTCTCACTGCTATAACGGGAAGTTTACATTCATAAGCAATCGGAAACGCAACGGCAAACCCACTAACACCAGTGCAGGCAATAGCCTGAAAGCTCAGTATAGATTTCAATTTTTCAACCTTAACTACCATCCGTTGAATAATTTTTTGATGATCCTCCACGCAGAAGACACTTTCCATATACATTTGTTGCTCCGTTGTTTGATTTCAGAACGGATTATACAGATGAACTTTGTTCAAGTCAAGTTATAGTATATTCAATTTTTTTGATTTTGGTATGTGAAATTGCCTCTCGACAAATTTCACACGGCTTTGCCAGACGAGGCTCGCCACCAGCACCGAATCTAAAAATTATGATTTTATGTGCTTTATCAAGTTCCTTACAGCGCACAATAGCATGAACTTCGGCATGAAGAAATATTTTGTGATTGTATCCAACTTTGTTTGCGTAATGAGCCTGCAAAGGATGAGTCTTAACATAAGAATTACGCCCAATGCTCAGCGCGCGACCTTTTTTATCGTAGATGATAGCAGTAATCGCTTGCTGACTCACTTGAATGTGCTCCTAAATTAGAGAGCACAGTATACCTATGAACTTTGTTCATGTCAATCGACTTGGAGCGTTTTCTCAACTAAATTTAGACCATCCTGATAAGCCCAATATTTCAACCACTTGCCGTTCTTCCAAGAACCTTTTTGCATCTCGGAATTCGGTACAGGAAATGCACCAAAAACCCAACCATTTTCAACATGGTTGTGCTCATAGCCACCTTTTTCCAACTTTGACCAAATTGTAACTTTTTGGCTTTTATTCATGATTGTTCTCCCTTACACCTTCTTTACTTTTTCATGAGACCATTTCCACTTATGATTGCCATAGCCTTTTGCCCAGCACCCGCCTCTACCTTTTGCTTCTGCTTTGGACAATCCGCAAAACTTACATCTATCTTTTTTCATTTCAATGTCCATATGCAGCAACGAGCGCAGCACGACAATCTTTACAAGTCACAGTGAGGGGTGATACTGGAATTTTTGTATCCCATGCCATCTTTTTACCACACAAGGATAATGTATCCGCTCCACCACCCAAAAACAAGCCGCGCTCGGATAGTTCACGAACGTGTGTAACGATAGCAGCAGTTGATTCACAAATACTATAAGTCATGATATCTTCCTAAGTTTTAAAATCCAAATTCGCGCCAGCCGAGTTTAGCATTCCACTGTTTGTAAATCGTGTCAACAACCAAAGCTTTATCGTCCGTGTATCGACCATTGAGACAGTCTTCGATTGACAAATCTACGTCATACAGTGCTTTACGCTGCAATTGTGTCTGCAAATGTGTCCTAATTGCTGCAACAAGATAAACTTCATCCTGGTAGCCACAACAAGCCTCTTCCCAAGATTCTTTTGTCCAGCGGTTGTCAATGATATTCATCAAACTGCTCCTCTACGGCGCATGAAAGAGCCCTGTCGGCTCGCCTTATTCTGTTCGTCAATCGTATTCTCGGTCGGATTCCATTCGTTTTGATAATCGAAGTTCTCACCAACCCAATGACCGTTGACACGGTAAAACAGTTTGTGAACCTTCGGCTCACCAACTACCACAGTCGTATCAAGGTTGCGACCAGACAACGGATTGATAAGCTCACGCACTCGGCACGGGCTATCAGGACGGGCAGCACGCCCAATTACCTGATTCAACATCGGATATGACCCAAACGTGCGCCCCAACACTAGATCAGAGCAACCACGAACGTCAACACCTTCCGAAATACGGTTGCAGTTCACAATGAATTGAACTTCACCAGCGCTGAAGCGGTCGAGCAGAGCATCAAGCTCCCGGTCGCTTTGCTTGATGACGCATGCGGCGACCTTCCCAAGACTGCGCAAGTATTCGGTGATGATAAACGCTTCCTTTTTGGTGCTCACAAACACCATCGTCTGCTGCATCTCTTCGACGTGGGCGGCGAAAATGTCTTTCAAAACATCAACTTTATCACGTTCCGGTGCATCCACGTAGGAATAGAGTTCTGTTTCCGCGAGGAAACCTTCCGCGACGGCTTGCTCGCGGGAAATCGGTTCCACGATTCTAGAAAATTTAATCAAAAGCCCGTCTGCTCTCTCGGGCGTCGCTGTCAGACCAATGATGGGCGTCATCGAAAGCTTATCCAATTGATACTGGATAGTCATCATTGCTTCGTGGTGCGCTTCGTCCAGGCAGACGATATGATAAAATAGATCATCAGGCACCTTGGAAAAGGCAGACTGAACAATTAGTTGAACGTTTTCTGCGTCCGCATACTCGCGCTCGGCTTGCGTCAGCAAACGATGCTTGTGTGCAACAAACAAAATGATAAGCTTTTCGCCTTCTTTCAAACCGAAATGGGTTCGAAGGCGAGGGCAAGAGAAAATCAAACCAGACGTGAACGTCTTTCCAGCACCCGTGGGTTGCTTAACCAGCACGCGCATTTCACCATTGATGATTGCGTCAATAGTCTCATTGCGAGCGGCAATCTGATACCAGCGAGCCTGACGCTCACCAAACATTTCGTCTACCGAGATTTCCCCATCGGCAACGGCTTGTTCTTCAGCTTGTTCTGCGGCATATTCTTGGTTAATTTCGATTGCGAATCGAGTCATGTTCATTCCTTGTTTATTGAGATGCCAGTATAACAAAGTTCATGCCGCGAGGCAAGTCTTATTGATATACTTCCTGGAATCCAATAGTGTCAACAAAGATAACTTCGACGCCTGCCGGGTGTTCATCAAGATCAGGTGTTTCGACCATCATTACATCACCAACAGAAGTCGAGCGACAATCGGTAACAACAGACCACTTAATCTGCTGATTTTCCTTCCAATTGTGGTCGGTATGATTGGTCGCTTCGAAAGCACCTTCAGCCGCGACCATCATGTCATCGGTAGCAATCTCTACTTCAGCGACTTTAAAATACGAAAACATATTCCTCGGACCAAGACCACGAGTACCGTTGATCCAGCAATCACGAATGGTTATATTATCGGCTGAATGCGTGATTTTACGATAGATTTCAAGCGCTTCCTGGTTCGAATTAAGTTCGTCCCAATCGATTACATCCAAGTGAAAAACGTGAACTTTCATGTTAGTATGCCCAAGTTGACGACGGTCGGATATCTCCATCTGAGCCTTCCTCGGGATGGGTAAACTGCACCGCACGCTCCCTACCTTTTTCAACAGGTGTGAAAGAATCTCCCAAATAGCCTATTTTGATACGACCGTTGATGATTTCAAAATCTTCAACAATCATACCATTAATGACAAGGACCGCCCCACGAGGCGCAGTCTTTAGAATCAATTCAGCAAGTTCATGTGCGGTTTTCATATCAGTTTCCTTGCCTTCGCGAAATCATAAAAATCCAAATAAATCCGATTCGCCTCTTTGAATGCCAAGAGAAACGGATCGCCCGAAATATTCAATAGTTTAGCAAGAGCATCAAAATGCTCCATAACTGCCAAGCATTCAGCATTGGTGAAACTACCACCATTCCGATACCTGTCATAGACTTTACTAACTATAATGGGTTTCATTTATCGTTCCTCGGGTCCACCGTAGATTGTTAACCAAACATCAGCCGCACTCGACGCTACGACATAACCATTAAGATTCTCACCATAACGAGGTTTAGTTATATCATAAACCCCATCTTCAAGCAAGCCTTGTCGGTAGAGCCACGAGACATCAACATTGTTCAACGAAGGTGAACGCCGCCCGTCTTCCCATTTCGGTTGATGAACTTTGAATTTTTCTACCAAGATATTCGAAATCTTCCGACCAGCTAGAAGATTTCGAATTATCTCGATTCGGTTACCATGAGGCATATTCGGGCATTCCTTCGGCGTTATAGTCCCACTTACAAGTCGGACATGGATCTTCACCATCCTCATTCAATGCATTCTCGGTGCCGCAACGCGGGCACTTGCCCTTGTCGATACATTCCGAACAAGTATCGAAGGTGTCTTCATAGGCAGCAGACATGCCATACATACCGCGAAATTCACGACCAGCCTTTCCGCCCCATCCAAGGCAAGCAGGACAATGATTCGGATAGAGTTGAGTATAGGCAATCCGATCAATTTCGACCTTGGTGTTGATATCTTTCAGAATGGCTTCCTGCTCGGCGTACTCACGTCCAGCCTCGTCAAGCCATGCATCGTAATCTGCTGCGTAACTCATTTGAATCGCTCCTATATGATGGAGCTATTATCCTCCAAACTTTGTTCAGAGTCAAGAGGA
>Ga0210377_10000635_pt1 | contig 33360 bp, 28 predicted proteins | sample PLM4_65_b1redo_FD_155480 | JGI IMG/M metagenome (GOLD analysis project Ga0210377, IMG submission 155480) | Groundwater sediment microbial communities from an aquifer in East River, Colorado, USA - PLM4_65_b1 redo | ecosystem: Environmental > Terrestrial > Soil > Riparian zone | place: USA: East... | reverse complement strand
GGACGACCGCGTGATCTTCGTCGACGACTCGCTGGTGCCGCTGCTCGAGTCGATCGCGCCCAAGCTTCCGCGCGTGCGCGCGTTCGTGCTGATGGGCGACGGCCCGCTGCCGCAAACGTCGCTCGCTCCGGCGTTCCGCTACGAGGACCTCGTCGCGCGCGGCGATCCGGGCTTCCGCTTCGCCGACGGCGACGAGAACGAAGCAGCCCTGCTCTGCTACACCTCCGGCACGACCGGAAAACCGAAGGGCGTGCTCTACAGCCATCGCGCGCTCGCGCACGCGTCGATCCTGATGGCGACGGTGGACGGCTTCGGGCTGGGCGAACGGGATTCGATTCTCGTCGCGGTCCCCCTCTTCCACGCCGCCGGCTGGTGCATGCCGTACGTCGGCGCCATGATCGGCGCGAAGCTCGTGCTGCCGGGACCGAATCTCGCGCCCGCGGACGTGCTCGCGGCGATCGACGCCGAGCGCATCACGTTCTCGGCGGGCGTTCCGACGTTGTGGAGCGGGGTCGCCGCGCTGGCCGAGAGCGGCAAGCGCCGGCTCGCGCCGCTCGAGCGCGTGATCTGCGCGGGCTCGGCGGTCCCCGCGGCGCTGATCGAGCGCTTCGAGCGACTCGGCGTCGAGATGCGTCAGGCCTGGGGAATGACCGAGGTCCCCCTCGGCACGGCCGCGCGCGTGAAGCAGACGCTCCGCGTCGATGGGCCGGCCGCGCGGGCGCAATTGCTCGCGCGGCAAGGCTTGCCCGCGCCGACCGTCGAGATCCGCATCGTCGACGCCGACGGTCGTCCGCTGCCCGAGGATGGCGAGTCGAGCGGCGAGCTGCAGGTGCGCGGGCTGAACGTCGTCTCGAGCTACTTCGGCCCGGAGCCCGCCGCGCCGGTGGAGCGCGACGGTTGGTTCTCCACCGGCGACGTCGCGACGATCGACCCCGAGGGCTACCTGGTGATCCGCGATCGCACGAAGGACGTGATCAAGTCGGGCGGCGAGTGGATCTCGTCGGTCGAGCTCGAGCTCCTGCTCTCGCTGCATCCGAAGGTGGCGGAAGCCGCGGTGATCGCGTGTCCGGACGAGAAGTGGGTGGAGCGCCCGCTCGCCTGCGTCGTCGCGCGTACCGGTGAGGCGCCCACGGCCGACGAGCTGCGCGCGTTTCTCGCGCCGAAGATCGCGCGCTGGTGGAATCCGGACAGCTTCGCGTTCGTGACCGAGATCCCGAAGACGAGCGTCGGGAAGGTCGACAAGAAGAGCCTGCGCGAGTCGCTCGCGAGCGGCGCCCTCGACGTGGTCACGGCAGGCGACGCGGAGAAGACGTGAAGCTCTACTCCGCCTTCTTTGCGTAGCCGATCCGCGCGAGCGCCTGCTCGATCTCGCCGAGCGTCGCGGGATCGTCGATCGTCGCGGGCAGCTTCCACGCCTCGGCGTCGGCGATCTTGCGCATCGTCCCGCGCAGCACCTTGCCCGAGCGCGTCTTCGGCAGGCGCTCGACGACGACGGCGCTCTTGAAGCTCGCGACCGGACCGATGCGCTCGCGCACGAGCTTCACCAGCTCGGCGACGATCTCGGCCTCGCTGCGGCTCACGCCCTTCTCGAGCACGGCGAAGCCGATCGGCACCTGCCCCTTCAGCGCGTCGTGCACGCCGATCACCGCGCATTCGGCGACCGACGGGTGGGACGCGAGGATCTCCTCCATCCCGCCCGTCGAGAGGCGATGTCCGGCGACGTTGATGATGTCGTCGGTGCGACTCATGATCCACAGGTAGCCGTCGGCGTCCTTCACGCCGGCATCCGCGGTCTCGTAGTAGCCGGCGAAGCGCGCGAGATAGCTCGAGCGATAGCCCGCGTCGTTGTTCCACAAGGTCGCGAGCGTGCCGGGCGGCAGCGGCAGCTTCACGCAGATCGCGCCGGTCTCGCCCGCGGCGACCTCGTGCCCATCCTCGCCGAGCACGCGCACGTCGTAGCCGGGCACCGCCTTCGTCGGCGAGCCGTGCTTCACGGGCAGGGCGCCCAGGCCGAGGCAGTTCGCCGCCATCGGCCAGCCCGTCTCCGTCTGCCACCAGTGATCGATCACCGGCACGCGGAGCATGCGCTCCGCCCACTGCACGGTGTCGGGGTCGGCGCGCTCGCCCGCGAGCATGAGCGTGCGCAGGCGCGACAGATCGTGTGCGCGGATCAGCGCGCCCTCGGGATCCTCGCGGCGGATCGCGCGAAACGCGGTCGGCGCGGTGAAGAGCAGCCGCACGCCGTGCTCCGCGATCACGCGCCAGAACGCGCCCGCGTCGGGCGTGCCGATCGGCTTGCCCTCGTAGAGCACGGTGGTGCAGCCGTACAGCAGCGGCGCGTAGACGATGTAGGAGTGGCCGACGACCCAGCCGATGTCGGACGCCGCCCAGAACGCCTCGCCGGGCTCCATGCCGTAGACGTTCTTCATGCTCCAGCAGAGCGCCACCATGTGACCTGCGTTGTCGCGCACCACGCCCTTCGGGATCCCCGTCGTGCCGGACGTGTACAGGACGTAGAGCGGGTCGGTGGACGCGACCGGGACGCAGTCGGCGGGCGCGGCCGCGGCGACCAGCTCCTGCCAGTCCAAGTCTCGGCCGGGGACGAGCGCGGCGCGTGCTTCCGGACGCTGCAGGACGACGACGTGTCGTGGCGCGTGCTTGGCGAGCGCGAGCGCCTGGTCGAGCAGCGGCTTGTACTCGACCACTCGGTTCGGCTCGAGCCCGCACGATGCGGCGAGCACGAGCGCGGGCTTCGCGTCGTCGATGCGCGTGGCGAGCTCGGGCGCCGCAAAGCCGCCGAAGACGACCGAGTGGACCGCGCCGAGCCGCGCGCACGCGAGCATGGCGAAGAGCGCCTCGGGAACGTTGGGCATGTAGATCAGCACGCGGTCGCCCTTCGCGACGCCGAGCGCGCGCAGCATGCCCGCGGTGCGCGCGACCTCGCGCTGGAGCTCGAGATAGGAGACGGTGCGTTTGCCGCCCGAGACGGGGCTGTCCCAGATGATCGCGGCCTGCGCGCCGCGGCCCGCCGCGACGTGGCGGTCGACCGCGTTGTGGCAGGTGTTCACGATCCCGCCGGGGAACCAGCGGTAGAACGGCGCGCGGGACGAGTCGAGCACGCGCTCGAACGGCTTCTCCCAGTGGATCGCGCTCGCAGCCTCGGCCCAGAAGGCCTCCGGCTCGCGCAGGGATCGCGCGTAGGTCTCGTCGTAGCGGCTCGACATCCGTTCCTTCCTCAGCCGTATCCGCGCCGCTCTTCGCGCGCGAGCGGCTCGTCCAGGAGATAGCTGCGATTGCAGTACGCGAGCTGGAAGCCGACGCGCTCGTAGACGCGGCGCGCGCCCTCGTTCGCCTCGTCGCAGTACAAGGTCACGCGCGCGTGGCTTTCGAAGAGCCGCGCGCACATGGCGCGCACGCCCGCGGTCGCGTGCCCGCGCGCGCGGGCGTCGTGCGGGACGAAGACGCCCCCGAGCTGCACGGCCTGCGGGTTCGCCGCGCCGACGTGGACCTGGAAGACGATCCGGCCCCGCGCGCGCGCGACCCACCAGCGGCCCTCGCGCACGTCCTTGGCGTGGCGTTCGCGGAAGCCGACCACGTCGTCGCCGGCGCGATCATCGTGCAGATCCTCGCGGTGCTGCTCGGCGCTGTTCGCGGTGAGCTCGTCGACGTCGGCGGCGCGCGCGGGCTCGAGCAGCGCGCGCGGCTCACCCGGACGCGGTGCGAGCACGTCCGACTTCCCCGCGACGAGCACCGGCTCGCGGCGCGTCCAGCGAAGGCCGCCCGCGTGGGACGCGTACTCGCGCCAGAAGGGCTCGGTCACGTCCTCGCTGCCGACGATGTGGCGCGGCCGGAGCGGTGAGCGCGCAGCGGCGGCGGCGAGCGAGGCGAACGCGCGCGGATCCGCCACCTCGAGGGCCGTACCGCCGAGCGGCCCGATCATGAGGATCGCCGCGAGCCGCCCCTGCGCCGGCCAGCCGAAGAACCCGGGCACGCGCCCGAGCACGCCGGCCGCGACGACGTAGTCGAGGAACAGGTTGTGCAGCGGACGCCTGCGCAGGAGATCCCGCGCGTCCACGGTGTCGGCCGCAGTCAGGGGGCGAACCATCGCGGTCAGGGTACCATCGCCGGAGAATGAGCTCGAACGGAGCGACGGGCGCCGGAAGCGCGGATCTCGACCTGTGGGGACAGCTCCGCGTGGTGCGCCGCTGCCTGCCGCTCCTGCGCGGCGTGCGTCGACACCTCGCGGTGTTGCTGGTCTCGATGGCGCTGCTCGCGATCGCCGGCTTCGGCACCTTCCTCATCTATGCGCCCGCGCTCTGGGGCGGGGTCCTGCAAGGCAAGCCGATCTCGGAGCTCGCGGCGCGCGCGGTCGGGCTCGCGCCGGAGCTCATCGCGCGCGTGGAGTCGCTCACCCCCGAGCTGCGGCGCATGCTCGCCGAACGACTCACCTGGGTGCTCGCGGCCGTGGCGATCGGGATCACCGCCGGCGCCATGGCGATCGGCTACTACGGCGTCTGGATCCTGCAGCGAGTGAATCAGTCGCTGCGGCTGCAGCTCGTCGACCGCTTGCAGGCGCTCTCACTGCGCTTCCACGACCAGAGCCGGGTCGGCGACGCGATCTACCGCACGTACCAGGACAGCGCGATGGTCACGCAGGTCGTCCAGTCCTACATCATCGCGCCGATCGCGGGGCTCACGCAGGCGACGACCTTGACCCTCGTGCTCGCGGCGTTCGCGCCGCGGCTCGCGCTCGTGCTGGCGCTGACCTGGCTGCCGCTGCTGGCGATCGGGATCGTGTTCTCGCCCCGGCTGCGCGCGCGCTTCCGGGTCGCGCGAGAGACGAACAGCGCGCTCACCTCGCGCATTCAGGAGAGCCTCGCGGGCGTGCGCGTGATCAAGGCATACGGGCTCGAGACGTTCGAGCAGGCGCGCTTCGAGGAGGCGTCTCGCGCCGCGTTCGCGGGTGCGCGGGACGCGCGCGGCTCGCTCGCGACCTTCGGCGTCCTCATCTTCTGGGTGATCGGCGGCGCGATCCTCGCGGCCTCGGTGGTGGCCACGATGTCGACGCGGGAGCAGATTCCGCTCTGGCTCTCGACGCAGGCCGCGGCGCACGGCTTCACGTGGCTCGAGGCCACGCTCGTCGGCGCGGGCTTCACGGTCTGGACGCTCGGCCTCTACAACGCGTGGAAGGGCATCATGTCGGCGGGCGCCGGAAGCGTGGTCGGGATCTTCCGCACCTGGGGCCGCGCGCAGGACATCGCGGTGGGCCTCGACCGCGTCTTCGAGCTGCTCGACCTCGTGCCCGAAGTGGAGGACGCGCCCGACGCGATCGCGCTCGCGCCGCTGCGCGATCGGATCACCTTTCGCGACGTCGCGTTCGCCTATCAAGCGGACAGGCCAGCGCTGGTCGGCATCAGCTTCGAGGCGCGCACGAGCGCGATCACGGCGCTGGTCGGGCCGACCGGCTCGGGCAAGAGCACGTTGATGGCGCTCTTGCTGCGGCTCTTCGACCCGGACGCCGGCGCGATCGAGCTCGACGGCGTCGACCTGCGCCGGCTGCGCATCGCCGACCTGCGGCGCGCGATCGCGATCGCGCTGCAGGAGAACGTGCTCTTCGCCACCACCATCCGCGAGAACATCCGCTACGCCGTGCCCGACGCGAGCGACGCGGCGGTACGCGCGGCCGCGCGAGTCGCGTGCGCCGACGAGTTCATCTCGGCGCTGCCCGCCGGCTACGACACCGAGCTCGGCGAGCGCGGCGCGAAGCTCTCGACCGGTCAGCGGCAGCGCATCACCATCGCGCGCGCGATCCTGAAGGACGCGCCGATCCTGGTGCTCGACGAGCCGACCGCGTCGCTCGACGCCGAGACGGAGCATCGCCTGGTGCGCAACCTCGCCGAGTGGGGCCGCGGGCGCTGCGTCTTCCTCGTGACCCATCGCCTGTCGACCATCCGCATGGCCGATCAGATCGTGTACCTCGACGGCGGCAAGGTGCTCGAGTCCGGCTCGCACGAGGCGCTGGTCCAGCGCGCCGGCAGCGCGTATCGCGCGCTGGTCGAGAGCGAGCGGGTCGACGCGGCGGCGGCGTCATGAGCCTGCCGGTCGAGCCCGAGGAGCTCTCGTCGCGCGAGACCGTCGCGATCTTCGCGCGTGCACTGCGCTATCTGGCGCCGCTGCGCGGACGCTTCGCGGTGAAGATCGGCCTGACCGCGCTCTCGCTCGCGCCGATGCTCGTGCTGCCGGTGCCGATCAAGATCCTGATCGACCACGTGATCGGCGACCTCTCGATCGCCGATCGCATCCACTCCTATCCATTCCTCGCGCGCCCGTTCGTCGCGCTGCTCGAGGGTGCGTCGCGCGGCGAGATTCTCGGCTGGACGATCGCGGTGCAGGCGTTGCTGCTGGTGCTGATCGGGCAGATCGGCTCGGACGGCGGCGAACGCGACCGCACCGACGCCTGGCTCGCGTCCGGCGTCGACCAGGCGACCGCGACCGAGAACGCCGCGAACGCGGGCTGGAGCTTCGCGGGCGGGCTCTTCGGGCTCTTCGACTTCCGCTGGACCCTGCGACTCACGCAGGACCTGAACCACCACTACCGCGCGCGGCTCTTCGAGCGCATCCAGAACCTGCCGCTGCACCTGTTCGACGACGAGCGCATCGGCGACGCCGTGTACCGGCTGATGTACGACACGCCGTCGATCACGCAGACCTGCTACCGCATCCTGCTCGTCCCGACCTTGGTGCCGTTCGCGATCGCGGCCTACGCCTACACGATCTGGGACAGCTTCGATCAGCCGGCGCTCGCGGCGGCGGCACTCGCCTTCGCGCCGCTCGCGTTCATCGCGACCTGGCCGTTCGCGCGGCTCCTGCGCCGCCAGGGCGCGCGCAGCCGCCAGGCCGGCGCGGCGTCGACGACCTCGTTCGAGGAGGGCGTCGCGAACATGCTCGCGGTGCAAAGCCAGGGCGGCGAGACCCGCGAGCGCGAGCGCTTCGACCGCGACAGCGCGCACTCGTTCAAGCGACACCGCGGCGTGATGGCGCTGGCCATGTTCGCGATCCTGTTCGCGTTCGTGCCGGGCATCGCGCTCGTGCGCTGGATCTTCCTCGACATCGTCGATCTCGTGATCGCGGGCTCGATCAGCCTCGGCGACTTCTCGGTGCTGTTCACCTGGTTCCTGCAGATAGGGGTGTTCGCGGTGATCTTCGGGTCGCTGTGGTTCACCTTGCAGACGGCAGCGCCGGGCCTGCGACGCGTGTTCTACCTGATGGACCTCGAGCCCGAACGCGATCCGGACGGCGCGCGCGATCTGCCGCGCGCGCGAGAGAGCCTGCGCTTCGAGAACGTCGACTTCTCATGGCCCGACGGAACGCCCGCGCTGCGCGGGATCTCGTTCGAGGCGAGACTCGGCCAGATCACCGCGCTGGTGGGGCCGGCCGGCGCGGGCAAGACCACCCTCGCCTATCACGTTCCGCGCTTCCTGCGGCCCGCGCACGGGCGCGTGCTCGTCGACGGCGTCGATCTCGCGGGCGTGACGCGCGCTTCGCTGCGCGCGCAGATCGCGTTCGTCTTCCAGGAGAACGCGCTCTTCGACGGCACGATCGAGGAGAACCTGCGCCTCGGCAACGCGCGGATCACCGAGCTCGAGCTGCGCCGCGCCGTGCAGCTCTCCGGCGCCGACGAGTTCATCCGGCGACTGCCCGACGGCCTCGCGACCCGGCTCGGCCGCGCGGGCGCGGGCCTCTCGGTCGGCCAGAAGCAGCGCCTCGCGATCGCGCGCGCGCTCGTTCGCAACGCGCCGATCCTGATCCTCGACGAGCCGACCTCCGCGCTCGACCCCGACACCGAACGGCGTCTGGTCGCCGTGCTGCGCGAGGCCGCCCGCGAGCGCATCGTGCTGGTGATCGCGCACCGGCTCTCGACCGTGCGCGAGGCCGATCAGATCCTCTTCCTGCGCGACGGCGCCGTCGTCGAGCGCGGCCGCCACGAGGAGCTGATCGCGATCCCGGGCGGCGCGTACAGACGCTACGCGGAACTACAGTCGGCCGGTTGACTACGCTCGCCTTCGGCTCGCTGCGCGCGGCTTCGCCGCTTGCGGCTCCGCGCGCGAGCGGTCGCGCGCTCCGCCGTCGCTTCTACCGACGCTGAGCTAGACGTAGTGCGAGCGTCGCTTTACCGTGAGCTCGCGCTCGAGATAGAAGATCTCCACGCGCTTCTCGTCGCCCTCGCCGCGCTCGAACTTGTGGCCGCGCAGGATCACGTCGAGGCGGCCGAGGTCTGGGCGGCCGGCAAAGTCGCTCTTCCCGACGATCTCCGTCGAAGCGAACACGGTGTCGCCCGAGAAGATCGGCGCGGTGTGCCGGCCGGTGCGGTAGACGATGTCGCCGAGGCTGTTGTCGGAGATGTCGGGGCTCGAGAGGCCGAGGCAGAGCGCGAACGGGAGTCCGCCGTAGACGACGAGCTTGCCGCCGAGGTAACGGCTCGGGTCGCGGTCGATCATGGTCTGGTTGCAGTGCACCTGCGAGGTGTTGTCGAGCATGCCGGTGAGGAAGATGTGCTCGTCGGTCATCACGCGGCCGCGCGAGTGCTCGATCGTGTCGCCGGGCGTGAAGTCCTCGAAGTAGGTGTCGGCGTTCGAGAGGTGCGCGAGCTCCTTGTAGCCGGCCTTCGGTGCGTAGGCGGGCAGCTCGAGCGCGACGTCGACGGACGCGGCGGGCACCTCGCCCAGGTCGAGCTTCGCCGCCATGTCGTGCTTGAAGACCTGCACCTTGCGCTGGTACGCGATCACGATCCGGCCGTTCTGGTTGCGCGCGACGCTCTGCACGTGCACGACGCCGAGCTCGGGCCGCGACGCGGAGCTCTTCACGCCGAGCACGGTCGTCTCGGTCTCGATCGTGTCGCCGACGTGCACGGGCACGCCGAAGCGCATGTCGATGTACTCGAGGTTCGCGCGCGCGTTCTCGGAGATGTCCTCGACCGTCTGGCTGAAGGCGACGGCCAGCACGAGCCCCGGCGGGACGGGCAGCGCGCCATAGCCGTAGGCGCGCGCGTAGCGCAGGTTCTTGTGCAGCGGATTCGCGGTGAACGAGAAGTCCGTGAAGTGCGCGGTGAGGCCCTCGGTCACGGTGCGTCCGCCTTTGTGGCGGAACAGCTGGCCGAGGCGGAAGTCCTCGAGGAAGTTGCCGGTCTTCTTGCGGATCAGCGCCAAGGGGGTTCCTTTCGCGGGGCCGGAGTGTAGAAGCCTGACCCAAAACTCGCACGCCGGGTCTGGACGCGGAGTCTTGCGTCAGGCTTCTAGTCGCGCCCCCGTTCGGCCAGCAAGTGCGGGCGCAGCGCGCCGGCGAGGAAGATCGAGCCGGCGATCGCGATGCCCTCGCCGGGGCCGATCCGACGCCGCGCGAGGGCGAGCGCGCGCTGCGGATCCGGCTCGGTCTCGACGTCGGAGATGCCGCTCGCCCAGGCGAGCGCCGCGAGCTCGTCGGGCGCGAACGAGCGCTGCGGCTCGACCGCGGTGGCGACGCAGAGGCGCGTCACGTCGGCGAGCTCCTCCACGATTCCCGCCGCATCCTTGTCCTTCGACACGCAGAGCACGAGCGCGAAGCGCCGGCCGGGCCAGACGGTTTCGAGCGTCTGGCGCAGCGCGCGCGCGGAGTCGGGCGTATGCGCGCTGTCGAGCAGGACGTCGCCGAAGCGCTCGAGGCGCGCGGGCAGCTCGAGCGTGCGGAGCGCGGCGAGCTCGCCCGCCGCCAGCGCGCGGCCCAGGAAGCGCTCGCTGGCCGCGACCGCGAGCGCGAGGTTCCCCGCCTGGTGCGCGCCGAAAACCCCGCTCTCGACCGCGCGGCCGTCTTCGAGCCGGAAGCGCAGTCCCGACGCCGAGGTGTGTACGTCGAGCGCGGAGACGCCTTCGAGCGGCGCGCCGACGGCGATGCTCTGGGCCGCGATCGCCCCCCAGGCCTCGGGGTCGAGCTCGCCGTGCAGCGCGGGTACGTCCTTGCGGAAGATGCCCGCCTTCTCGCGCGCGATCGCCTCGAGCGTGGTGCCGAGCTTGTCGGTGTGCTCGAGCTGGATGGTCGTGACGACCGAGACCCGTGACTCGACGGCGTTGGTCGAGTCGAGCCGCCCGCCGAGCCCGACCTCGATCGCGGCCGCGTCGACCTTCGCGCGCCGGAAGAGCGCGAGCGCGAGCGCGGTCGAGACGTCGAAGAAGCTCGGACAGAGCTCCGGGTCCGCGCGCAAGCGCTCGATCGCCGGCTGCATCGCGCGCAGCCCCGCGACCAGATCGCGCTCGCCCACCGGCTCGCCGTCGATCCGGAAGCGCTCGCGCCAGCTCACCAGGTGCGGCGAGGTGTACGCGCCGACCCGCAGCCCCGCCGCGCGCAGGAGCGCCTCGGTCGCGAGCGTGACGGTGCCCTTCCCCTTCGAGCCCGCGACGTGCACGCAGTCGAGACCGCGTTCGGGGTTGCCCGTGGCGGCCAGGAGCGCGCGGATCGGGGTGAGCCCGAGACGCTCGTAGTCGTACTGCGTCTTCTTCTCGCGGTTGATCAGACCGTCGAGATAGCGCTCGGCATCGTGCAGCGTCGAAAGCTCCATCTCTGCTAGCCTGACTCCGTGGTGCCGCGCTCCGAAACGGGCGTCCGCTGGTGGCTCTACGCACCGCCGACGCCGAAGCTCGAGTCCCTGCTCGCGGATCCCGAGCGCGTCCTGGCCGGTCCCGGGATTCTTGCCCGCGAGTCGGCGGGCCGCAAACGCTTCTTCCGCGTCGACGGCGGCGGGGCCGAGCCCGCTCTCTACGTGAAGATCTTCGCGCTGCGCCCCGGTGTAGGGCGGATGCGCTACTTCCTGCGCCCGTCGAAGGCGCGCCGGGAACGCGCGACCGCGGAGCGGCTGGCGAAGCTCGGCTTCGAGGTGGCCGCGCCGATCGCGGTCGGCGAGCGGCGGCGCCTCGGAGTGCTCGAGCGCAGCTACTCGGTGATCCGCGAGATCGAGGCGCGCGATCTGGTCCGGTTGCTCGGCGGCGATCCGCAGGGCGGCGGCGCGCTGGAGGGAGCAGAGCGGCGCGCGCTGCTCGAGCGCTTCGGCGCGTTCGCGCGGCGTCTGCACGACGCGGGCGTGGATCAGGACGACTTCGCGCCCAACAACTTCCTGGCGCGGCCGGAAGGCTCGTTCGTGCTGATCGACTTCGAGCGCTGCCGCGTGCGCCGCGGGCCGCTCGGGGACTCGCGCTACACGCAGCTCGCGAAGCTCCACCGCCGCGACCTGGGGGTCTCGCGCAGCGATCGTCTGCGCTTCCTGCGCGCGTATCTGGGCGCGGACGCGGGCCGCGCCGAGCGTCGAGCGGCCTGGCGGCGCATCTGGCCGGAGTTCCGCCGCGTCCGCGGGCACGACGCGCGGCACGCCGAGGTGGCGGCGTTCCGCGAGGGACGAAACCTCGCGCGCGAGGGCGACGCCTGGGTCATGCGCGCGCGCGCCAGAAGCAAGACGATCGCGCTCGAGCTCGGTCCCGAGGCCGCGCGCCTTTGCTGGCTGCGGGCGCACCAGCTCGAGCGGCTCGGTCTGCCAGCGCTGCGGCCGGTGCGGCTCGACGGCGGACGGGTGGAGCTGCTCGATCCCGGCGCGTCGCTGCCGCGCGCTCCCGCCGATCAGGTGATCGGCCGCTCGCTGGCCGCGCTCGCGCCCTGGGGCCGCTTCAGCGCGCCGCCCCAGTGGCTGTTCACGAGCCAGGGCGCGCTGCTGCGCAATCCGCAGGCCTTCGAGCTCGAGCTCTGATCCGGGCCTACAGGAACAGGTAGCCGTTGCGCTTGCAGGTCTTGCAGATCGTGTCGCGCGTCGGGCTCATGCCAAGGATCTCTCGGCGCGCCTCGGTGTAGGGCACGCCGTTCCAGATCTCGGCGAAGTCGCGCTCGTGGATCGAGCCGTAGTGGTGGGTCTCGCTGTAGACGCTGCAGCAGGCGAGCACCTTGCCGTCCCAGTTGATGGCGGTGTCCTTCCACGGGAGCAGGCAACGGGTCTCGCGCTGCGCGGTCTTCGTCTCGCGGTCGAAGGCGAGATGCTCCTTGCCCTCGGGCAGCCAGTGGCCGTCGCGCGCGAGCGCCTGGTCCGCGGTCTCGAAGATCTCCTTGCCCATGTCCGTGCGCGCGGCATTGAGCTGCAGCTCGACGCCCAGCTCGCGCGCGAGGTCCCTCGCGAGCGGAATCTCGTGCTCGTTGTGCTTGAAGACGTGGAAGAGCCAGACGATGCGCGTGAAGTACGCGCCGAGCTCTTCGCGCTTGGCGACGAGCAGGCGCACGTTGTCCATCACGCGCTTCCAGTCACCGCCGACCCGGTAGCGCGCGTAGCTCTCCGCGGTCGCGCCGTCCGCCGAGACGTAGATCTTCTTGACCCGCGCGCGCAGCAGGCCCTCGGCGACGGCCGGCGACAGGTCGTTCAGGTGCGATGAGATCTTCACCGAGACGCGGCGCGCGAACGCGAGCTCGCACATGCGCACGAGGTCGGTGTTGAGCAGCGGCTCGCCCCAGTTGTAGAGCCGGATCGTGATCAGATCGCGGCCGAGCTGGTCGAGGATCTTCTCGAACGACGCGAGCGAGAGCATGCCCTTCGCCGCGGAGCGATCGCCCTGGCCCGTGGGGCAGAGCGGACAGCGCAGGTCGCAGATGTTGCCCGACTCGACGCTGATCTTCGTCGGCCGGTAAGGCAGCCGCACCAGCCGAACGCGCGGCGCCACCCACTCCATGCCCCGGTTGTAGAGCTTGCGCAGCGAGAGGAAGCGCAGCTCGGCGACCAGGATCTGGAGACGGGTCACTGCGCCATGTAGCGCTTCCAAGCCCGGTACTTCGAGACGGCCTCGTCGTTGCTGTCGATCGCCGGGTAGAAGTACCGGACGGCGTGGCCGCACGTGCGGCAGATCTTGTAGCAGAACTTGAAACCGTCGATCTCGCGCGTGTTGCCGACGAGCTCGCGGTTCTCATCCGTGCAGCAGTCCTTGGGGAACGGCGGCGAGATGATCCGGCGCGGGTAGTCGTTGTTCGGCTTCTCGGTGGTCGAGTAGCGGATGATGCTCCGCAGGTTGCGGTGCGGCTTCTGGTCCGCAGGCCGGAGATTGCTTCCGATTCGCTTCACTTTGGTTCTGCCTTCACGTAACGGCCTGCGGGAGGTCATCCAGCAGGCGACTGTAGTCGCGGTACTTCGTCTCGCAGGGAGCTCCGCCGGCGTACTGCCAGCTTCGCCTCCGGGCGCCGACGGCGAGCACGGTCGAGGAACGCGTGCCGTATTCGGCCGTATGGACGCACGGATTCTCTAATGAATTCGAGGGGTCCGCGTGTGCCCCCAGGACCGCCGTCAGGCCCGCCACGAGCGTCTCGAGCCCCGCGGCGAGATCGAGCTTCGCGAGCATCGCCTCGATCCGGCGCACCTTACGGGAGCTCGGATCGTCGGGATCGCGATTGCACACCACGTGGATGCCCGGCTCGAGGCGGCGGGTGTCCAGGCGCTCGCCCTCCCGCTGCCGGGCAAGCCACGTCTCGCGACCGTCGGCAGCGAGCAGGTTGAAAGGCGAGTAGCGCTCCGGGCTCTGGCGGACGTGCTCCTCGGCCGCGCCAGCCGAATCGCGGCCCAGCGCGTCGAGCACCAGCAGACCGCGCGAGCGCGCAGACGGGTCGCGCGCCGCGAGCGGGCGATTGGTGAGACCGACAAAAAGACCCAGAGCGTTCACGCCCATCCACGTCCCGCCGGCCTCGAGATCCTGAGGCGACACGAAAGCCGGCCTTCCATCCGCGGGCACGAAGAGGGCCGGCGGCGCCGCTGGCCGTTTGAAGAACTCGTCCCGATTGGCCGCCACGACGACCGGAAACTCAGGTACGACGCGGTCCAAGAGGATCAGCGTGCACATGGCTCCACGCGTTTTCGGCCCGGCAGCGCCGCGCGACAGCACGGCTCGAGAGCGGGAATCCACGGAACGGCCGCGGTGTTACGAGCACGCAAGTTATCACGAGGGGACGGTTGGCTCAAGCCGACCGTGATCCGGCGCACAGCGCCGGGGCCTGCCTAGCCGGGTGCGCTGGTCGAAACGACGCGCAGATTCGGGGTCCCCGGGCGCGCCGGGCGCTCGATCGGGGCGGGCCGGTCGGCGTCCTTCGGGGGCCGGAACTCGAGCCCGTAGCGCGCGAAAATCGGCGTCAGGACCTCCGCCGAATCGAACAGCGTCTTCCGGACCGACTCCAGGCCGTGCCGCACCGCGTCCGAGCGGCGCCAGAACTCGAGCGGATTCAGGTCGAAGAACTTCTCGTCGGTCTCGCGCGCCTCGATCACGACGATGTCGCCGCGGAAGTGCTCGTCGTGCATGTAGCCGCGCAGGCCCATCGCGAGGCGCGTGTGGAGCATCGTGCGCAGCACCTGGTTCATCACCGTCTGCAGGCCGCGGTCGGCCAGGAACCGGCTCCCGACCTTGCCGAGGGCGTGGGGGTCGTTCAGGTACGGGCGGAACGGGTTGTAGCAGATGATCAGGTCGGCCCCCTGCTCCACCGCTACGTCGATGTTCGCGGTGCGGCGCACCCCCCCGTCGACGTAGTCCACCCCGTTGAAGCGCGCGGGCTTGAAGAACCCGGGTAGCGCGCTCGACGCCTGCACGGCCTCCGAGATGGTCAGGCCGTGGTCGTCCTCGGGCCCGAAGAGCACGCGCTCCGCGCTGTCGAGGTTCGTGGCCGTCAGGTAGAGCTTGCGGCCGGTCTCGCGGTAGAAGTCCGCGAAGTAGTTCGGCACCCCGACCTTGGCCATGTTCGTCGCCAGCCAGCGTTCGAGCGGCGCGTTGTCGAAGATCCCCGACGGGAGCAGCGCGCCGAGCGACGGGAACTCGCGCTTGGGCGAGACCTCCTCGTAGAGCTCCATCAGGAACCCCTCGAGGTGGGTGTAGGTCGGCTCGTCGATCAGGCGGCGCAGGTACGGCCCGACCCGCTCCGGCAGGTCCGGGAGGACCGAGAGCAGATCGAGCAGCAGGCCGGGCAGGTAGCCTGCGAGCCGAGCGCCGAAGACCGTCGCGCGGCCAACCACCTCACCGACGTTCGGGCTGTAGAAGTCGATCGGGCGCAGCTGATCGATGCGGCGCGAGGTGCCCTCGAGCGCCTCGATCATCTCGTCGGGCGTGATGCCGGCGGCCAGCGACGTGGCCAGGAAGGCGCCCGCGGAGAGGCCGACGTAGGTGTCGAGCTCGGTGACCTTCCGCCCGACCAGGAACTCGTCCAGCGCCTTGAGCCCGCCCACCTTGAAGGCGCCGCCCGAGACCGCGCCGCCTGCAAGCACGAGCGCGATCTTGGGGTTCTTCGGGGGCCGGAGGCCGGAGCTGCGCTGGATCAGGGTCAGGCCCACTCGCCCCCCTTTGCGCGGCCTCGAACGGCCGAAGCTCCGGCACCCTCCATGTCGAGGCCATCGGCCCTCGAAATCGGAAACTCCAGCGGCGCGGAATCGCAGCCGTTCTCTGACATACGACGGCGGTCGACTTTACGCAGCGCGTCAGGGAAGTCAACCGAGCGGCGGCGGCCCTTCTAAAGCGCGCAACTTCTGCCGCCGATCCGAGGCTGAAGCGGGCCCTCGGGCGCGGAACGCCAACAGGCGGAAGGCGAGCTAGAATCCGAGGCTCGTCGCGGGAGCGAGCAGTCCTGGAGAGGCACGAGATGAAACGCAGCCGAGGCCGAGAAGCCAGCACGCTCATCCTGGTGGCCAGCCTCTGCCTCTCGCTCGCCTGCGCCAGCTCCCATGCGCCCTCGTCCGATCCCGATCCCGCCGCCGCGAGCGGCGCGGCCGATGCCGCGAACGAGCCGCCGCCGCCGGAGCCGGGCCCGACCGCGGATCCCGCCGCGACTGGCGAACCTACACCGGACGGCGACACCGCTGCGGCGGACCCGGCCGATGCCGCGGAGAGCGCGGAGCCCAAGAAGAAGGCCAGCACGCAGGCCCAGCGCAAGCGCCAGAACGGCATCGCGCGGCGCGCCGAGGCCGGCCTCGAGAGCATGATCATCGGCACCGTGATCGGCGCGCAGGTCGGGGCGGGCGTGGGCGCGCTGATCGGCGCCGCGACGTTCGGCATCTACGGCGTGCTCACCGGTGACGTTCCGTTCGAGTCCGGACGACGCTCCGCTCCGACCGATCCGCGCGCCGGCGGCGCCGACGAGCAGATGGAGAACGAGGTCGAGGAAGAGGTGCAGAAGCAGAAGGACCTCGAGGCCGAGATCGAGGCCGAGCTGAAGCGCCAGGAAGATCTGCTGGCGGCGATCAACAAGCAGGAAGAGGTCAACAAGTCGCTCGAGGAGGAGACGCGCGACTGCGAGGGCGCCGTGAACCCGAGCGATCCGACGGCGGCGCCGAGCCGGCCCTGCCAGCGCGACATCCCCGACTCGATCTTCGAGACCGAGACGAAGAAGGCGCCGAGCGGGAAGCAGGAGCAGACCGTGAAGACGCTCGACGCGGATCGCGACGGGCGCCCCGAGATCCAGATCGTCATCGATCCGAAATCCGGTCAGACGCTCTCGCGCGCCGAGGACACCGATTACGACGGCACGCTCGACGCGAAGAACGCGTACCTGCCCGACGGCCGGCTGGCCTCGCGCGAGGAGGACACGAACCAGGACGGCAAGCCCGATCGCTGGCTCCAGTACGACGGCAACGACACCGCGGCGCGGGTCGAGGTCGACCGCAACTTCGACGGCGTGCGCGACGGCGTCTTCCAGTACCAGGCGGGCGTGCTCGTGTACGAGGAGCACGACTCGAACGGCGACGGCAAGCCCGACCGCCGGGTCGAGTACATCGCGGGCAAGCGCAACGTCGAGATCGAGGACGCGAACCAGGACGGCGTCATGGACGCGCACACCTACTTCGACGCGAGCGGCATCCCGAACCGGGTCGAGCGCGACAAGAACCAGGACGGCAAGACGGACGTCTGGGAGTTCTTCGAGGGCAAGGACGCGGCGAAGGTCGTGATCGTGCGCAAGGAAGAGGACACGAACGGCGACGGCTCGGTCGACATCACGTCCTACTACGAGAAGGGCAAGCTCGTTCGCAAGGAAGTGTCCGACCCCTCCGTGCTGAACTAGGACCGTCGGCCGGGGCTACGGCTTCGCGGCCTCCGGCTTCTCCTTCTCGATCCCGATCTCGAGCACGCGCTCGCGCTCCTGCTTGCGGAACGCGTTTTGGCGGTCGCGCTCGAGCTTGAGCTGGATCTCGCGATTGCGCTGGCGGATGCGATCGCGCTCGGCCGAGAGCTCGAGGTCGGTCATTCCCTGCTGGGCGAAGTTGAGATCGAACTCCGTCGAGCCCCGCGAGCCGTCAGAGGCGAGCGCCGAGACGCGGATGCGGTTCATGCCCGCGCGCACGGGCACGAAGCCCTGGAACGATCCGTCGGGCGCGAGCAGGATGTCATTCGGCCCCGCCCACTCCATGAGCGTCAGGTTGACCGCCACCACGTCCTCGACGTTCGCGAACGACACCCCCGAGAGCAGCGCGACGATGTCGCCGGGGCGACGCACGGGTGTGTACAAGCCGCCGGTCGCCTTCGCCATCTCCGTCGCCGCCACGGGATAGTCGATCGCCAGCGGGCCGAGCCCGTAGACGTTCATCATCACGCCCGCGACCTTGGCGAGCTGCGCCGCGTCGATCGCGGCGAGCATGTCCTCCTTGTCCTCGATGTTCGCGAGGCCGAAGGGCAGCGACGGCTTCCCGTCGGTGAGGAACAGGATCACCTTCTTCGCGTTCGGCCGCGGCACCGACACCGCCCCGGGCAGCCCCGCCAGCTCGCGCAGCGCGAGCTTCACGCCCGCCTCCATGTTCGTGCCGCCGTTCGGCCCGCGCAGCAGCACCGCGTCGAGCGAGCGACGCACCGCGGTGTAATCGGGCGTCAACGCCTGCTCGAGCAGCGCGTCGTCCCCGCGCCCGAGACGCCGCTGGCTCATCGGATCGACCTCGCCCGAGAACGAGACGACGCCCACGTGCACGCGCTGCGGATCGAGCCCGTCGAGGAGTGCCCTCGCGGCCGACACCTCAGCCGCGAGCACGGAATCGTCCGGATCGGTGTTCGCCGTGTCCGGCTGGCTCGAGACGGGCGAGCGCTGCGTCTCGCCGAGCACGCCGTCGCTGTCGATGTCCATCCCGCTCGGGTATTCGGTGGAGCCCGAGACGTCGAGCACGAGGATGATCTCGAAGGCCGTCGGCCGCTCGCCCGCGATGGCGAGCCCCGCGAGCGGCGCCATGTCGGTCTTGTTCCTGATCGTCTCGCCGGGGTGCGGCGTCCGGATCTGGATCTGCACCGCGTCCTGCGCAAGCGCATGGGCGCTTCCGAACGACAGGGGCGCAGCGAGCGCTAGGCCGAGCACGAGGGCCGCGCGCGGCCGGGTGAAGGGGCGCGTCACGTTTCGATGTTACTGCGGCGCGTCGCCGCTCTGCATCACTTCCTCGTCGGGCCGGATCTCGATCTCGACGCGGCGGTTCTGTTGGCGGCCCTCGGCGGTCGAGTTCGTCGAGACCGGCATCTTCGAGCCGAAGCCGATCGCGCTGATGCGCGCCGGCTGGACGCCTTCCGAGACCAGGTAGTTGCGCACGGTGTCGGCGCGCTCTTCGGAGAGCTTCTGGTTGTAGCGATCGTCGCCCTGCGAGTCGGTGTGGCCCTTGATGATCAAGCGCTGCTTCGGGTAGTTGGCGAAGGTCTGCCCCAGCGAGCGCAGGCGGTCGTAGCCGCCCGGCGCGAGGGAGGCGGAGTTCGTGTCGAACAGGATCCCGCCCGCGAAGTTCACGACCAGCGAGTCGTCCTTGCGCTCGACTTCGGCGCCTGGAATCGCGTCGAGCTCCTTGGCTTGCTTGTCGAGGTAGTTGCCGACCAGCCCGCCCGCGACGGCGCCGGTGGCGGCGCCGATCAGCGCGCCGCCCGCCCGGTGCTTCTTGCCGCCGATCGCGGCGCCTGCCGCCGCGCCCGCGAGCGTACCGACCACCGCGCCCTGCTTGGTCTTGGTGTCGAGCAGCCCGCCTTCGGCGCACCCGAGAGTCGTCGCAAAGCAAGTGAGCGCAGCCATGGCGGTCAAGCCCTGGAAAATCCGCATCGCATCTCCCTTTCGTGCACCAGAATGCCGGGCGCAGCGCGCACAGAGTAGGACGGCTAGCCGCCCGGCGCACGGGGCGACGAAGCTTCGCGCCAATGCTCTTCGATCGCGCGAACGGCTTCGACCAGCACCCGACCGACGCTATTCAGGCTCTCGGCGGACACCGCCCCGAGGTCGTCCCCCGCAGTGTGCCAGAGCGGCCCGGGGGAGACGCGCGCGCCGAACTGGAAGTCGATCAGGGCCAGGACCTGCTCGACACCCCGCGACTGGAACGGCGAGTGATCGTCGACGACGCCCATCATCGCGTCCTCGTCGACGAGCCCGCCGTACCCGAGCTTCTGCGCCTCGCGCATGAAGATGCCGCGCAGGGTCGGCGAGGAGCCGATGTCCAAAACCAGGTTCAAGTCCTCGTCTCCGACCATGTCGACCAGGACCACGCTGCGAACGCTCGCGAGGCTCCCGTCCTGCTTCATCCGCTCCGCGAGAGCCGTGCTGCCGTAGAGGCCGTCGGTCCGCGTGATGTTCGCGCCGAACGCCTCCTCGCCGTCCGCGAAGACGAGCTCGGTCGTGAGCGGCAGCTCGCGCGACGCGAGCACGCGCGCGAGCTCGAGCAGGACGGCCGTGCCCGACGCGCCGTCGTTCGCGCCGACGAAGACGATCCCGGGCAGGTTCTTCGTGTCGTAGTGAGTGATCAGAATCACCCGATCCGCGCTCGCCCCCGGCTTGCGGGCGATCAGGTTCACCATCGGCACGGTCTCCCCTCCGGGCGGCCCCGCGCGAAACGCATGCTCCTCGACCGGCCAGCCCGCCTGGCGCAGGCGATCGCGAATCAGCGCGCGCGCCTTCTCGGCGCCGGTCGAGCCCGCGGGCCGCGGACCGATCTTCACGAGCGCCTCGAGATCCGCGAACGCGCGCGCGCCGTCGAAGCCGGTGGGTGCGGCCGCCGACGGCGGCGCCGCCGTTCGGTCGCCGCAGCCGAGTGCGAGCAGCAGGACCAGAAGCGCCGGGACTCTCAGAACAGCGACCCCGTCGGTCGCAGGCCGGGCAGACGATCCGCGTCCTCGCGGTTCGCCGCGACCTCGCCGCGCAGGTCCTCGACCGCTCGCAGAAGGGCTTCCGACTCACTGGCCGTCATTGCACGATCGTACACCGCCGCGCGTCCCGGGGGTCACGCCACCTTCCGGCTGCGCGTGCGACATAGGAGAGGCACGGTCTCTCGGTCCCGCGCGAGGTCGGCGTGCTGCTGCGCGTGTTCGGCGCGACGCTTCAGGTGATCGAGGGTGTCCGCGTCGCGGTCGAGGTCGAAGCCGGCGCGGGGTTGCCCGCGTTCCACATCGTCGGCCAGGCGGATCGCGTGGTGAACGAGAGCCGCGATCGCATTCGCGCCGCGTTCCGTCACGCCGGTCTCGACTTTCCGCCGGGGCGGGTGACGGTGAATCTCGCGCCGACCGGGCTGCCGAAGGTGGGCTCCGCGCTCGACCTGCCGATCGCCGTCGCCATCGCGGGTACGCGGGTCGAGCTTCCCGAGGAACGGCTGTCGCGCGCGCTGTTCATGGGTGAGCTCGGGCTCGACGCCGGGCTCCGGCCCGTACGCGGCGTGCTGGCGATGCTCGGCGCGGTCGAGGACGGAGCGATCCGCGAGGTCGTGGTGCCGAGCGAGAATCTGTCCGAAGCCTCGCTCTGGCCGGGGATCGAGGCGCACGGCGCCGCCGACCTCGGCGCGGTGCTGCGTTGGCTGCGCGACGGCGAGGCTCTCGAGTCCGCGCGCGTGCTCACGCGCCCCGGCGATGCGCCGGCCGAGATCCACGACCTCGCCGACGTGCACGGCCAGGAGAGCGCGAAGCGCGCGCTCGAGATCGCGGCCGCGGGTGCGCACAACTTGTTGATGGTCGGTCCGCCGGGAAGCGGCAAGACGCTGCTCGCTCGCCGTCTGCCTGGCATCCTGCCGCCGCTCGAGCTCGAAGCGGCGCTGGAGGCGACGCGAATCCACAGCGCGGCGGGAGCGCTCGGAAGCCGCGGACTCCTCGAGCGACCGCCGTTCCGCGCGCCCCACCACAGCACGTCGGACGCGGGCATGGCGGGCGGCGGTCGGCCGCTCCGTCCCGGCGAGATCTCGCTCGCCCACCGCGGCGTGCTCTTTCTCGACGAGCTGCCCGAGTTCCGCCGACCCGTGCTCGAAGCGCTCCGCCAGCCGCTCGAAGAGGGCGAGATCCGGATCGTGCGCTCGCACGGCAGCGTGCGCCTGCCCGCGCGCTTTCAGCTCGTCGCCGCGATGAACCCCTGCGCGTGCGGCTGGCGAGGCTCGGCGGCGCGCGAGTGCCGCTGTCTCGAGCCCGAGGTCGCGCGCTACCGGGCGAAGCTCTCCGGGCCGCTGCTCGACCGGATCGATCTGCACGTCGCGGTCGCGGCCGTACCGTGGCGCGAGATGCTGCGCGAGGGACGCAGCGGTGAATCGAGCGCGACCGTGCTCGCGCGCGTGCGCGCCGCGCGCCGACGCCAGAGTGCGCGCTCGGCGGGCGAGGCGTGGCAGACGAACGCCGAGCTGCCCGCGGCAGCGCTCGGGCGCCACTGCGCGCTGCGCGCCGACGCACGGGCGCTGCTCGAGCGCGCGGTCGGCGCGCTCGGCCTCTCGATGCGCGCGTTCGTGCGCAGCCTGCGCGTGGCGCGGACGATCGCGGACCTCGCGGGCTCGGACGCGGTCGACGCCGCGCACGTCGCCGAGGCGATCACGTACCGCGAGGCGGAGAAGCCGCGCTAGCCCGGCTCCGGTTCAGCTCAGCGCGCGACCGGCGAATAGCGGATGACCACGCGCGAGCCGTCGCCGTAGCTCGACTCGAAGCGCGGCTTCCACTTGCTCCACTCGTCCGGGTACTTCACCGCGTAGGCGGCGAGGAGCCGATCGAAGACCGCGCGGTCCTTGTCGATGCGCGCGGTCGCGTCGAAGCTCGGCGCGGTCGCGAGCTTCTCGGGTGAGCTCTTGTACGGCCCGAAGTCTCCCACCCAGACGCGTGCGCGATCGCGACCCTTGTCGAGCGCGCGCACCTTCCAGGTCTTCGTCGCCGTCGCGAGCACGACGTCGCCGCCGTCGACGAAGAACCAGACCTCGCCGTGACAGGTGCTCTCCTTCCCGTCCTTCGAGAGCGGCGAGACGTAGACGAGCGGGCTCGTCTTCGCGACCTCGAGCCAGCTCGGGCCGGCAGCGGCAAAGACCGCGCGAGGGAGGAGCGCCGCCGCGCCGAGAGCGAGTGCGCCGCCGACGAGCAGCTCGCGGCGCGAGAGCTCGAGCCGTTTGACTTCAGACATCGCGAGCGACCTCCTGCTGGCAGCCTGAGCTTGCAACCTAGCGGGCCGGGCGCAGCGCCGCGAGCAGGTTCGCCACCTTCGCGTTCGCCGGATCGCGCGCCGCCGCGCGCTCGAGCCGCGCGATTGCATCGGCCGTGCGTCCGAGCTTCGAAAGCGCATAGCCCGAGTGAAAGAGCGCCTCGACGTGGTGCGGGTCGAGCGCGAGCGCGCTGTCGTACGCGAGGAGCGCGTCGCTGAAGAGGTCCTTCTCGGCCGCGGCGTAGCCCTTCGCGACCCAGGCCGCGGCGGTCGGGTGCAAGGCCAGGCTCGCATCGAAGGCGCGGTTCGCCGCGTCGATCTCACCCGCGCGCAGACGCAGGAGGCCGATCTTGAGCTGGAGCTCCGGACTCGCGCGGCCGACCATGCGCAGGTTCCGCTCCGCGCGCTCGACGCGCACGACGTCACCCCGATCGAAGCCCTTCGTGACGCCGACACTCTGCTCGAACACGCTGAACAGCGACACGCCCAGGGAGAGCGCGCCGAACGCGCTCACCATCGCGCGCGCCGGCGTCAGCGCCGGGGCGACGAGCGGCGCCGCGTCCTTCGCCGGCGCCGAGCGCACCAGCACGTCCGAGACGCGCCGATCGCGCAGCTTCCAGATCACGCCATCCAGCATGAAGTGGTGCAGGTTCACGAGCGCCGCGACCAGCACGCCCAGGCCCGCGTCGAACGGCAGCTTGCCGAGCACCCCCGGCGCGAAGAGCAGCGCGGGAGCGGTCCAGGCCACGGAGCCGACCGCGAGCGAGCGGAGGTAGAAGGTGCCGAGCCCCGACGCGCGTGCCGTCGACTCCGCGTACGACGCGGTGATCCAGATGTACTGCGCCGCGTGCGCGAGCGCGATCCACAGGAACGAGTACTGCGCGTGCTCGAGACCGAGCGGCTCGAGTCCCGGGAGGAGGCGCCAGTTCCGCGCGATCACTGGCAGCACGAACCAGAGCGACTGCGACGCGATCAGGCAGAAAGTGGGCGCGAGCGTCCGCAGCGGCGCGCGCCGCGCGAGCAGCCCGATGGCGCCGGCCGAGGCCAGGAGCCACGCGACGCTGCCGATCGCGATCGCGGGGTCTCGCACGCTTGCCGGAATGCCGAGCGTGACGACCGAGAACTGGTAGCCGCTGATCCCATCCGGTGTATATGGCGGCGAGCCCTGCCCGTGCAGAGAGAAGAAGGCGAGCGCGAACGAGATCACGAACGACGCGCGGAGCAGCCGCACCGCCAGCGGCGTCGGCTCGGCGCCGCGCCGCTTCAGCAGCATCAGCGCGACGCCGTAGTTCTGCGCGGTGTAGTGCCACGGGCTCCACGTCAGGTAGAGCGTGATCACGAGCGAGCCGACCTCGACGCTGCGCAGGCCGAACCAGAAGAGCGCGCACAGCGCCAGGGTCCCCCACAGCGCGAACAGCGCGTGCGCGTTGCGCTCCTGCGCGTCGTCGTAGACGCGCAGCAGGGTGGCGCCGTAGTGCGGCGTGGAGACGATCAGCGCTGCGATCGGAAGCACGGCCAGCGGGACGAGCTCCCGAAGCTGCGGACCCGCGATGCACTGCACCGCGAAGACCGCTGCGTACGCGAGGCCACAGCCGAACAGCAGATCGGGGACTGGCCCGAAGAGCCAGCGCCGCGGCGCACGCATCTTCCCGCTCACCTGCCCGCGCATCGGCTCCCCTTCGTTGCGATCCTTGGAGGGCAGCCGCTAGCGGCCCGAACCCGAAGTTCCGAAGCGATTCTCGCGGTCGAGGCGCCGCGCTCGCAAGGCGCCGCCAGCGGCCCGCAGGCTGCTGGCCCGCGGGTGGCGAGGCGAATCCGTTGATTCGTCGAGCGAGTGCAACGCCGCGAGCGCGGATGCATCGGCCGCCGAGAACGCGAGCGAACTTCGGGTTCGGACCACTATCGGCGCGTTCCCCGGTTGCGCGTCCTTCGTCCGACGCGTTCGGCGAGCAAGACGATGTGTCGAAGCGCGGGATTCTCGCCGGCCACGGTTCCGCCGGGCTTGGGCTCGGCGGCTTCGACGAGCCGCAGTCCCGCCGTGCGCAGCGCGGCGAGCAGCGCGGGCAAGGTCGCGAGCACGGCGTGAGGCGCCGCACCTTGCACCTCGCGCCACGGATGCTCGAGCGCCAGCACCATCCGCCCGCGCGGGTGCAGGAGCTTCCCGGCCACGCGCAGGAGCGCCTCGGGATCGGGGCTGTCGTCGAGACAGTGCGCGGCCGTGATCACGTCGAAGGGACCGCGCACGGGCACCGCCGGCTCGAGCAGGTCCGGCGTGACGACCACTTCGGCGCCTTGTTGCGCGAGGCTGCGCGCGATCGCGCTCGACCCGGCGCCGATCTCGAGCACGCGCTTGCCCTGGACGCGGCCGACGAGCTCGAGCACGGCGTGCTGCACGCTCTCGCGTTCCGTCGGCAGCTCGTCGCGCAAGTGCGCGGACTCGCGCAGGCGCGCGGTCACGTGGTTCCAGGAGTCCGGGCCGGGAGGCGGATTGCGCCGACGGGTCATCGCGAATCAGATGATAGCCACGTCGCGCGCTCAGGTCTCGTCCGCGAGCTCCATCTCGAGCATGCGTGCCTCCACCTCCTCGCGGGTGTGCACGCGGCCCTGACCGATGCCCTCGCAGATCCGCCGCGCATCGTCGGTGAAGCGCCCGTCCGCCACCAGGTCGCGCCAGAATGGAAACGTGCGGCACTGCGTCGGGCGCGCGCCGTAGACGGTGCAGCGGTTCGTGCCGGGCTCGAGGAAGACGCACGCGTCGCCCTTGAAGAGGAGCTGCGTCCAGCCGTACTCGTCCTTGAACGTGTAGCGGCTGCGGAATGCCGGAAGCGCGAGTCCGAGCTCGGTGGCCAGCTCGCGCTGCTCGTCGCCGTTCAGGTACACGTGCGCGTACTCGCCGCGCGCCGTGCAGCAGGCGCCGCACTGCGTGCATTCGAAGCGGAGTCCGGCCTTCGCGCTCACACGCGCACCTCGCGCATCAGCACGAGAGCGGCGTCGATGTCCGCGGCGGTGACATCCAGGTGCGTCACCGCGCGGAGCGCGTCCGAGGCGACCGGATTCGCGAGCACGCCGCGCGCGCGCAGCGCCGCGCTCCACGCCGCGGCGCCCGCGCGCTCGAACATCACGATGTTCGACTCGGGCGCTGCCGGCACGCGGATGCCGGGAATCTCCGCCAGCCCCGCGGCCAGCCGTCGCGCGTTCGCGTGGTCGTCGGCGAGGCGCTTCCGGTTCTGCTCGAGCGCGAAGATGCCCGCGGCGGCGAGGATGCCCGCCTGGCGCATTCCCCCGCCCTGCTGCTTGCGGAAGCGGTGGGCGCGCTCGATCAGCGCGCGCGAGCCGGCGACGAGCGAGCCGACCGGCGCGCCGAGCCCCTTCGACAGGCAGAAGCTGACGGTGTCGAACGGCTCGGCCCAGCGCGCGGCCGGGATCCCCGTCGCCGCCTCCGCGTTGAAGAGCCGCGCGCCGTCCATGTGCATGCGCAGGCCCAGCGCCTTCGCCGCACTGGCGACGCGCTCGAGCTTTTCGAACGGGAAGACGCGCCCGCCCGAGCGGTTGTGCGTGTTCTCGACGAGCAGCGCGCGCGTGCGCGGAAAGTGATCGTCGGCCGGGTACACGCCCGCGCGCAGCTCGTCGGCGTCGAAGGCGCCGTCCGCGCCGATCTGCACGAGCTGCAGGCCGCCGAGCGCCGCGGCCGCGCCGGACTCGTACAGAACCACGTGGGCGTCGCGCGGCGCGATCACCGCGTCGCCCGACTCGGTCAGCGCGCGCAGCGCGATCTGGTTCGCCATCGTGCCCGACGGCACGAACAGCGCGGCCTCCTTGCCGACGAGCGCCGCGGCCATCGTCTGCAAGCGGTTGACGGTGGGATCCTCGCCGTAGACGTCGTCGCCGACCTCGGCCTGCGCCATCGCCTCGCGCATCGCCGCGCTCGGCTTCGTGACCGTGTCGCTGCGCAGGTCGATCGGCTTCACGGCGCCGAGTATAGCGGCGGATCGAACGGGGGATTGCGCAGCTCCAGCACGCGCGCGCCGCCGTCGAGCTGGAGCTCCGTGCGTCCGGACGGGAAGACGACCTCGACCGCCTCGCCCGCGCGCGGCTCGTAGATCGCGTAGCGGATCGAGCACGCGCCCGAGCGAAGCAGCGCGAACAGCGCTCCGGCTTCGAGCGGTACGTCGGGACAGACGGTCCGCGCGCCGCTGAACATCTGCCGGTACGGATCGAGCTGCCAGCCGAAGATGGAGACGTTCTGGTGCGCGTCCACGCCCGCGAAGCCGGGCACGCGCCGACCCGCCGCGAGGAGCTCGTCCAGCTTGGCGAGCTCGCGGGTCGGCCGGACCCAGAGACCCGCGAGCTGACCGGGCCGATCGAACGCGAAGCGCAGCACCCGGAACGGCAGCAGCGGGCCGTACAGGCGCGTGAAGTCCGAGGCGTTGTTCTGCACCTCCAGCCCGTCGAAGTCGGCGTCCCAGTCGCGCCAGCCGCCGTGCGAGAAAGGATGGGGCACGACCGCGAAGCCGCCCTGCGCGTGGATGTCGGCGATGACGTCGCGCCCGGGCCGGCCGATCGCGGGCACGCTCTGGTCGATGTCGAGCCCGAGCACGTGACCGTCCTCGGAGGCGAACTCGGCGCCGACGAGGACCAGCACGCGCCGGCCGTTCGGCGCGATCTGCAGCCCGGCGTGCTCGATGCCCGGGAGAGGGCCGGGCTCCTCGACGTCGGCATGGTCGGTCAGCACCACGAAGTCGATCTGGGCCTCGCCCGCCGCTTGGAGCACCGCCTCGAACGGCGCGTCACTGTCGTGTGACGGCGCGTGGTGGACGTGGATGACGCCGATGAGCGCGGCGAGTGCGAGCGCCTTCATCGGCGCCCCTCCGTGGGCAGCGCGGGGTCGAACGCGCCGCAGTTCAGTGGCTGGCGTTCATGCGCGCCGCGACCGCGGCGGCCTCCTCGGCCTCCGGGATGCGGCCCTGGCGCTGCAGGAAGCGCGAGAGGCTGGTGTGGAAGAGCGGCTCGGCTGGATCGCACTCGATCGCCTTCTTGATCGTCGCGACCGCATCGTCCAATCGGTTCTGGCGACTGTAGACCTCGGCCAGGCCCTGGTAGGCGAGACCGAAGCGCGGGTCGCGCTCGATCACGCGCTGGTACGCCTCGACCGACGCGGGGTAGTCGCCTTTGACGAAGGCATCGAACGCCTGCTGATAGATCGCGCGCAGCTCCGACATCCGATCCTCCGGCCGCTAGTCTAGCAGCCTATGGACTGGCAGCCGATGAGAGCCGCATGACTTCGCTCGAAATCACGGAGCTGCTCGGGGACGGAATCGGCGCCGAGCTGCGCGAGTCCGTGCATGCGGTCGCGGCGCGGCTGCCGCTCGAGATCGCATTCCGGCCGGTGGACCTCTCGCTCGAGCGCCGGCGGGCCGGGTCGAGCGCGGCCTATGACGAGGCGGTCGAGTCGCTCGAGCGCACGAAGCTCGGCCTCAAGTACCCGACGGTGACGGAGGGCGAGAGCCCGAACGCCGTCCTGCGCACGCGGCTCGAGCTCTCGGTGATCCACCGGCCGGTGCACTCGCTGCGCGGCATCGAGTCGGCGTTCAAGGAGAAGGTGGCGCTCGAGATCGTGCGTGTCGCGACCGGCGGCACGTACGACGACCCCGGCCAGCGCATCGGCAACGACGTCGCCGTCTCGCTGCGCATCATCGAGCGCCGGCCCTGCGCCGAGGCGGCGCGCTTCGCGTTCCAGTTCGCGCGCAAGCACGGGCTCTCGGTGACGTCGTCCTCGAAGCACACCATCCAGCGCGCGACCGACGGCTTCTTCGAGGCGATCGTGCGCGAGGTCGCGAGCGACTTCCCGGAGGTGCCGCACCGGGTCGAGCTCTTCGACGCCCTGCTCGCGAAGATCTGCCTGCGCCCGCGCGACTTCTCGGTGGTGCTGACCCTGAACGAGTACGGCGACTTCCTCTCCGACATGGCGTGCGGCCTGATCGGCAGCATGGGTCTGGGCGCGAGCGGGAACTACTCGTTCACGAAGACCGGCGAGATCGACGTCGCGCTCTTCGACCCGGCGGGCGGAACCGCGCCGGACATCGCGGGCCGCGGCGTCTGCAACCCGACGGCCGCGCTGCTCGCGTTCGCGCTGCTGCTCGAGCACGCGGGGCACGGCGAGCTCGCCGGTGCGCTCCGTGAAGCGATCCTCGACTCGATCGCCAGCGGGAAGTGCACCCGGGACGTCGGCGGCAGCCTCGGCACGGCGGAGTTCACCGCGCGGCTCTGCGACGCGCTCGGCGACGCGCTGCCGTAAGATCGGCCGCATGGAGATCCGGGAGATGCGCGCGGCGGATCGCGTCGCGGTGCTCGACCTGCTCGAGCACGCCTTCGGCGTGCGCGAGCTCTTCGAGCGCTACATGGACTTCGACCCGGCGTTCGCCTGGGAGGACCTCTGGCTCGCGCTCGACGGCGGGCGGCCGGTCTCGTGCGTGCAGATCTTCTCGAAGACCATCCGGCTGCGCGGCGAGGCCGTGAAGCTCGGCGGGATCGGCAGCGTCGCCACGCACACATCGGCGCGCGGGAAGGGGCTCGCGTCCGAGCTTCTGCGCCGCGCGATCGAGTCCATGCGCGCCCGCGGCATGGCGCTCTCGCTGCTCTTCACCGGCCGCTTCACGTTCTACGAGCCGCTCGGCTGGCAGCAGATGTCGCTGCGCTTCTTCAAGCTCGCGGCCGGCGCGCGCGTCGGCACGGTCGACCCGAGTACCGTGGAGCGGGCCTATGCGCCCGCGGATCTCGATGATGTGGCGGCGCTCTACGACGCCTACACCGAGCTGCTGTCGGGGCCGACGATCCGCGACGCGCGCTACTGGGCCGGACAGCTCCGGACCGCGGGCACGCCCGAGGAGAACTTCCGCGTTGCCGAGAGGGGCGGCGAGATCGTCGCGTACGCGCGCGCGGCGTCGTTCGGCGGGCGCATGCAGGTGCTCGAGTACGCGCGCGGCGCGAATGGCGCGGACGGGCTCGCGCGCCTGCTGCTCTCGCTCGTGCCCGCGGAGCACAGCCTGGCCGTGCCGCTGGTGCGCGACGCGGGCCTCGGCGACGCGCTGCACGCGCAGGGGCTCGCGATCTCGCCCGGCGAGAACCCGTCCGCGATGTGGCGCGTGCTCGATGCACCGACCCTGGCTCAGATCGCGGGCGCATCACCGACGACGCCCGACCGCGGGCTGCTCGAGGCGCTGGTCGGCGGGCCGCTGGTCACGTACTGGCCCTCCGACCGCTTCTAGTGTCATGGGCGCCCCGCGCCTTGACGCGCGCACGGCGCGCACGTACCGTGCGCAGATCGTGATTCAACGGACCCACACCGCGCTCCTTCTTCTCGGCCTTACCGGGGCGGGCGGGGTCCACCCGGTGCTCAGAGGCTGAGCACCGGTCCCAGGCAGCAAGTCGGACCTCTCCCGCCGAAACGGCCGGAGAGGTTTTTTTGTGCCCGCGGGACGCTCCCGCGACCTCTTTCGGCCCGCTCGGCGAGCAGGTCCGCCAAGGAGGTCGTCATGCAGAACGGAAACGGTTCGAGTGAAAAGAGTCGCGAGCGGGTCGTCGTCTTCGACACCACCCTGCGCGACGGCGAGCAAGCGGCGGGCGTCTGCTTCTCGAAGCGCGCGAAGGTCGAGATCGCGGGGCTGCTCGACGCGATGGGCGTCGACGTGATCGAGGCCGGCTTTCCAGCCGCGTCGTCGGGCGAGCACGAGGCGGTGCGCGCGGTCGCGGAGAGCGTGAAGCGCGCCACGGTCTGCGGGCTCTCGCGCGCGCTGCCCGCGGAGATCGACACCACCTGGTTCGCGTTGCGCCGCGCGCGGCGGCCACGGCTTCACGTGTTCCTGTCGAGCTCCGAGATCCATCTGGCCCACCAGCTCCGGCGCGGCGCGGACGAAGTCGTCGAGATGGCCAGCAAGGCGGTCGCGCACGCGCGAACCTACACCGACGACGTCGAGTTCAGCGCCATGGACGCGACGCGCGCGGAGCCGGAGCTGATCGCGCGGCTCGCGCGCGCGGCGATCGCGGCGGGCGCGACCACGATCAACCTGCCCGACACCGTCGGGTGTGCGCGCCCGGAGCAGGTCGCCGCGATGTTCGCCGAGGTGCGGCGGCGCGTGCCGGAGATCGAAGCCGTGGTTGCTTCGTTTCACGGGCAGGACGACCTGGGCATGGCGACCGCGAACTCGCTGGCCGCGATCGCCGCAGGCGCGCGCCAGGTCGAGCTGGCGGTGAACGGGCTGGGCGAGCGCGCGGGCAACACGGCGTTCGAGGAGGTCGTGATGGCGCTGCGCGTGCACGGGCCCGCGCTCGGCGTGGAGACCGGCGTCGACACGTGCGGGATCTGGGGCGTCTCGCAGGCGGTCGCGCGCCACTCGGGCTTCGCGATTCCGCCGAACAAGGCGATCGTCGGCGGGAACGCGTTTCGCCACGCGTCCGGCATCCACCAGGACGGCGTGCTGAAGCGCCGCGAGACGTACGAGGCGATCGATCCCGCCGAGATCGGACATCCCGTCGGCACGCAGATCGTGCTCGGCAAGCTCTCGGGACGGGCCGGCTTCGCTTCGCGCGTCCAGGCGCTCGAGCTCGGTCTCGACGGCGCCGCGCTGGAGCGCGCGTTCGCGCGCTTCCAGGCGATCGCGGACGGATGCGGCGAGGTCAGCGACGACGAGCTCGTGCGCCTGTGTCGCGAACCGGTCGCGGAGGCGGCGAGCGAGGCGCGCACTTGAAGCGCGCGCGCGTTGCGGGAGACTCTGCCCCCCATGGCCATGATCGGTGACGTCGTCCGGCGCGCGCTCGGCGGGGTGATGCGCAACGTGCGCTACACCGCGCTGCTCCTGCTCGCGGGGTCGGAGACGCTCATCCTCGAGTGGCTGCTGCGCGCCACGGCGGGCCGGAGCCTCGGGCTCATCGGCGGCGCCGTGGCCGCGGCGGCGCTCGTGGTCGCGAATCTCCTGACGCTCGGACTCCTGCCCATCTTCGCGCGCCGCACTTCGAGCGGCTATCGGCTCGGACGCGTCTGGCTGGTCGGAAGTCTGGGCGCGCTGATCAGCGGGCTTCCGCTCGCGGTCGCCTTCCTGCTCTTCACCCCGCTCGCGTGGCTGCACCCACCCTCGGGCGACACGCTGCTCCTCGCGAGCGGCGCGGCCGCGGTCACGCTCGGCTTCGGCTCGATGTTCTGGGGCTGGCTCGTCGGCCAGCGCCGCGTCGAGGTCGAGCGGCTCGATCTGCCGCTGCGCGGACTGCCGGACGCGCTCGGCGGGCTCCGCGTCGCGCAGATCTCCGACCTGCACATCGGGATCCAGATGCGGGCGCCCCTGCTGCGCCGGCTGATCGCGCGCGTGAACGCGCTCGAGCCGGACCTGATCGTGATCACCGGCGACATCTTCGACTTCGATCCCTCGTACATCGAGGAGGGCTGCCGCGCGCTGGCCGAGCTCGAGGCGCCGCTCGGCGTCTGGGCCGTCCTCGGCAATCACGACGCCTACACCGGCGCCGAGAGGGTCGCGCTCGGGCTCGCGACCTGGACGTCCATCCACCTGCTCCGCGACTCCTGGGCACGAATCGAGTTCGCGGGCGGCGCGTTCGCGCTCGCGGGGGTCGAGGATCCGGGACGCGGCTGGAACGAGCGCGAGGGAAACCACGGGGCGCTCGAGCGCCTGGCCAGCGAGATCCCCGCCGACCTCGCGCGCCTGCTCCTGATCCACCGCCCGAGCTGGTTCGGGCAGGCCGCCCGGCTCGGCTTTCCGCTCTCGCTCGCCGGCCACACGCACGGCGGGCAGATCGCGCTGCCCCGGCCAGGGCAACACCACAACATCTCGCGCCTGATCTCGCGCTGGACCCGCGGCCTCTTCCGGGATGCCGAAACCGGGGCGCTGCTCTACGTGAACCGAGGGCTCGGCATCGCCGGCCCGCCCGTGCGGCTCAACTGCGCCCGCGAGATCTCGCTCCTCCGGCTCCTGGCCCCGCGGCAGTAGCCAGAGAAACCGCTGTACTCCCGTTGGTGAATACCCTCATACTTGCGCCCGCGCTTCGCATCGGTGGACCTTGGAGGGAGACGGGATGAAGGTGCTGTGGGGAATTGCTTTGTGCTCCGGCGCCGCTCTCTGGCTCGGTGCGAGCACGGCGACCGGAGCAACGCTCAGCTTCGGCTGCATCTCGAACACCACCGCCGGCGACTGCGCGATCGGTGAAGCGCAGCTCACCGCGGAGGTGACGGACGCGGGCGGCGGACAGGTCCTGTTCAGCTTCCACAACGCGGGACCCGCGGACTCCTCGATCGCGGACGTGTACTTCGACGACGGATCGCTGCTCTCGATCGCGATCATCATCAACTCGATCGGCGTGTCGTTCTCGCAGTTCGCGACGCCGGGGAACCTTCCCGCCGCGAACAACGCGTCGCCTCCGTTCGTGACGACCACCGGCTTCTCCGCGGACTCGGACTCACCCGTGCAGCCCAACGGCGTGAATCCGGGAGAGGTGCTCGGCATCCAGTTCAACCTGCAGGGTGGCCAGACGTTCAACGACGTGCTGGCGGACCTCGCCAACGGCACGCTGCGCGTCGGCCTCCACGTCCAGGGCTACGCCACCGGCGGGAGCGAGAGCTTCGTGAACGCGCCCGAGCCGGCGACGCTCGTGCTCTCGGGACTGGTCATCGCGGCACTCGCTGGAGCGCGGCTCCGGCGCGCCTGAGCCACGACAACCTCCGTGAGCGACGAGCAGACCGATCCGTTCCTCGCGTATCTGATCGAGCGCTTCGAGGGAGAGGTCTACGGCGAGGCGGTGTTCGCCGCGATGGCGGACGCCGAGCTCGATCCCGACGCGCGCTACAAGTGGCGCGTGCTCGAGGCGCTCGAGCGCGAGACCAAGGAATACCTCGCGCGTGCGCTCCATGCGCGCGGGCACGCCGCGAAGGAGAGCGAGGAGAAGCGCCGCGAGGGCGAGAAGCTCGGC
>Ga0210377_10000634_pt1 | contig 33405 bp, 38 predicted proteins | sample PLM4_65_b1redo_FD_155480 | JGI IMG/M metagenome (GOLD analysis project Ga0210377, IMG submission 155480) | Groundwater sediment microbial communities from an aquifer in East River, Colorado, USA - PLM4_65_b1 redo | ecosystem: Environmental > Terrestrial > Soil > Riparian zone | place: USA: East... | reverse complement strand
GGTGAAACTTGCCTCCGGCCGATATCGAGCTTGAGGAATACTGGTTCGGACTAATTATGCCAGTCGATTTCGATGCCGCAGAGGAGCGGAGAACCCTTGTCGATCTTGACTTCCACGCCACTCGCCTTGTGGCAACCGGCGCAGGCGGACACTTTGCCTACGAGGTTGTTGTTCTTCATGTCCATGACGTTCAGCGTGCTGTCGTCACCATAGGTCCTTGACGAAAGGAAAGCATACTTTCCGTCCTGGGTAAATGCAAAATCATGCGGCCTCACATCATCGGGAAGGACCATGCGCTTGACGATCTTGTCGGTGGCCGTATCGATCACGATAACCTGGCTCTTGTGCGTACCCGGCTTGAGACCCGGATCGAATTCGTTCGGGGCGCTGACCCAGAGGTATTTGCCGTCCGGGGTCATTCTGATCTGATGAAGGAACGTCATCTCGGGGCTTGAGATCTGTTTGATCTCTTTTTTGGTCGTCCAATCATACACAAAGACAATACCCTGCGGCATGTCGGAAATGTAGGCTTTCTTGCCGTTCTTGGTCCACTGAATGCCGCATACCGCCTTGCCCACCGGCATCTTGTCAACGGTCTTCATTGTCTTCGAATCCCAGACGTAGACATTGCCGTCCGCCATATCCTCGAAGTATATGTTCCCATCGGGTCCTACGATCGCGCCGCAGAACTTCTCACCGACCTTGAAGGGTCCTTCTTTCTTCATTGTTGCCAGGTCTATCTTGTAGATGTTTCCCGCCAGTGTTCCGGCAACAAGGACCTTCTTGCCTTTTTCGCTGACGAGGGCCTGGCCGTGGGACCCGCCGGACTTCTTCACTTCTTCAAAGCTCATGCCAGCGATCTTGCCTTCCATCTCGGAACCGGCCTCGGAAAGGACGATCCTTTCCTTCTCCACATCCATCGGGGGCTTCATGGTATTCATGTTGATGATCGCCAGGTGACCGCCATGGCCGGCGATATAAGCCGTTGCGTTAAAGGTCGGTATCTTGGCTGCCGGTACTACTTTCACATTGATCACTTGAACATCCGCCGCCTCCACTACAGCCCTCTGCGACAGGCCCAGGAAGAGCCCAAAAGCACTCATCACTACCAAACTGATCACAAGAATCTTTTTCATCTGATCCCTCCCATGTTAAATAGTTCCGAGCACTTAGGTGCTCAGGTGAAACTTACAGACTATTGTTATCGCGTCCTTAATTACCATTTAATCTCTGAGTATTCACCTCCTTGTCCCTTAAAAAGAGTACGGGAGCTAAAATATGACGTGAGATTCCTGTTTCGCTAATACTCAAATACTCATGATATTTCTAAGACTAGTAATATAGTCCCGGGTTCTATTAGTGTCAACCTAAAAATCATAATTTAACATATTTCCCTTATTGCAATTTTAGTCTTATGTGTCTGAAAAAAAAATCAAGAATAACAGTGTATTAAATGTTCTGAAGTGAGGAGCTTGCATTTCCCCCGGCCCATATTTTTTTACGCTGTTGTGAGTTGCTGGAGAGTGGTTCAGGGATTAATAAATCCCCTGCTTCAATTGAAGCAGGGGATTGCGTTGAAGGAAATTGGGACCTAGCTTACTTTTTTTACTTTGCCCGATCGTATGCACCGCGTACAGACATGCATGCGCACATGCGCACCATTGGTCGCCACTGCCCTGATCGGTTGTAGATTCGGTTTTGAGAACTTCTTGGATCTGTTATTGGCATGGCTCACTTTGTTTCCGCTGAGCTTGCCCTTTCCGCAAATATCACACGTACCGGCCACTGTAAAGTCCTCCATTACCTGCAAGTTATTAAAAGCAGGCATACGATACCACAAGACCGTGAACCATGCAAGGGAAAAATGCTGAATTAAGGCGGATGCTTGACTTTCCTCCGGTTCTGCTGTAATGTAAGTGCCTGCTAACATTTATGAAGAAAAACACAACAAAACAGAGGCTGCTGGACGCCACGCTCAAATTGATCTCGGAAAAAGGCTATCTCGGGTCCACGACGCGGGAGATCGCCCAGGAAGCGGGGGTCACCGAGTTGACCCTGTTCCGGCACTTCGGGACCAAGGAAAAGCTTTTTGAAGCCCTTCTGAGGAACCATACCTTTTTGCCGAGGCTGAAGGAACTGTTGCCGGAGCTGGACGGTCTTTCCTATGGGGATTCGCTCCGGCTGATCGCAACCAGATTTTTGCTGTCGCTGAAAGAGCGCAAGTCATTGGTCAAGATCATGTACTCGGAAGGAACGATCTATCCTGAGAAGATCAAGAAACTCTATAACAAGTTCGCCGATGATCTCCGTTTGACCCTCGCATCCTACTTCAGGGGGCTGCAGAAAAAAGGCCTTCTCCGGACCGTATCTCCGGAGATGGCGGCCCAGCTGTTTTTGGGCATGCTGTTCTCTTACTTCCGCTCCGAGGAGATCATGCGGGCAGGCGGCATGAAAAAACAAACAATGGAAAAGAACATCAGGGAGTTTGTGGATATCTTCATGTTCGGCACAGTGAAAAATGAGTAGGAATCCGTTTTTCTTTCCCTTGCATTGAACCAATTCCGCTATCCCGTGTCTCAGAGAGGATACTAACCAGTAATCAGGGGGTATGAGTATGAACAGAAAATGCAAAGCTATCCTGAGTGCGCTGTCTATCCTGTCATTGTTGTTGCTGACGACACCCATGCGCCTGTCAGCGGCTGAAGCGGCGCCGATCGGTAAGGGTGCGCCGGTCCAGGGACAGGCCAATGAAAAGGAAATGACCGCGGCAGGAACGGCGAAACCGGACCAACTCCTCACCCTGAACCAGTGCATCGAGACCGCGCTCAACAAAAATCCGACCATCCTTGCCTCGATGTACGGCGTTGACGTCAATCGGAGCAGGGTAGGGGAAGCCCGTTATAACTACTACCCGCAGCTCAGCGCGTCGGCAGCGTATACCAGAATTGACCCCCTGTCATCCCAGACGAACACCTTCGGCAGTTCAGGGGCATACGACCAGTACACGAGCAGCATCAACCTCAACCAGAATATTCTTGATTTCGGGAAGACCTCCCAGCAGGTCGATATTTCGAAATATAATCTCGAGTCTGCCCGTTCGGATCTGAACACAACGCAGGATACCATCATCCTGAGCGTAAAGCAGTCCTATTATGGCGTCTTGAAGGCCAGGAGAGACCGGGATGTAGCCGCGGACGTCCTGAAACAATTTCAACTGCACCTCGACCAGGCAAAAGGTTTTTATGATGTCGGAACAAAGGCGAGGATCGACGTCATCAAGGCGGAAGTGGACCTGAGCAATGCAAAACTGAGCCTCATCAATGCCGAGAACGCGCTTAACATAGCATGGGTGACCCTCAACAATATCATGGGGACCCCTGATGCGCCCGAGTATGCCATTGAGGACAACCTCTCATTCCAGCACTACGGGATAACCCTGGAAGAGGCAAAGGCCCGTGCCTTTGAGAACAGGCCCGACCTGAAGTCGATCATCTCGAAAAGGCAGGCTGCGGAGGCAGCCATCAGTTATGCACGGTCCGGCTATTACCCCGTCTTATCGGGGTTTGCAAGCTACAACTGGGCAGGAGAGACAACATCGAACTTAGACCACAGCTGGAATGCCGGCGTTCTTCTGACCGTTCCCCTGTTCAGCGGATTTTTGACCGTTCATCAAGCAGCGGAAGCCAGGTCAAACCTCTATATCCTGAAGGCAAACGAAGAGTCACTCAGACAACAGATACTCCTCGATATCCGGCAGGCATACCTGAACCTGCAGGCGGCCGAGGCCAGCATTGCAACCGCCGAACTGGCATCCGCGCAGGCAAAGGAGAACCTGGACCTGGCGAACGGCAGATACGCGGCCGGGGTGGGAAGCCCCATCGAGGTTTCGGACGCGTTCGCCACCTATGTTACCGCGCAGGCGAACTATACCAGCGCCTTGTCCAATTACAAGATCGACCAGGCGACCATCGAGAAAGCAATGGGGGCTAGATAGCTCGAATGCGGAATTGAAGGCGACAAGGAATCTGTATCAGGGAGAGTAAAGAATGAGACGAGCCTGTTCATTGAGCCTGATGGTTGTTGTGGCGGTACTGAGTAGTACCTGTTCCTCCTGTTCAAAGCCGAAGCCCGCGCCTCCGCGGTCCGTTCCGGTGCTCGCAGAGAGCGCGGAACAGAAAGATATTCCGCTGCAGCTCAAGGTCATCGGCAATGTTGAGGCCTATAATGCCGTATCGATCAAGGCCCTGGTCGGCGGCGAAGTGGAAGGTGTTTACTTTCGGGAAGGACAGGACGTTAAAAAAGGCGATTTGATGTTCAAGATAGATCCGCGACCCTATTCGGCCGCCCTCAAACAGGCGGAAGCAGCTCTCGCTCGGGACCTGGCGCAGGCTAAGAACGCGGAAGAGCAGGCCAAGCGGTATGCCATTCTTGTCCAGAAGGAATATGTCTCTAAAGACCAGTATGACCAGCTTCGCGCAAACGCCGACGCGCTCGCGGCCGCTGTTGAAGCGGACAAGGCCACTGTCGAGAACAGCAGGCTTCAGCTTGAATACTGCACAATCAAGTCTCCGATCAACGGCCGGGCCGGCAGCGTGCTGGTCAATACCGGGAATGTCGTCAAAGCGAACGATATCACGATGACGACCATCAACCAGATTGTGCCGACCTATGTCACTTTTACCGTGCCTGAACAGAACCTGTCGGACATTAAAAAATATACCGCCATGAAAGAGCTCAAGGTTGACGCAATTATCCCCGGCGACGAAAAACGCCCTGCCCACGGGGAACTGACCTTTATTGATAATGCCGTGGACAAGACCACGGGGACCATCAAACTGAAAGGCACCTTTGCCAACAGCGACAGGAGGCTCTGGCCGGGTCAGTTTGTGGACGTCATCCTCACACTGACCACGGAGCCAAACCGGGTGGTGGTGCCGTCATCCGCGGTGCAGACCGGTCAGCAGGGCTATTATGTGTATGTGATCAAGGATGATATGTCGGCCGAGCTTCGAGTCGTGATGCCCGGCAGGACGCATGAGAATTGGACCGTCATTGATAAGGGCATTGCAGTAGGGGAGAAGGTCGTCACTGACGGCCAGCTTCGACTTGTTCCGGGGACGAAGGTGGAGATCAAACCCTCCACTGCCGAAGCGCAGCTCGAGGGAAATACCAGATCCCAAATGACAAATTCCAAATAATTTCCAAATTCAAGGCATCAATGTTGGAATCTTTTGAATTTGATATCTGATGCATTCGAAACAAGTCGATCTCACACAAAGATCACGGGGACCACAAAGAAAAACCTGAATGTTTTCAGCATGCCTTTCTTCGTGCCTGTGCGACTCAGTGTGGCCCTCTTCTTGGTCATCGTGTGAAAAAAAGACTTCTTACGAGATTGTCCTAATTTGGTGTATGGTGCTTATTTGTTATTTGGTGCTTGAATCACTATGAATATATCCGAGCTCTCCATACGCCGTCCGGTCATGACCACGCTGGTCATGCTCTCGATCCTGTCACTGGGCATCGCGGGGTACCGGCTCCTGCCGGTCTCCGACCTGCCGAACGTGGACTTTCCCACGATCCTGGTGAGTGCGAGTGTGCCGGGCGCCAGCCCCGAGACAATGGCCTCGGCGGTGGCCACGCCTCTCGAGAAGCAGTTCTCGACCATCGCCGGCATCGACTCCATGACCTCGGCCAATGCCCAGGGAAGCACCCAGATCACCATACAGTTCAACCTGAGCCGCGATATCGATGCCGCGGCCCAGGACGTCCAGTCGGCCATTGCCGCAGCGCAGCGTCAGCTCCCGAAGGACATGCCGAGTCCGCCTTCGTACCGCAAGGTAAATCCGGCCGACTCGCCGATACTCTACCTCGCCCTCAGCTCTCCAACGATGCCGCTCTCTGCGGTGGACGATTACGCCCAGACCATTATTTCCCAGCGCATCTCCATGGTGAGCGGTGTCGCCCAGGTGCAGGTCTTCGGGTCCCAGAAATACGCTGTGCGCGTTCAGCTGAATCCCCGCGCCCTCGCAAGCAGGGAGATCGGGATCGATGAAGTAGCCGGGGCGATCACCAACGCGAATGTGAACCTTCCAACAGGTACGCTCTATGGCGCGAGCCAGGCCTTCACCATTCAGGCCACGGGCCAGCTCAACGATGCTGAGGCATACCGGCCCGTCATAGTGGCATACCGGGGCGGTTCACCGGTACGGTTGCAGGAACTGGGCCGCGTCATCAACAGCGTGGAGAACGACAAGGTAGCAAGCTGGTTCAAGGACACGCGGGCCATCGTTCTGGCGATCCAACGCCAGCCCGGAACGAACACGGTCGAGATCGTTGAGTCCATCAAGGAGCTCCTGCCCACGTTCCGCAAGCAGATGCCGGCCGCGGTGAACCTGGACATTCTGTTCGACCGGTCGGAATCCATCCGTAATTCCGTTCATGACGTGCAGTTCACCCTGGTCCTCACGGTTTGCCTCGTCGTGCTCGTGATCTTTCTGTTCCTCCGGAACCTTTCGGCCACGGTCATTCCGAGCCTTGCGCTTCCCATGTCCGTTGTGGGCACCTTCGCCATCATGTATGTCCTCGACTTCAGCATGGACAACATGTCCCTCCTGGCGCTCACGCTCTCGGTCGGTTTCGTCGTGGACGACGCCATCGTGATGCTCGAGAACATCATCCGGCACATTGAGATGGGCGAGACCGTCATGGAGGCCGCTCTCAAAGGCTCCAAGGAGATCGGATTCACCATCCTGTCCATGACCATCTCGCTTGTGGCGGTCTTTCTCCCGGTGTTCTTCATGCCCGGGATCATTGGACGGCTTCTGCACGAGTTCGCCACGACCATCGGTGCGTCCATTCTGATATCGGGTTTTGTCTCCCTGACGCTCACGCCCATGCTGGCGTCCCGTTTCGTCCGGCCACACGGCAAGGAGCAGCATGGCAGGTTGTACCAGGCGTCGGAGCAATTCTTCAATACCATGCGGAACTTCTATGAGCGTACCCTGACCTACGCGCTCGATCACCAGGGGGTCACCATGATCCTCTCCGGCATCATTCTCCTGGCGACCGTGGTCCTGTTCAAGGTCATGCCCACGGGCTTCCTGCCAAGCGAGGACACGGGCCAGCTGTTCATCACGACCGAAACAGCCCAGGGGACCTCTTTTGAGTCGATGAAACAGCATCAGCAGGCAATTGCCGCCATCGTGCTCCAGGACCCGAATACGGACGCGTTCATGTCAGCTGTCGGTGCCGGTGGTCCCACATCATCGATCAATCAGGGGCGGCTGTTCATCCGGCTGAAGCCGCGTTCACAACGCAAGCTGCATGTGGACCAGGTGATCCAGGAGCTCCGTCCGAAACTGCTTCAGGTGCCCGGTATTCAGACGTATCCGCAGAATCCGCCGCCCATCCGCATCGGCGGGACGCTCACCAAGAGCCTGTATCAGATCACGCTCCAGAGCCCGGATACGGACGAGCTCTACGCAAACGCGCCCAAGCTTGAGGCGAAGCTGCGCGAGCTGCCGATGCTCCAGGACGTGACGAGCGACCTCCAGATCAAGAACCCCCAGGTGAATGTCGAGATCGACCGCGACAAGGCGTCGGCCCTGGGTATCAGCGCGACACAGCTGGAGACAGCCCTCCAGACGGCCTATAGCGACCTGCAGATATCGACTATTTATGCCCCGAACAACCAATACCGTGTCATTATGGGACTGGAGCCGCAATACCAGCAGGACCCGGCCGCGCTCTCCCTGCTGTATATCCGATCGCCTGCCAACCAGCTTGTGCCGCTCAGGACCGTTTCAAAAATCTCCCAGAACGTGGGGCCCCTGGCCGTGAACCACCTGGGCCAGCTGCCGGCAGTCACCCTCTCGTTCAATACCCGGCCCGGCGTGTCCCTGGGGACGGCCGTTGACACGGTGAACAAAACCGCACGGAACACGCTCCCGGCGTCCATCACCACCAGCTTCCAGGGTACGGCGCAGGCGTTCCAGTCGTCGATGCAGGGACTGGGCCTCTTGCTGCTCGCCGCCACCCTCGTGATCTATATCGTGCTCGGCATCCTGTACGAGAGCTTCATTCATCCGCTCACGATCCTGTCGGCGCTGCCGTTCGCGGGCTTCGGTGCGCTCGTGACGCTGCTCATCTTCGGGTCCGATCTGAACGTCTACGCCTTCGTGGGAATCATCCTGCTCGTCGGGCTTGTCAAAAAGAACGGCATCATGATGATCGATTTTGCCCTGGATGCGCAGCGCAAGGAGGCTGCAACGGCCCGCGACGCTATTTTCAAGGCATGCACCATCCGGTTCCGTCCCATCATGATGACCACCATGGCCGCGCTTCTGGGCACCCTGCCCATCGCCATCGGATTCGGAGCCGGTGCTGAATCACGCCGTCCCCTTGGCCTTGCCGTTGTCGGCGGTCTTCTCTTCTCACAGACGCTGACGCTCTACGTCACCCCGGTTGTCTATCTGTATATGGACCGGCTGCAAAGAAAACTTGGCGGGCTGAGAATATTCCAGGCCCGCAAAAAGGCGCAATCACATGAATGACGAATGATCTTACCATCGTCGTTTGTTTGCGGCAGACGTGTAGTATCAAGATGAGCAAAATCGCTTTACACCGAATACCGTGGGAACTCAGATGACAAAACCAGGAATGAGCAGGAAACGCACTATCGCGATCTTCATCATCCTTACCGGCCTTGTTTTCGGCTGCAAGGGCGACGGCCCGGCATACCGGACCGAGCAGGTCTCGAAAGGAGATATCCAGCAGTCCGTTACCGCCACGGGCACGGTCAACGCGGTAACGACCGTGCTGGTCGGCACGCAGGTGTCGGGTACGATCAAGAGCCTTTATGCCGACTTTAATTCCCGCGTCACGAAAGGTCAGTTGATTGCCCTGATCGATCCCGAGATGCTCGAGGCGCAGTTAGCACAGGCAAAAGCGAATGTGGAAAAGGCGGACGCGACGTTCCGCGATGCTGACCGGACGCTCAAGAGGAACCGGGAGCTTTTTGCGAAGAACCTCATACCGCGCAGCGACCTCGACACGGCAGAGACGAACTTTGACAGCGCCAGGGCACAGTTGGCACAGGCGAAGGCAGCATTCAAAGTGGCGGAAACAAACCTCCGGTACACGCGTATTCTGTCGCCCGTGGATGGCATAGTGATCTCCCGGAATGTTGATATCGGCCAGACCGTCGCGGCAAGCTTTCAGACGCCGACCCTGTTCACCATCGCCCAGGACCTTACCAAGATGCAGATCGACACGAACATCGCGGAATCGGATATCGGCGTCGTGAAGCTGGGGCAGGAGGTGGATTTCACCGTGGATGCCTATCCCGATATTACCTTCAAAGGTAAGGTATGGCAGAAAAGGCAGGCCCCGATCACCGTGCAGAACGTGGTGACCTATGACGTGGTGATCCAGGTGGACAACGGCGATCTCAAGCTTATGCCGGGAATGACCGCCAACGTCTCGGTCATCATCCAAACGAAACGCGAAGTGCTCAGGCTCACGAATGCGGCCACGCGGTTCCGGATGACTGACCGGTCCGCGCCTGCGGGCGCGGGGGCAGGCGCGGGAGCGGGAGCAAAGGCAGGCGCGGGCGCGTCCGAGAAGAAAGGACCGGCAGTCTGGGTCCTCGAGAACGGGAAACCGAAGCGCGTCGCCATCACCCCGGGCATCAGCGACGGTACGTATACTGAAATCGTGTCCGGTGACCTGAAGGAAGGCCAGCAGATCATCGTCGAATCATTGAAAAAGACGAACACGCAGACCTCAGGGCCGAGGATGTTCTAAAGCATTTCACCCTCCCCTTGCCCCTCCCATCAAGGGAGGGGAACTCCTTCTCCCCATAGTGGGAGAGGGTTGGGGTGAGGGGGAGGATTATGTCACTCATCGAAGCCAGAAAGCTCACCAAGGTGTATAGTCTCGGCGACGTAGACGTGCGGGCGCTCGACGGCATTTCAGCGACCATTGAAAAGGGCGAGTTCGTAGCCATCATGGGACAGTCGGGGTCGGGTAAATCCACGTTCATGAATGTCCTCGGATGCCTTGATACGCCGACAGAGGGGAACTATCTGCTCGACGGCATCGATACCGGCGGCCTCTCGCGGGACGCCCTGGCCGAGATCCGGAACAAGAAGCTCGGCTTCGTGTTCCAGGGTTTCAACCTGCTGTCCCGGACATCGGCACTCGAAAATGTCGAGCTTCCCATGCTCTACAACGGTTTCCCGGCCCACCAGCGGCAAGAAAACGCGCGGAAGGCGCTCAAGAGCGTGGGTCTCGAAGGCAGGGAAGGACACCACCCGAACCAGCTTTCCGGCGGCCAGCAGCAGCGGGTCGCCATTGCCCGGGCGCTTGTGAACGACGCGCCGATCATCCTTGCTGACGAACCCACCGGCAATCTCGACACCAAGACGAGCTTTGAGATCATGGAGCTCTTTGTGAAGCTGAACAAGGAGTCCAGTATGACGGTGATCCTGGTGACCCATGAGCAGGAAATCGCGGCCTTCAGCAATCGGATCATCCGGTTTTCAGATGGACATATTATCAGCGATGAACAGGTAAAAAAATAAAATTTTAGATTCAAGATTTAACATTCAAGATTTTAACCTCTGCGACCTCTGTGGTGAAGAATAGGTTACCATGATCAACATTCCTTCAACGTTCAAGATATCGTTTCGCGCCCTGCGGGTCAATAAGATGCGCTCCGCCCTCACCATGCTCGGCATCATCATCGGCGTGGGCGCCGTAATTGCCATGGTCGCCATCGGTACGGGTGCGAGCAGGAAGATCTCCGAACAGATGGCAAGCATGGGAAGCAATCTTCTCATTGTTCTGCCGGGGGCCACGACTGCCGGAGGCGTCCGAATGGGCGCGGGAACGCAATCCACCCTCACCCTCGGTGACGCCGAGGCTATCCAGAAGGAATGTCCCGCGGTATCCGATGTTGCTCCGACCCTCAATGGAACTGCCCAGATCATCACCGGCCATCTGAACTGGTCAACCGGCGTCATCGGTACAACGCCGTCTTATCTGGTCGTTCGGAACTGGGACCTGACCGATGGCAGGTCCTTTACCGTGCAGGATGTGAAGAGCGCTGCAAAGGTGTGCCTGCTCGGGCAGATCGTGGTGGACAACCTGTTCGGCGAACAGAATCCGGTCGGCCAGACGATCAGGATCATGAATGTACCTTTTACCGTGGTCGGGGTACTGAGCCCGAAGGGACAGGACGCCAGGGGTCACGATCAGGACGATGTGGTCATCGTTCCCGTGACAACGGCCCAGAAGAAACTTTTCGGGACCCAGTTCCCGGGCATGGTGAGGATCATCACGGTCAAGGCAAAGAGCGCCGCCGACCTTGCCGATGCTGAAAAACAGATAACGGAATTGCTCAAGCAGCGGCACCGTATCGGCCAGAAACAGGACAACGATTTTACCGTGCGGAACCTCACCGAGATGATGGCGGCCCGCGAAGAGTCGTCGAAAGTGATGACCCTGCTGCTCGCCGCAATCGCGTCGGTATCGCTCCTCGTGGGCGGGATAGGGATCATGAACATCATGCTCGTCTCGGTCACGGAGCGGACGCGCGAGATCGGTATCCGCATGGCCATCGGCGCAAAGACCTGGGATATCCGGCTCCAGTTCCTCATCGAGGCGCTCACGCTGTCGCTCATCGGCGGCATCATAGGGATCATCGCGGGGGTCTCGACGTCCGTGGTCCTTTCAAACCTGTCGGGCTGGCCCACGGTCGTATCACCCGTATCCATTTTCCTGGCGTTCGGTTTTTCCGGCTTCATCGGCATCTTCTTCGGGTTCTATCCCGCCTACAAGGCCTCGCTCCTGAATCCCATCGATGCGCTGCGGTATGAGTAGCCGCAGGGAGCGCGCGATTTCCGCTGCTTGATGGAGATCTAAAAAAATTTACCCATTCGACACAATGTAAAACGGCAATTACAATGCACACAATGAAATGGCGGGGCATGATAGGGATCCATGACACAACAAAGGCCCGGCATATATCCTGCCGGGACAATGCTCGCCCGACGCGCTGCAGTATGAACAGCCTCAGTTTAGTCTTCTCCCCATGAATATCTTTGACATATCCTTTCTTTTATAGTACGTTAGAATTTAGAGACCTCGCCTATTCATATATAATACGTCACGCCTGCCCATAGCCGTTCCCTTCGCACCTTCGGGGGCCAGGGCGGGGATGAAGGGGGAAGACCCGCATGTCTATTATAATGCCGAGAACCGATCGCCGGAGCAGAGAGAACTCAATTACACGATCAATTTTCATGCTCGTTGCCGGCATGTTGCTCACGAGCATGTTCCTGACAAGTTGTGCCATCCCCCTCGCCTACCACGACACTACTACTTACAAAAACCTGACCGATCTTAAAGCCGAGACCATGATGCTGTTTGAGACGTTCGATACAAAACCCTACGCCAGCAACGAGGCGGCACTGGTAGACCTTGCCCTAAAATTTCGCAAGGCTTACGAATATGAGAAGGGGAAAGGGATCGCCAACAGCAAAACCATGCAGCAGTTTCATGAGATCCAGAAATTGCTGAACGCAGATGTAGCGGATTACCAGGAAAACAAGAGCGCGAAACTTGGCCCGAAATATTTTAGCGAAGCAGCGGTAGTTCTCGGGCAAGCCTTTGATATTGCAATAGCGACAGAGAACTTAAAAAACAAAGATAAACATTAGTCTGTTACGTCTTTTATTAAATTTTCAATTACCAATTTCCAATCTTCAATTTCCAATTCCGGCTTGTCCGGGTTAGGAGCTGCATGAGCAAGTTCACTGATTTCATCGATGGCTTCAAGGATGAGACCTCGACGCTGGCGAAAGATGAGCTTAAGGAACTTATTCTTTCAGCTAAGAAAGATAAGTCGGAATTTGTGAGATTGCAGGCGGTAAATGTTGAACACTGGACCACCATGCTTGCAGCAGGCCAGTTGACACCCGCAGGTTTTAAAAGGCTTGTGACGAAGATGGATGTTCTCACAGACCTGGAGACCATTGAACTGGATGTCGCGGCCAAAGCCAGTGCTCAGCGTCTTGCAGACGGAATTCAAAAGCACATAATTGACGGGCTCTGTAATCTGTTATGAAGGGATGTCTAAAGCAAAGTTTTGGAAGAACACGGTAAGGGCAAGTCAAGCCGGACCACAACGTCCCCAAAGTTCTCAGGATTTTTTCTATGACCATTTTTCACCTCAAAGCGCTCCTTTCTCTCGTACTGCTGTTGCCTGCTGTTTACAGCATGTATACCATGTTCCAAGTCTTCGGAGGCGCGGTTGCCGATAACGTCGCCCGCATCAAGCTCCGACATAAGGCCTCGGGCTACCTTTTTTTACTTATCGTTCTCTTCATCTCTTATCTGTGCGTCGGCTTCGCCGCCGCATCAAAGGCAGAGCCTTCCCCCCGCGCGGTGATCCATATCGTGCTTGCCCTTGCTATCTTGACGCTCATCGTTATCAAGGTGCTTTTCATCCATCGCTTTCGCCAGTTCTATGCGCAGGCAAAGACCATCGGCATCGTGATCGGGATCATGAGCATCGTGATGATCGGTATCTCGGGCGGATACTTCCTGACAATGACCCGTTTCGGCCAGGACCGGTCAGTGGACAAGAGCCTCTATTATCAACTGCGCGGCCCGCTCCTTACGGTCGTGCGCACCGGCGGCCCGGGCAGATTGCCGATCAGGACCGACCGCCAGAGCATCGAGCTGGGCAGGACACTCTTCGCTGCCCGGTGCTCGACCTGCCACGATCCCTTGAGCACCAGAACGATCGTGGGGCCGGGTCTCAAAGGAATTCTGAAAGGGCGCGTACTTCCGAAGAGCAACAATCCGGCCACTGCCGAGAGCATTCGATTTCAGCTCCGGCAGCCGATGGGAAGCATGCCGTCCTTTGCCTATCTCACGGAAGACGAGATGGAAGACCTCATCGCTTATCTGAATACCCTCTAACGCGAGGACATAAAACGGGATCAAATCTCACTTGATGACTCTATTGTCACTGAATTAGAGTTGGCCTGCTGTCACCTTTCTTGCGTGCCCAAGAAAGGTGACCCAAAGAAGGGCACCCGGCGAAAATTCTTTACGGCGTGCTCGGTCGTCCTCAGTACATTTCGGAAACTCGCCCTTCGGGCTCAGACAGTCCGAAATGCTTAACCTTCGGACTCGGTCGCCCGCCTAAATTTTCGCATGGGGGGGCAAACAATAAGGACTCAAAGCCTTTGCTTTTCCAGAGGCCCCTGCATCCCATGAACAGGTTCGCGCACCAGCATGCGATGCTGGATAAAGATAATTAAACCACAAGACCAGGCAGACGCGGCTGAGCCCTGTTTACATGGCGAGGGGAAGCGCTGCGACAGCAGAAGAGGGTGATAACTGGTAACATCAGTGCATGACTGCGCGGACCTGTGAACTGGGGTGCAGAAAAATAACAAGGATCGTGCACTTCCTGGCAGGGGCTTGCCTATGATTTGTCACCTTTCTTGCGTGCCCAAGAAAGGTGACCCAAAGAAGGGCACCCGGCGAAAATTCTTTACGGCGTGCTCGGTCGTCCTCAGTACATTTCGGAAACAGCCTGCATTCGCGCGTTGCACTCATAAACACTGGCCGCAGGCTCGCCAACCTGCGGGCTCAGACGCCCTGCACTCGCGCATTGCACTCGTAAACGCTGGGTGCAGGCAGTCGTTCGAAATGCTTAACCTTCGGACTCGGTCGCCCGCCTAAATTTTCGAATGGGACAAGAACCCTTCACCCTGCACCCTGCACCCTGACCCCTGACCCCTGACCCCTGACCCCTGACCCCTGACCCCTGAACTCCGAACTCCGAACTCCGAACTTCCTATCCCCTCATGCTGCCATGCGAGCTACAGCTTCCTTCCTTGCAACCGTCATCTCCATCATCTTCTCTTCCTTACCGCCCTTGGGGGTGATGAACATCTCAAACTCCACGGTATTGTCGTCCTTGAACCTGGTCACACTGCGCCAGACAGCCGGGCCTTTGACCGGGTCGTTGTACTTGCATTCCTGCGTAATGGTCTTGGCATCCGCGCTTCCCTTGCCCACGAAGAGATAGATGGCTGTGCTCATTGTATCGAGCCAGACCGACTCATACTTCTTGGTATGGTTATTGTACCCCAGGAGGTTTATGCCGGAGTATGGCGCTCCCATCATCTCACCGGTATAGACCTGCTGCAGGTAATGGCCGTCAAGGACCAGCTTCTGCTCGCATGTGCCAACCGATTCCATGGCCGGCTTGCCTTCAATCCAACCCTTGGTCCTGGTGGTCCAGCTTCCCTCCAGTTTCGCCAGCATCTTATGAGGCTCACCCGGAGTTCCCACCTTCTTGTACACTTCCATCATCGCCTGCATGTCCATTTTTTTGCCTTCTAGCTTTGCCATGGTAATTCTCCTTTCAAAGAAAAACTTTAGGCTCTAAAACCACTTCATCATTAAAGTAAACCGCGGCCTTATATTAAAGTCAATAAGATGAAGGTATTACTAACGATCACCGCATGAGCAGCGATGCTATCATAGGGCTACGACTGGGTTGTGTTGCTTTAGGTAGGGGATTATTGTGGGCGATAGGGTGAAAATTGAATAAATGAAGAGTAAAGGCAGACAGGTCGTTGATACTCGGATTGCAAAACGATTGACGTGTAGGAGAAGCGCACACCGAGGAACAGCGGCCTGCCACCCATATATTTTATTTACGAGACGCTGAGCCAGGATTACTTGAGCCACGCGGTACAGTAGCCCTGTGGGCTGATCGAACCCTCCACCAACTGACAGGTGCCGTCTTCCGTTGGCGTCTTGCCGGGGATGTACATAACGCAATTGCTGCATTGCTTGTCGCCCATTGGAGTGTCTTGGTACTTCAAGGCGGCTTTGGTCGACTTTGCTGCGAGTGCCTTGCCGGCGAAAGACGATACAAGTGCGACGCCCATTACTGCAGCAGCGCCTTTAATCAGTGAGCGGCGAGAAATCATTTTGTCCAGGCCTTCGTTCATTTGATATTCCTCCTTTTTTTCATCTCGAAAACATTGACCTCGTTGGTCAAGCTACTCCATTACCGCTGCGGCGAAATTATCGTTTTCTCTATATTGAAAAATGTAGCAGGAGAAAGAAGCGTTGTCAATGCGTCCAGGGACCAGAGAGAATTCAAGACGTCCCTATTCCATCGCTATCATGAAGGGTCGGCGTTGCTTTATTCGCTGCGGTTAACGTATAATGCCGTTGAGGTGGTGTATGTGGGCGGCGAAGCAATCATGCGCAACGAGACCATGCAGTCCCTTATCCATGGCCGGCCGATCCTTCGCCCCCAGGCGGACCCTGAAAAATGTACGAGCTGCGGTCCGTGCGTTGATCATTGCCCGGTATCTGCTTTGTCGATGGTCGGGAATATTCCCCGGGTAAATGCCGATATCTGCATTGCCTGCTTCTGCTGCCAGGAGATGTGTCCCGAGAAAGCCGTTATGCTGCGATGAGCATACGTTCTTTGTCACCTTTCTTGCGTGCCCAAGAAAGGTAACCGAAAGAAGGGCACCCGGCGAAAATTCTTGACGCCATGCTCGGTCGTCCTCGGTACATTTCGGAAATAGCCCGTATTCGCGCTATGCACTCATAACCACTGGCCACAGGCTCGCCAACCTTCGGGCTCAGACAGTCCGAAATGCTTCACCCTCGGACTCGGTCGCCTGGCTAAATTTTCGCATGGGAATGCTCTCTGAAACAGCAAGAAGAGTGCGCGTGCTAAATAGTCTTGATATTATTGGAGGGTATTCGACATGAAACTGATCGCCATCAACGGCAGCCCGAGAAAGAGCTGGAATACGGGAACGCTGCTGAAAAAAACAATTGAAGGGGCGCAGGCCGCAGGAGCAAAAACCGAGTTGATTCATCTCTATGATCTCACCTTCAAAGGCTGCACGAGTTGTTTCTCCTGTAAATTGATCGACTCGCCCGCCAAGGGCAGATGCGCCATGAAAGATGAGCTCACCCCCGTTTTAAAAATGATCGAGGACCAGGCCGATGCAGTGGTGCTGGGAACTCCGGTATATTTCGGGTCTCTAACTTGCAGTATATATCCGAATAAACAAAGCAAAAGATTTATAATATGAAAAGCGCATGAAATAGAGAATGACCATGTCTGTTAATAACCAGGACTTTTCTAAAATATATGACGAGTATTACCAGAAGATCGTCAGGTATCTCACGCGGCTGATTGGCGCGTTAGAGGCAGAGGATGCAGCACAGGAAGTCTTTGTGAAAATAAGCCGCTCGCTCGATAAGTTCCGTGGTGAATCCAGCCTGTCCACATGGGTCTACCGTATAGCAACAAACGGGGCAATGGATTATCTTCGCAAGCCCTCCTCGAAGCGATCATCGCAATCCACGGAAGAAAAAGACGTTCCGAGCGATGAAGATGCCGGGCCCATCGACAACGCGCCTTTGCATGATACGCTGCTGATGCGGAAGGACATGAATGATTGTATTCGGGGCATTGTCGAGAGCCTTCCGGCTGACTACAGAACGGTGCTCGTTCTGAGTGAATTCGAAGAATTGACGAATTCGGAAATTGCCGAGATCGCCGGCATATCTCTGGACACCGTAAAGATCAGACTGCACCGCGCGAGGACGAAGCTCAGGGAGGCACTTGAAGCCAAATGCATCTTCTACCGCGATGAACGAAACGAACTCTCCTGCGACCGCAAGACCACCCCTCTAAAATTCCTCAAAAAATAATAAGGTGTATCCTTTTCCCCCTTCCCTTCGTCTATAGGGTCGAAAGGAGGCGAGGCATATGTTTCCATGCTTGGGTTTTTGCTATGGATACTGGTGGATATTTCCGATCATTATGACCGCAATGATGGTTCTTTGCTTCTTCATGATGAGAGGACATGGGGGTGCGATGATGTGTTCAGGCAGCCACGGCGAAAAAGCATCCGATCGTCCCCAGGATATTCTCAACAGAAAGTATGACGAAGAGAAGAAAAAAGACAGTGCGCGGTGCACGCGGCAGTCGCCTGAAAAAAAATCACAAGGAGGTGGCCTCAAATGAGTGCTGAAGAAACAAACAAGAAGGAAGACAAGACGAAACCGGAAAGTTCGGGTCCGATGGGGTCAGGGATGTTCGAGATGATGACAAAATGCTGCCCAGGTGAAGAAGCATTTGCCGACTGCGCAGCCATGATGAAAAGCAAGATGGCGGCAATGACCAGTATGCCCTGCTGCGGACCAAGCACAGGAAAAACCGAGCCTGACAGGAGGGGGAAATGAGTGGATCAAATGAGGGGCTCATTCTTGAGGTTTCAAAGACCGGCAAGACCTGTCCAACGGGAGAAATAGTCGGAGCCAGAAATCTTGCAGAAGGGAAAATCCCGGTCCTGTCCTGTGAAGGGGCGTGTATACGGGGAGAGATCGCCCGCCTTGTCGCAAACCGGGTGGCAAAAGAGGAACCATACCGGCGGGGCTGTCACGGCGAATTATTCACGGTGCCCGAATCGGCCCTGGCTCAATGGATCAAGAAGGCAGGGAAAATCGTGCTCATTGACGGATGTTTTCTCAGGTGTCACGGCAGGATACTGGAAAATCTCGTCGGGAAAGAGAACCTGGTCCAGTTCGACGCGCTTTCTTTTTACGGGAAGTATAGTGACCGCTTTGATGTCGATTCCGTGCCGGAATCGGAGCGCAAAGAGACGGCGCGACAGGTGGCGGACATGATCCTGGCGGAGTTGCAGTCAGTGCCCAGTGAAGAATCAGATTTTATAAAAGCATAGATAGAAACGACGTCCCCAAGCCCGCCGCTCGCGTTGCTTTATTCGCTGCGGTTAACGTATAATGCAGTTGAGGTGGTGTATGACGGCGTTTGGTATGGAACCGGTCAACAGCATGTGTCCTTATTGCGGTGAGCCTATTGAGCTCCTCGTCGACTGCTCCGTAAGAAAGCAGAATTATATTGAAGACTGTCAAGTTTGCTGTAAGCCGATTACTGTTCGCGTGATCGTCGATGAAGAGGGGTTCCCATCCGTCCAGGTTTCACAGGAGGACGAAGTATAACGAGTGCCGGATCTCTTCACCCTTCACCCTTCACCCTTCACCCTTCACCCTTCAAACGTCTAACTTCTAACTATTACAAAGACACTCCCCCTAAAATACCCCATCGACATTCTTGACAACGTATTGCATGCGCGTATAATCATTACACTCACAATTCAATGACTCTTTCGAGTTTCCGAAATATCAAAATACAAGATGCGACCCTTATGGGTCGCTATTGGGTCCCTAACTACACGTCCAGGAGGTTGTCACATGAAAAGAATCGTATTGGTATGTGTCTTACTGGTGTTTGTTGCCGCCTGCTCTTCCGCGCCGCTCAAGATCCCAACGGATATGGCAAGTTCGGGATACGATGTGCTGGGAGAAGGTGAAGGCAGTTCGACGGGGATTATGCTGTTCAACATTATACCAATCGGGCAAAATGACAGATTCCAGGAAGCGTATCATAATGCCGTTATCAGTAAGGGAGGGGATGCGCTCCTGAATCCTGAAATATCGGAACGCTGGTTCTGGGCTTACGTATTGAACGGATACATTACGACTGTGAAGGGCACGGTTATTAAGTATCGAAAATAAATGGGAACGGGACCCTTAGGGGTCCTTACAGATCCAACCAATTATGAAAAAGCATATCAAATGATCGCTCGGGGATTCGTTCCGGACTGCATGAACTTCGGGTCCGCGACAGAGCGGGTCAGGTTCGGGTTATCTATTACATCAAGAAAGAGGATGCTATTTACTTGATTCACGGATTTCGCAAAAAGACACGGGCTATTCCCCAGCGGGAACTGGATATCGTCAATAAAAGACTAAAGGAGATTTGATCATGGCTTGGAAGGAAGTTTCCATTGAGGAGTTGGCGAAGTCGCTCGGGGCAAATATTACCGAGATTCGGGAGAAGCAGCGGCTTGTCGGATTGATTGTGAAGACTCGGAAGGCAAAGAAGCTGTCTCAGGTGGCCCTTGCCAAGAAACTCGGGATCAGCCAGGCGAGGATCGCCCAGATCGAGTCCGGCGTCGGCACTGCGAAGGTCACCTTTGACGTGCTTTTCAATATGCTGGTCGCATTGGGGTACGACTATCGCGTGGTAACAAAAAAAGCGGCCTGACGGGCTCTGTAAGCTGTTATAGCGGGCAGTCCGGCGCAGTGTAATGCGATAAAGGCAGTAAGGGTAAGCATAAACTGTTAACGGTGTCGTTATACCATAACAAAGGACCTGACCCTATTGGGCACGGGAAGTATAGTGACCGCTTTGATGTCGATTCCGTACCGGAATCGGAGCGCAAAGAGACGGCGCGACAGGTGGCGGACATGATCCTGGCGGAGTTGCAGGCAGTGCCCAGTGAAGAATCAGATTTTATAAAAGCATAGATAGAAACGACGTCCCCAAGCCCGCCGCTCGCGTTGCTTTATTTGCCGCGGTTAACGTATAATGCCGTTGAGGTGGTGTATGGCGGCGTTTGGTATGGAACCGGTCAACAGCACGTGTCCTTATTGCGGTGAGCCTATTGAGCTCCTCGTCGACTGCTCCGTAAGAAAGCAGAATTATATCGAAGACTGTCAAGTCTGCTGTAAGCCGATCACTGTTCGCGTAATCGTCGATGAAGAAGGGTTCCCATCAGTCCAGGTTTCACAGGAGGACGAAGTATAACGAGTGCCGGATCTCTTCACCCTTCATCCTTCACCCTTCACGTCCCAACCCGCACTTTCCGCTTGCCCCTTTCACACAAGTGTAGTATTCTCGCATTAACAAAAGAATAGCTTTAACTCCGAACTACGAACACCGAATGCTGAACTAAAACGTCCGGGAGACCTATAGGGAATAGTTAATGAAGAAGAAAACTGAAAAAAATATTCATGTTATCCCGCGGACTGATGGTTGGGCAATACGAAGTGAAGGGAGAGAGCGCATAACTTCATCCCATAATACTAAGGATGATGCGATTTATGCTGCGCGAAGGATAGCCCGTAATAATAATGGTGAGCTTGTCATACACGGACGCGATGGTCGAATTAGAGAGAGAGATAGTTATCGTTCTGATCCATTACCGCCCAAATCAGTGCGAAAGGTATTGTTTCCAATCATCACCAGCACAACTAGGGCGACGACGATTAGAGAGGCTGTCAAAGATGTCCTTCGGGGATCTCAGGCAAGAGATTTAGCAAAGTCGAGAGAAAAAACAAAAAAATAAACCTGATAATGCTGCAATAAAAAATTCTTCACTCACTAGAAAGGCTTTCTTAGAAATTCCATGGCAAGAGTTTCAGTTGATTTCGATAAAAATGTATTTATCAACTGCCCTTTCGATGATCTGTACGGGCCACTGTTTAACGCTATAGTTTTTACTATTCACGACATTGGATTTAGACCGAGATGCGCACTTGAGGCTAGCAATGCAGGTCAATTTAGACTTAACAAAATTCTTGGTATTGTTTCTGATTGCAAGTATAGCATTCACGATCTCTCGCGAACGGAACTAGATGCAGCTTCTGGACTCCCACGCTTTAATATGCCTCTAGAATTGGGACTTGATTTAGGTTGCAAGAGATTTGGAAATTTGCTTCACAAGGAAAAGGTTTCCCTTATCCTAGACATTGAATCACATCGCTATCAAAAGTTCATCTCAGATATTTCTGGACAAGATGTTTATGCACACGGAGGTGATGAAAAAAAAATTATTGAAATTGTAAGAAATTGGTTAAGGCTGGAGCTTGATCCAAAAATTATAAAAACCCCGGGTGGCACCAAAATTTATCAGAGATATGTGCAGTTTCAAACTGCATTACCAATTCTATGTGACAGGCTCAACTGGAATTCGAAACAGCTTCCATTCGCCGATTTTTCCTATGCGATAGCGTCATGGATAAGCCAAAACCCTTTATAGTCGCTAGGCGTTCACATAATCTTGATTAAAGTCTAGATCATTCCCATAACTTTATCTTATGTTGGCTTTAATTTTGGATAAAGCGGCAGGTGTGACGATCGCGGCAATCGTATATAGAATTAGAAATTAAATAGGGATTATAAGCGCATCCACAGAATTATCGTTAGCTCTTACTTTAATACGGACATTGCTATTCTGCAATCTAGACCCGTCACTTGTGACCCAGTCGGACAAATTTTCTTCTCGCTCTGCGTAATCAAGGCCCTCATTAAAAGCTTGGGATATTATTGAACTCGAAGGTATACGCATATTTTCAAAAATGATCAAACCAGCGTCTCGAGCAGAGTCATTACTTGTTACTTTTACTGCACGTAAGGCAGGGACCGGTGTACCGAACGCAAATGTTTGTTGGCACAGTCGTTCTCCCCTTTTCAATGCTTTTTTTGCATGCACGAGAAAACAGGGCGTTGGCCATGCTTTGACAATCCCGATCAGTGACGACTGCCAACTTGCATCAGGGCACAATTGATTACGCAGGTTCTCAATAGCGTCAAAGGACACCTCGCCTTCGGTGCACTTCTTGATTAACGGATCATAAAAACCAAAAGTACCTGCAATTATGTCTATTATGGCTTCTTCAGGATCCTTAAGATCAGCCGGAGGATATGTTCTTCGGAAGTTGAGGCGCATTTGATCTGTCAGCACAAGGAGATGGCCAAGTTCATGCCATTTTGTAAAATAAGCGCGCGGTGACTTGTTCCCTCGACAGTCAATTATAGATACAAATTCAATTTCCCACTGTTCCCGGTTTGTTAACCGAAAAGTTATACCAAAAACTTCTTCAGATAATTCTTCTTTCAGACGAACAAAATATTTCTCGCCTCTGTCCAAATATTTTAATCTAATACGCTCCAAATCTTCGTCTGAATGAATTTCCTCAAAAAAAGTCCCTGACTTTTGAGCAAGAAACAAAAGCAAGTCAGAGAGATTGTCACACTCGACAAAGTCGGATAGAAATCTTTTCACCTTCCTTTTGCAATAATTGATAATGTCAGCAACCGGATCGGAAGTATGTTTTAGACCGAGGTCGCGAGCCAGTTTTTGAATTTTTACCGATTTTCGTAGCTGGGACGGCATTTATGATCCGAACACTCCTTTAATGGCTTTGCGCAGTTGTTTCCAATCATCCACGGTAAAATTTTTTATGCTTTTGTTGCTACGTCTTGCTATTACTGATTGATATGCAGCTAAGAGCTCAAGTGTTTCGCTGTAGCTCAGCTTCATTTCTTCCGCTGCACGTGATAACTCAAGCGGAACCGTAATCGGCTCACGTGCAACAGTTTCCTTCATCTCTCCTCGAAGAAGATAGTCCACTGATGCTCCCAGAGAATTTGCGATTTTAAGTAATCCTTGGGAACTTATGTTTCTATTATTATTTTCGACATCACTTAGGAACCCCTTGCTAATATCTGCCGCCTTTGCCAATTGTTCTTGAGTCATTTTTCTTTTTTCCCTTAATTCTCTTATCCTATCTCCAACGCTTGCCATACAATCCTCCATCATTATTGTTATTGTATATATAGCAGAAATAGGCACTGCATGCAAGATAAAAAAAATATTGACAACGGAGCCAAAGTTCGCTATAATGTATTTAGATACAGTATAGCGAACATACCAAAAACGAAGGAGAACGAGAAATGAGTCATGGTGAAAAGCTTCAAGTTGTAGTGCACTACGTTGCAGCAGGGGAGCCGTTCAAGGATCATGTTGATCCCAGCGAAACGGTCGGTCAGCTCAAGACGCGTGTGCTGGCCGCTTTCGGTTTAATAGAGGGGCAGAACCCCGAGGGAAACATGACGACATACACTTTGTACTATGACAAGACGCCGCTTGAAAACATGAGCCAGACGCTGGGTAGCCTGGCAGGGGACAAGAAAGTCTTGCAGCTCAAGCTTAGCCAGCAAATAACACAGGGGTAACGATCGTGAGCGATGCGTTGTCTGAGCTTAATTTCAAGGACGATCTGGACGAGGTCCTGTTAACCTCCGAAGCCCAACGATGGAAATTGGAAAAGACAGGCGCCCTTGAAATTTTAGTTTCGCTATCTCCGATAACTAAGACGGAGGAGGTCTTTCAGGCTCGACTACTGTGGAGCGCCTATCCTGGACAACCTCCATCTTTGAAATTCCGCGATCCTGCTACAGGGCGACTCGATGTTAAAAGTGCGTGGCCCATTGTAAGAGGATTCCGCCCTGATAGTTTAGATGCATGTGTGAGCTGGTGTTCGGAAGGTTATGGTCTTCATCCGGAGTGGCGGACTGATCCACGATATATGTGGAAATCTGATGGCAACGTTTTGCTTAAGGTCCTTCGTACGCTTCAAGAAGAAATGGATAATACCTTCCAGGGGAGGTTTAAAGGCTGATGTATTTCGATGCTGTGGAAACTTGGTCAATACCTGAATCGGCTTTTGCTGATTCCCTCCGTGAAATGGCCCTCGATGGTGTCAACGGAAATGAAGGCATCGTTCTTTGGCTTGGAAGACGTAGCAACCGGCAGGCCCAAGTTACTCATCTTGTGGCTCTAAGGGGAGCAGCGGTCATTAAAGAGCCTGCTTTCCTGCGAATCGAACCTTCACTGCTCAATGAGGTAACGGAGCATACCATAAGACTAGGTGTTGCATTGCTTGGACAGATTCATTCTCATGGGCCTTTTCATGGTACAAATTTGTCTACTACAGATCGTCGGTATGGTCTGGCTGTTCCGCATTACCTGTCAATAGTAGCGCCTGATTACGCGCTACGGTCAGATACTAAAATCGGAGAATGTGGTTTCTTCGTCTTCGAGAAAGGAACAGGATACATAAAACTATCCCCCGCAGATGTATCGCGTCGGATTCAAATCATTAACGCAGGATCACTGCCTATGATCTTCGTGGGGGACGGCTTATGAGCGAGGAAATCATTTTCAGCCGTCCCAACGCGACTGCAGCCCGCCTTGGGGATCTCGCCCCAGACCGACATATCTTCATCAATAAGAAAATTCTCCTTACAGGTGAAACTGTAATTCTGATGACAGCGAATGGCCGCGTGTGTCTTATTAGCAGCTTTTTGCTCCTTCACCGGATAAGCAAAGGTGTTGAAGTTTACTTGCCTGCTGATGTGCCTGCAGATTTAAGAAGGGAATGCGAGCAACTTGTAAATAAGTTTTCTCGGAATTCATCGATTACGCTCTTAGCTAAGCAGCCAGTTTATGCCTCTTACGACGCAGTACTGTCGGTAGGTTCATCTGCAAGCGCTTCTCCAAACTGGACTGTAATTAATTCTAATGGTTGGCTTGTTCGTATCTCATCCGGCAGCGCGAATATTTCTGCTGACACAGATCAATATAACCCCATCGCTGCTCTCGCTGCTGCGTGTTTGGGCGTAACGGAGGTTTTTAAGCGATTAATAGGGCTCAAAGAAAGCCGTGGGGAATTGCTCGGCTCACTTACGTTCTCTCTCTATTCCTACAAAGTAGGCGACTTCGACCCGGGTCCGCCTTTACCTCCGATTATTGAGGCGGATTTACTTCTGACAGGTGTCGGCGCCATTGGCAACGGCATAATATATTTATTGAGCCACTTGCCGCTAACCGGCAGTGTGCGAGTTGTCGATTATCAAAAATATGGTCCGGAAAATATAGGTACTTGCCTGCTAATCAGTGAAGCAGAATTAGAAGAAGACAAAGCATTATTTGCCGAAGCTTATCTCGGCAGTCGGTTGGCAAAAGGCTATGCCGAGGATATTCAGATATTCAGTAAGCGCCTAGGAACAGAGATTCCATATCCTAAAATTGTTCTTAATGGCCTCGATGACATTGATGCCCGACATATTGTACAGGATCTGTGGCCCGATATGATTATTGATGGTGCGATAGGCGATTTCGCAGCTCAGGTAAGTTGTCATCCATGGTATCAGAATACGGCTTGCTTGAAGTGTCTCTTTCAAAAGCCAGCAGGGGAGGCATCTGAAATAATTGGCGGTCGCGCCACGGGTCTCCATCCAGAGCGTATCCGCAATGAAAATGACGTTGTTAATGATCAGGATGTTCTAAACGCTCCGGAAGCCATGAAGTCCTGGCTTCAAGAACGAAAAGGCCAAAAGATTTGCTCAATTGTCCAGGAAGGCATTATTCGGCAACTATCGAATGGTGCGTCGCGAAAGGATTTTGAACCTTCCGTACCTTTCGTTGCCTGTCTAAGCGCAAGCATGGTTGTCGCTGAACTGATCAAATATATTCACGGGTGGGATTCTCCTGTCGAGTGTCGCTATCAGCTTGATGTGTTGACCGGCCCTGAACGCGGTGATTTCTTCCCACAGGACCGGCGAAAGGATTGCGTCTGTGTAACAAGAAGACGAAATATAGAAATCGTTCGAAAAGGTCGAGGTTAGGTGGCATTAATCTGACATGGCAAGGTCAAACTGCTTATGGACATGCTAGGTTGTCTTTGAAACCTTGAAATTCGCATGCCATTATGTAGCATATTCTGTTTCCCAACGAAAGGGGGGCCTGACTATGGGAAAAAATCAGCACGTCGTTCCACACGAGGATGGATGGGCGGTCCGTGGCGAGGGGAACAGCAAGGTCACAGCAACGACGCCAACAAAACAGCAAGCTGTTGAACTTGGTCGCGGGATAGCGCAGAATCAGCAGAGCGAGCTTGTCATCCACGGCAGAGATGGCAAAATTCAGGACAAGGACAGCTTCGGCAACGATCCATGCCCGCCAAAAGACCGAAAACACTGATGCATTTTTGTGGCATGAGGGCGTTAATTTCTACGCCCTCTTCTTTTCTTGAATAGCCTCCTTTATCTTATACAATTCTAATACTCCATCTCTGTGCTGGACATTTACACTTACTTGTAGTACAGTTTTTTATTCAGAAGATTTTATCACGCTATTAATTTATGCCTGAATTCGATAGGAAGAGTGTTTTTTAACGATAAGAAACACACTGCTCATGATAAAAGATGAAGAATCGATAAAGAAAGGCAATTAGCTGTAGCGGGAGTACATCTCAATATAGCTGCTGTCACAGAGAACACTATCGTCATGTCTATTCCTATACCTCTGGCTAAAATAAAGCTCGGCAACGTCGTTCCAGGTGCCCTACCCCTCGAAGGAGATGATAAAGGCGCTAACGAAACTTTTATAGGGTTAGTTCAATTATCTACAGGGCAGGTACGCGCTTATATAAAAGTTCTTTATGGGAGACAACTTATAAATGAATTAATTTCTGTTACTGTAGGACGAGCAGCCGGCCTTCCTATACCAGAAGGATTTCTGTTGAAAACAACTGCGAGTGATCTGCCAGAATCCAAATTGCTATCAAAGCACAGCGGGGAAGCTTTTATTTTCGGAAGCGCTGATGTTGGTTTTCCTAGTCTAAGACGACGATTTGTTAAGCCGGAACCTCAAATATTTGCTGAACTTTTAAGTAAATGGAAAGGATGGGTGAATGCAGCAATATTTGATGAATGGATTGCTAATCCCGATAGGCACAGTGGAAATCTTCTACTTGAAAGTTTCGAACAGGTTTGGTTGATAGATCATAGCTACGCTCTTACAGGCCCATTTTGGGATGAATCAGATCTTGCTCCGGATAGAACCGTAGAGAATCAACTTGCTGATGCAGGGTTTCCTCGATTATCGCTATCTGAGCGATTAAGTGTTCGAAATAAGGCCAATGAGCTTACAAAAATATTCAGTCTCATAGAGACTGATACTGCGATGCAATCCTGTTACATTAACGCGCTCCTGTCGCCCTCTGAATATAAAGCAGTCGAGAAATTCATGAATCAACGGGTGACGTACCTGTTGAAATTAATTTGTACCAAACTCGGAATGCCGATGTTGGGGGTATAAAATGATTCTGATAGAACGATTAAATACTGAATTGCAATTTCCGGTTCGGCGTGACGGTGTCAAGGCAAAATGGATACCCTTATATATAGAACCTGTAGTAGGCTCGGGCGAGAGGATAGCTATAGGTATCGCAGTTGCTAACCAGAATGGTTATTTAACTGTTCCGGTAGCAGCTTTAGAGCGCCTTCAATGTCTGTACGGAAAAGAGAATGAAACATTAATGTTTGCTGCGAAAGCAGCAATAGAAAGCTTCGAGAGAGCCCTTAGTAAGGAAGGCGACCACGCCTTAGAGACATGGCAAGCCCCATTTGAAGGAGTCATAAAGGGGGCCACGCGTATTGGCGCTGGAAATAGTCTTGAAGAAATAGCCCGTTCAGGTTTAATGCTTTGCTCGTCTCTTGTAGAAAAATTAGCTGAAGCAGAAGAGATTGAGGAATCCAGAACGGCTGTATCAATGTCTAGATTAGAGTTTTTGATTAAAGAGAAGGTGCTGGCAAAAAGACAGTCACTAGAAATAAGTTTTAATCGGCCATTTAAATATGCAACTTCAGGCCGAGCAACTAGGATTGGTTTTGTTGGTCAAAGACTTGTTGCTAATTTTGGGCTCCTTGCTCCGTTCCATTTATCTCAACTGTTCAAAGATGCAAAAGCGAAACTTTGGGATCTAGCCCAAATAAAAGAAGATATACAACGGCCAGAATTTAATTTAAGCACTCAGCTCAATAATTTTGAACTTTTAATAAACCGAGTTCGTGAAGACGATCCTCAGTACAGCGATAAGCAGATTGAGTCAGTTCAAGAAGCATATAATGAGCTTGAGTTTGAGGCGGATCGTAAGGAAATACGTTGTAGACCGCTGAGATCACCTGATGAAATAGCCAACCATATAGTTGAGCTAGAAGCTGCATAGATTAAAGGGGTGATTAGCCAAAATAAATAACCTTTTAGAAAAGGAACACCCAACACCCAAGAGAATCATTAAGGGAGTCTTTAGGGTCATTCATTTAAAGGGCACCGTCAAGCAAAAAAGCTATCTTGTGGCGAGAAACGAACGTTTCTCGTCGAGCCTTGCCGTTATCTTCATCCGTACCATTGCCGCAGTTTCATTCGGTTTAGGTGTCAGTCTCTACTGCACCAGTCACCCATCGGGATTAAGGTCATTGGTGAAGCTCTTTATCCATGACCCTTTCCGCCTTATGGCGGACCAGAAAATCTTCGGTTCCATGCCGTGTCCAGAAGTTTGTACAGGTCTCATGGTTGTTAACCAGCCCCAAGATGGCTCGCGGTATGGGCAGTAAAGATGCTGATAACGCTATAAAAGGGTGGGACGGATTACCAATCAGGTCTCGTGGTTTTGCCAACCCCAAATCGGGTTCACCGTCCCAGCCAGCCTGTGAACTTTCATTGTGTAAAGAGCTTCTCGGGCATAAAGGATACTCCATCTCTCATGATGTAGTACGCTGCTCGTGCCAGTTTGTGTGACAGGGCTTGATGCGCTACCATAGCGTTGGTCTTTTGCATCTTGCGTTGATAAAATGCCCTGGCCTCCGGATAATAACGTCGGGCGATCTCGGCAGCTTCGGAAAAGGCCCACGCCAGGTACTTGTTGCCGCTTTTCTTGTTTCCTTTGCCCTTCTTCTTATCGTTGCTGATCCATTTGGTAGAAACTTTCCGGCAGTAGGAACAATAGTTGCCGACTTGAGCAAAGCGGCTGATCGGTCCAGTCTCCAGCATGATAGTAAGTCCCAGCGTTTTACCCACACCTTGCATCGTGAGAAGCTTTTTGTATGGTTCGCGCAGTTCCATTCTATTTTCGATGACGCTTTCAACGGCTTTGATCTGGCGCGTCAGAAAATCTATAGACTCCTTGCCGATCTTGCCGGCCAATGCCAGGTCTTCGTTCTGATCAAGAAACGGCGCAACGCGATCAGCATTCAATGCCTTGACGTCATTCGTCTTGAGCCGGAATCCGTTGTTGCGGCAAATGATGTTCTGCAAACTGATGATAAGCGAAGACCTAAGCTTGACGAGATGACTTCGTTTGCGTAACAAGTCGCGGACCGGCCGATCTTCTTTCGGGTAAATGTAGCCTTCGGGCAGGATCCTGAGCCGCAGCATCTCGGCCAGCCAGAAGGCATCATGCTGATCGTCTGAATACTTGAGTCCCTTATATTGTTTAATCTCCACAGGGTTGGCGAGATGGACCTTGTATCCTTCCGCCATGAGTGTATCCACCAACCAGTACCAGTTGTACGTGGACTCGATAACAACGCCGGCAATTGTATCCTTGTAGGGTGCAAGCGCCGAAAGAATTTGTTCCGGATCATTGGGAAGCTTCTTCTTGAACACCCGTTTACCAGTTTCATCGATGATCGCCAGATAACTGTTACTTGAATGTAAATCAATTCCTGTGTACAATTGCATATAGCACCTCCTGGGTTAAGATTGGCGTCTTTTCCCTTGAGCATATCAGAGCTTAACCGTTCTGGTATGCTCTGGAGGTGCCCTTTATATGGTTATACAGGTCTTGCGGCTTGACAAATATCATTACGCGCCCGATCCCGGTCCTCTCATTTTGGTAGCGTTTGCTCCATGGGTGGATCCAGGAACGCCCTGATCATCGTGAAGCGATGGGGTTAGAACATCTTAGGGTCAGGTCCATACTGTTGGACTTTTTCCCTTAGCCTGTTTGATGTTCTACCCTCAACCAGAGCGCGTCTTTCCCCTGTTGATCCTAACACCCCACAATACCAGGCCCGCCCAACCGCTTGCCTTTGTCCGTCTCTTTTGTTAATATCCCCCATGCTTTCCGTATTGATGCTCTTCCTTATCCCTGTCGGGGGCGGAATCCCGGCAGGCGTATTGCTCGCCCAGTCCAAGGGTCTGGCCTGGCCCGTGACCGCCGGGCTCTATTTGGTTTCCGATATGAAGCTGGCCCTAGGAGACCAAAGGGGACGTTGTGCCCTACATGGACTTACGCTGAACTTTGGCCAGGATGGTAGATAAGTCCACTTCAGACACAACTTGCCACGCTGTGTTCTCAAGCGGATCGAGACCGCCGCGCAAAAGATTCGCGTCTCCCTCGCGTGTTATGCGAGAATTTGGACAAATGAAATGCAGAAGGAAAACCCACAATGTCGGTCACGACCATACTCACCCTTACTGATAATCTGCCACTTACCTGTTCACGTTCAGGCACCTGCTGTCATGGCAAAACTGTCAGGCTGAACCCGTGGGAACTGGCGTGTCTGGCCGAAGCAAAAGGACTGACCCCGAGGGCGTTTCGTGATCGTTACTGCGATTTTGGCGGCACACATTTGCGTTTTGATGGTGCGCCCGGCTGGAGACAGCAGCCGGCATGCAGCCAGTATGTACCTGATTTTGGATGCAGCGTGCATTTGGGGCGCCCATTGGCCTGCCGGTTATATCCTCTTGGCCGCCAACGGCAGGGCGAGGAACTGTACTACCTGTACCAAGGGAGTGATCTTCCCTGTATGGAAGGGTGTCCGGAAGTCTTAGATCTGCCTCAATTGAGTGTCGCCGCCTACATTGAAGGACAGGCCGTGAAGCGCTTCGAAGTTGCTCAGGATGAGTATCTCGAACTGATGCAAAATTTAGCTGATAGCGCTTTCGCCCTCCTGCTGGAAAGTGGTTTGGCCGAATCGGGTGACCGGCAGACATTGCGTCTTTGGAGAGAGATGGGTAGAGAAGAGCCCGAACAATTGCAGGACCGGCTTGGTCCCGAGTGGATCGACCTGCTGATGCTCCCTGAGTTAACGGATGGCTTACATGATCCCCTGGCTTTTGCTCGCCAGCATCACGATCTGCTCTTCTTGAAAGCTCAAGGATCATTTGGCACACTGGACAATGTCACCGATTTCTGCAAAGCATCGGGGTTATTGATGGGACTGGCGCTGCATCTTGGCCGTGGTCTGGGCGCAAATCCTGCCGAACTGGCCGAACACTGGATCAAGACTGCAAAAGAACATGGGGCGCTTGACTAGATCAAAACAATTGAACGATGGATCGGCTAGAGACAACCTCACTGGATCCCTTTGAGTTTGTCAAACAAGGATATCGATTGCTGAATGTTTTCGTAGATGCTGACGCATGCCCGGTGAAGCAGGAGGTCTACCGGGTTGCAGCCAGGTATCATATAGGTGTCACTCTGGTGGCCAACTCCTGGATGCGAGTGCCCATAGAGGATGGAATTGTACTTCACGTTGTCGGCGATGGGGTAGATGAGGCCGACAACTGGATTGTTGCCAATGTCACTCCCCACGACATCGTGATCACGGCTGATGTCCTTCTCGCGAGCCGATGCATCAAGGCTGGTGCGTACGCAATCGGCCCAACGGGGAAGGCCTTCACCGAGGAAAACATCGGAGATGCTGTCGCAACCCGTAACCTGCTTGCAGAACTGCGTGGGAACGGCGAGATCACCGGGGGGCCGGCCCCCTTCTCCAACCGCGACAGGTCAAGCTTTTTGCAGAAACTGGACCAGGTGATTCAGATGGTTCGGCGCGAACATCCCGGCAAAGTCGGCTAGGAAACGATGGGGCCAGGTCTTTAATGTTTGACTTTGCCCGTTTAGCATCTTAAGGTCACCTCTACTCTGTTGCCATCCTGTTGCTTTTCCCGTGCCGCCCTAAGTGATACCTCAGCCCTCTTCCCTAACATTTGCAGCATCATCCTCCAAATTCATCAACGCCATTTTCAGCTCGGCCAGATCCTCTCAGCAATGTTTTATCGGTTTTCGCCCAGACGGCAGGTGTTTTGACCCTTGTTCAGGCGCTGTAAGAATGAAAAATGCTATACTTATCTTATTATGCGTCACTACATTTCCAACAAGGAGGGAACTGATATGTCTGAGCATTGTTGCAGTCTGAGCGTCGGCGAGAAAGTTCCGGATTTTGAGCTTGAGATGTTCGACCCGGTCAGGTGCGATTTCGGGAAGTTCAGCCTTAAGAAATTGAAGGCGGCAAAGAAATGGACGGTCCTGTTCTTTTATCCCGCCGATTTTACCTTTGTCTGAGCAACGGAGTTTGCCGCTCTGGCAGAGCGGTACGATGAGTTCCAGAAGCTTGGGGCCGAGTTGGTCACGGTGAGCAGGGACACCAAATTCGTGCACCTCGCCTGGCAGAGGGACGAAAAGGCCCTGGCGCAGGTCAGATACCCCATGGCCTCCGACGTCACCGGCGACATAGCGCGCATGTTCGGTGTACTCGATGAAGAAGAGGGGCTCGCTTTGCGCGGGACGTTCATCATCAGCCCCGAAGGCACCCTTTTGAACGCGGAGGTGAACTATTTCAATTTGGGCAGGAACGTCGAGGAGTTGCTCCGGAAGGTCCGCGCTAATAAACATCTCGCCGCTCACCCATCGGAGGGTGTCCCGGCCCAGTGGAAGAAGCAGGGAGACATCACGCTCAAGCCCGGGCCGAAGCTCGTCGGCAGGGTGGCCGATGCGATGAAGAAAAAGTAAACAGCCTGCTCGCGCTCGGCATGAGGCAGACTCATA
>Ga0210377_10000633_pt1 | contig 33416 bp, 31 predicted proteins | sample PLM4_65_b1redo_FD_155480 | JGI IMG/M metagenome (GOLD analysis project Ga0210377, IMG submission 155480) | Groundwater sediment microbial communities from an aquifer in East River, Colorado, USA - PLM4_65_b1 redo | ecosystem: Environmental > Terrestrial > Soil > Riparian zone | place: USA: East... | reverse complement strand
GTGCGAGCTCGGCGGGGTGACGCAGAAGCGTGTAGAGCCCGTTGCCGATCAGGTTCGTGGTCGTCTCGTGGCCCGCCGCGAGGATCAGGACGACCGTGCCGAAGAGCTCGTCGTCGGTGAGCTTGTCCTCGACCTCGCGCGCGGCGATCAGCCGGCTGATCAGATCGTCGCGCGGCGCCGCGCGACGTGCGGCGAAGACCCGGTCCATGTAGGTCCGCATCTCTACGCAGGCGACCGCGGCGTCGGCGAGGCCGCGGTCGCGGATCGTGCCGTCGAGGAACGTGACGAGCTTGTCCGACCAGCGCTTCAGCTCGGCGCGGTCCTCGAGCGGGACGCCGAGCAGCTCCGCGATCACGATGATCGGGAGCGGCATGCCGAAATCCGCGATCGCGTCGAGCTCGCCGCGCCGCTCCATGCCGAAATCCGCGATCGCGTCGAGCTCGCCGCGCCGCTCGGCGGCGTCGAGCAGCTCGTCGGCGATCGCCTGCACGCGCGGCCGCAGCTCCGACACGACGCGCGGCGTGAACGCCTTGTTCACCAACCCTCGCAGCCGCCCGTGATCCGGATCGTCCTTCACGAGCATCATGCCGAGGACCGTGCGCGCGATGATCGCGAACGGGGCGCTCGGATCGGCTGCGAGCCGATGCAGCACGTCGCTCGGGAACTTCTCGGCCGTGCAGCGTGGGTCGCGAAGCACGGCGACGCAATCGCGGTGGCGCGTCACGGCCCAGCTGCGCCGCCCGTCGGGCATCAGGCGCGGGTAGATCGGCGCCTCGGCGCGCAGGCGCGCCCAGACGGGGTGCGGGTCGGCCTGGAACTCAGGCGCGGCGGGGTTCCAGTCGGCGAAGGGATCGACGGTCACGTTGCGCCTCCTCGGCTGCGGCTCGATCTTCGCGCGGATGATGCAACCGCCGGGCCAGGCGCGGAGCGGCGTGGCGTCCGCGGGCCCGGCGCGCGCGCATTCCGCGCGCTGCACTGGCGCGCCGACGCTGCGGGGACCTATTCGGCGCTCGAGGTCGTCTTGTCGGCGGACTGGTTCTTGTCGTGCAGGGTCTGGATCAGCTGGCCGACGCCCTTCTGCGTCACGATCTCCTGGACTTGCGAGCGGAAGTTCTGGATCAGCGAGACCCCCGCCGGGATGACGTCGATGATCAGCCAGCTGCCGCCCTCCGTCGCACGCAGCCGGTAGTCGATCTGCACGCCGTCGCCGGCGGCGCCGCCGACCACGCGCGTCTTGACCGTCACGTCCTTGTTCGACTCGAGCCTCGCCTCGCCCATCTCGATCTTCTCGTTCGCGGTGTAGCGATCGAGCCGCTTGCCGTAGGTGTTCGAGAGGCTCTGCTTGAACTCGGCTTGGAATTGCTTGAGCTGGTCGGGCGTGAGCTCCTTCTTGTTCTTGCCCAGCACGAGCATGGCCATGCGCGGGAAGTCGAAACGCTGGAGCGCGATGTCCTCGAGCTTCTGCAGGCGCACCGCACCCTTGAGGCTCTTGTCGTCCAGGATCGCGAGCACGTCGTCGACGGTCGTCGTCATGAACGTGTTGGCCGAGGCGACGCGGTCGTCCGCGCGCGCGGAAAACGCGATCGCGAGCAGCGCCACGCACAGCGCGAACGCGCTACTCCGGAACCGCTTCGCCGTCCGGATCCGCTTCGCTGTCATCGATCTCGTAGAGATCATCGCTCGGGGCCTCCTTGCCGTCGTCGAGGTCATTTCGGATCAGCACGGCCCGGCGCTGAAGATATCCATCCCGAGCGGCTGCGTACCAGTCCAGAGACGCGGCGCGAAGCTCGCGCAGATCCGCGTCCGCAAGCGCGCGTCGGTTGATCGTCCGCAGCAGCGTCACCGGCCACAACGGGGGAACGACGTATGAGATCACCGGCGAGTCCCCGACATTCAAGACCGCGTCGAACGGGAAGCCACCCGCATCGCGTACGTCCGAGACCGGCAGGATGAACGGCAGGACCAGGAACGGCCCCGGACCCGCCCCCCAGACACCGAACGTCTGGCCGGTGTCCTCGGGGCGGCGTGCCAACCCGAGCCAGTGATGCGCGGGGTCGAAGAACCCGGCGAGACCGACCGTGCTGTTCACGCCGAAGCGCGCAAACGCGACGCTCGCCTGCCTCGGATCCCCCTGCAGCAGCGGCTGCACGAAATAGCCCGGGAAGTTCAGATTGTCGAAGAACTGCTCGAGGTGGATACGCACTGTTTCGGGCGTCACGAAGATCCAGCCGTGGGCCACCGGCCCGATCAGCCAGCGGTCGAGCTCGTCGTTCACCGTGAACATCGCGTGGTTGAACGGCTGCCACGGATCCGGGTCGGGCGCGTCTTCGGGGCCGCGCGCGGAGGCGCAGGCGCCGAGTGACGTCGCGAGCGCCGCCAGCGCCAGAATGCGCCCTGGACGATTCACCCGCCGCCCTTGTCGGAGCTCTTCTTCTCGTCGCTGTTCGAGTTTCCGAGGCTCTGGATCACGCGACCGATCAGCCGCTCGATCACGACCGCGCTCTGCGTGTAGGTGATTTCGCCGCCTTCCGAGAGCAGCGTGTCGGAGCCGCCGGGCTCCAGGCCGACGTATTGGCTGCCGAGCACGCCCTGGGTCAGGATCGACGCTGCGGTGTCGTCCGGCAGCTTCAGCGTCTTGTCGATGTCCATCTCGACGCGAGCGCGGAAGTCGCCTTCGGGCGAGAGCTCGATCTCTTTCACCTGGCCGACCTTTACGCCGCCGATCACGACGGGCGAGCGCGGCGCAAGGCCGCCGACCTCGTCGAAGCTCGCGTAGAGCGTGAGGCCGCCGGGTCCGGAGTAGGTCGCGCCGCCGAGCTGGATCGACAGGTAGCCCAGCGCGAGGAGCCCGGAGAGCACGAACACGCCCACCAGAAGATCGCGGATCGGCGAGCGGCTCACGTTCAACCCCCCCACAGCGCGGTGATTACATAGTCGAACATCAGCGTCGCGACCGAGGCTTGCACGACGGCGCCCGTCGTCGCCCGGCTTACGCCCGCGGCGTTCGGCGCCGACGTGAAACCACGCCAGGTCGAGATCAGCGAGACGATCGCCCCGAACACGACGGACTTCAGAATACTTCCGACGACCTCGTCGCTGAAATTGATGTTCCGCTCGAGGCTCGTGATGTACGTGCCGCCGTCGATCCCGAGCAGGCCGACCCCGACGACGTAGCCGCCCGCGAGTCCGCAGACGATGAAGAGCGCGGAGAGCAGCGGCATCGAGATCGTGAGCGCGAGCGCAGCGCCTTGGGCTGCGCGACGAAGTCGATCGGATCGACCGACATCATCCGCAATCCGTCGAGCTGCTCCGTCGCGACCATCGCGCCGATCTCCGCCGCGATCGCCGAGCCGGCTCGGCCCGCGACGAGCAGCGCCGTCAGCACGGGGCCGAACTCGCGGACGAGCGAGAGCCCCACCACGCCGCCGAGACTCTGTTCCGCGCCGAAGCGCTCGAGCGTGATGAAGCCCTGCAGCCCGAGCACGCTTCCGACCACCGCGCCGGACAGGAGCACGATCGCGAGCGAGAGGACCCCCGTGTTGTAGATCTCGTCGACCACGCGGCGCAGGCGCCAGGGCGGGCGCAGTGTTTCGAAGACCAGCTGCGAGCCGAAGAGCGTGATGCCGCCGAGCTCGAAGACATTCGACACCGAGCGCCAACCGAGGTGGCGGACGAAGCCCAGCATCAGCTGGCCTCTTCGAGCGCCGGGCCCGTGCCCGCGGCCAGCAGGAAGCGCTGAATGCGCGGGTCGATGCTCTCCTTCAGGTCCTTCACCGAGCCCGTCACCGCCACTCCGTCGACGAGGAAGACGACCTCGTCCGCCATCCGCATCGTCGATCCGATGTGATGATTCGTGAGGATCGTGGTCAGACCCTTCGTGCGGGTCACCTCGATCAGCAGATGCTCGATCAGTCGCACCGCGAGCGGGTCGAGACCCGAGAACGGCTCGTCGATCAGCAGGATCTTCGGGTCCATGATCATCGCGCGCGCAAGCGCGACGCGTTTCTTCATGCCGCCCGAGATCTCGCCGGGAAGCAGAGCGTCCACTTTCTTCAGGCCGACCGCCTCGAACTGGGCGTGAACCTTGTCGGCGATCTCGCGCTCGCCGAGCGCCGTATGCTCGCGCAGCGCGAGCGCGACGTTGTCGAAAACCGTCAGCGAGTCGAGCAGTGCTCCGCCCTGGAACATCATGCCCAGGCTCCGGCGAACTCGGCGCAGCGACCGGTCGGGCATGCGCGAGATCTCATTCTCGCCGATCCAGATGTCGCCGTAGTCGGGCTTGAGCAGGCCCGAGATCAGCCGCAGCAGCGTGCTCTTGCCGACGCCGCTCGCGCCCAGGATCACGGAGATCTTCTCCTGCGGGAACCGGCAGGAGAGCCCGTCGAAGACGCGGCGGTCGCCAAAACCGAGGCGCAGGCTGATTACGTCGACGTGCGCCTTTTCCTCGACCGGAGTCTCGGCGGCGCTGTGCGGCATCGTTCCCCTCATCCAGATCCGCCGGGCTTTATCGCCGTTGTAGACCGGAACGTCAACGCAGCTCCTGGGAGTGCGCGCACGGCTTGCCGCTAGACCGAAAGCCCCACGAGCTTGGCGCTCGCGTCCCAGAGAAGCCGCGCGGCCTCCTCGTCAGCGACCAGCCGATGCGGCCGGCGCTCCTTGCAGTCGGCGAAGTACTTGCCCGAGACGCCGGCGACCTCCGCTGCGCTGCACAGCCAGATCGACGTCTGTGCCCCTTTCTCGGGCGAGCGGAAGAACGGCCGCACGAGGCCTGTCAACAGCTTCAGGATTGGCGCATCGTTGTTCTGTCCGAGCTCGGTGCGGACCGCGCCGGGGTGAGCCGCGTTAACGCTGACGCCAGTTCCGGCGAGCCGCCGCGCGAGCTCCTTCGTGAAGTAGAGATTCGCGAGCTTCGAGCGCCCGTAGACCGCCATTCCGGAATAGCGCCTGGCCGCGCCGAGGTCGTCGAAATCGAGCGCGCCACCGAGCTTGTGCGCGTCGGACGCGACGTTCACGATCCGCGCCGGGGCGCTCGCGACGAGACGCTCGAGCAAAAGGTTCGTCAGCAGGAAGTAGGCGAGGTGATTCACCGCGAATGTGGTCTCGATCCCGTCGACGGTCTCGCTGCGCGCGGTCTGCATGACCCCGGCGTTGTTCAACAGGACGTGCAGCGGTTCGCCGGTCGCGAGAAAAGCGGCCGCAGCGCGCCGGATCTCGGCCTGCGACGCGAGGTCGGCCAGCAGGATCTCGACGTTGCGATTCCCGGTCTGGGCGGCGATCTCGGCGCGGAGCGCGTCGGCCCGCTTCGGGTTGCGGCAGAGCAGGAATAGCTTCGCTCCCATGGCGCCGAGCGCGAGCGCGGAGCTGCGGCCGATTCCGCTCGTCGCACCCGTGACAAGGCAAGTCCGACCGAGGAGGAGACCGTCTGGGCGACCGTGCATTGCGCCCATGATCGGTCTGTCCCCGCCGGAAGGAAAGCGGCGGGAAGGAAAGCGGCGCGCTATTCGGCGAGCGCTTCCTCGATCGGCTCCGGCGGGACGGGACCGAATTCGCTCGAGAGCGCCTGGAAGTGCTTCAGGACCGAGATCAGGTAGGCCGGCCGGAGATTGTGGCCGCGGGCGACCAGTCTGCGAACCCGGTACGGACCCATGTTGTACGCGGCGATCGCGAGGGCCGGGTCGTGGTACATCTCGAGCATCTCGCCGAGGTAACAAGCGCCGATCTGCACGTTCGCCGCGGGGTCGAGCAGCGTCTTCGCGCCAGCCCAGGGGATGTTGTGCCGACGGGCGACGTCGGCCGCCACGAACGGCCGCACCTGCATCAGCCCGATGGAACCGCCGGGGCCGCGAGCGTCGACACGGAAGTGGCTCTCCTGCCGGATCACGGCCAGGACGAGCACCGGATCGACGCCGTGAGTGCGCTGGGCCGACTCGATCGCGCCGGCGACGCGGGCGCGATCCACGGGGCGCATCTGCGGTGCGTGATCCACCAGCAACGCGGCGATTCGCTCGCGCAGCGGAAGCTCGCGAGCTGGAGCGTCGCTCGTCGGCGCGAGCGGCGTTTCCGCAGCGATCTCGACCGCTGCGGCCGGGGTCGTCGGAATGCCCGCGCGCTCGTTCAGCAGCGCGGCCGTCCAGGGCGTCTGGCAAGCGGAGAGCGCGAGCGCGAGCACGGCGCCGAGCGCCGTACGCGTGACCACCCTCTGCCGTCTCGACTGAAGCACACCCTGTCCTTCGGGCTGCTCGATCAGCAGACCCGAATCGGGTCGGCGCCTCGCAGCCCTCGGGCCAGTCCACCAAACGCACTCCATGCCGGCTGTGATCGGCGTCACCCGGGTCGAGCAACGTGACGCGCCTCACGCAAGTAGGCCGAGCAAGTCCTCGCGCGTGATGGCGCTTGCGCGGTCGGCGCCCGACAGGGCGGCCTGCGCGAGCGCCCGTTTGCGGTCCTGGAGGGCCAGAATGCGCTCCTCGACCGTCTCGCGCGCCACCAGGCGGTAGACCGAGACCGGTCGATCCTGGCCAATCCGGTGGGCGCGGTCGGCGGCCTGCTCCTCGACGGCGGGGTTCCACCACGGGTCGAGCAGGAACACGTGGTCGGCTGCCGTCAGGTTCAAGCCGGTCCCGCCTGCGCGCAGTGAGATCAGCAAGACAGGCGGGCCGTCCGGCGACTGGAAGCGCTCGACCACCGCCTGGCGATCGATGGTGCTGCCGTCGAGCCGAGCGAAGTCGATGCCCGCCGCCCGGAGCTGCGGCTCGACGAGATCCAGGAACGAGGTCCACTGCGAGAAGACCAGCGCTTTGTGACCTTCGGCCGCGGCCTCGTCCAGCGACTCGAGCAGGACGGCGAGCTTGGACGACCCCGTCGCATGCTGGCCCGGCACCAGCGCGCGATGACAGGCGGCCTGGCGCAGCCGCAAGAGCAGCTCGAGCGCCTCGAGCACGTTGCCGCCGGCTTGCAGGCGCTCCACCACCTGCCGCTGCGAGGCCGCGCGGACGGTGTCGTAGACCGCGCGCTCCTCGCCGGCTTGCAGGCGCTCCACCACCTGCCGCTGCGAGGCCGCGCGGACGGTGTCGTAGACCGCGCGCTCCTCGGTGTCGAGCTCGCAGTGAAGGATGGCGTCGGTGCGCGGCGGGAGCTCCGCCGCCACCACCGCCTTCATGCGCCGCAGGACGAACGGCGCGATGCGCGCGCGCAGGTGCTCCGCCGCGCCCGGCTCTCCGGCCGCGATCGGCTTCGCATAGCGCTCGCGAAAATCCCGCAGGGATCCGAGCAGCCCCGGATTCGCGAAGTGCAGCTGACTCCAGAGCTCGTCGAGTCGATTCTCGACCGGCGTGCCGGTCAGCGTCAGGCGGAAGCGCGCGGTCAGGCCGAACGCGGCGCGAGCGATCTGACTGTCGGAGTTCTTGATCGCCTGCGCTTCGTCGAGCACGACCGTGTCCCAGGTCTCGCGCGCGAGCGCCTCGGCGTCGAGACGCAGAATTGCGTAGCTCGTGAGCGTGAGGTCGGCGTCGCGCTCGAGCACGCGCTTCGCGCCGTGGTAGACGCTGCAGCGCAGCGCGGGGCGGAAGCGGCGCGCCTGCTCCGCCCAGCCGAAGAGCACGCTCGTAGGTGCGACGACGAGCGTCCGGCCGCGCACGGCGCAGAGCGCCTCGAGCGTCTTGCCCAGGCCCATGTCGTCGGCGAGCAGCCCGCCGAGGTCGGCCTCGCGCAGGAACTGCAGCCATGCCACGCCGCTGCGCTGGTAGCCGCGGAGCTCCGCGGTGAGGTCCGCCGGAAGCGTCGGGTCGGGCAATCCCGCGAAGTCGTCGACCAGCGCACGCAACCGCTCGAAGCCCGGTGGCGCTGGCTCGCCAAGCTCGTCGCAAAGACGCGCGAGGTCGGGCAGCGCGCACGCCGGCAGGCGACCGTCGGCCGCGCGCGCGGCGAGCAGATCCGCCACGCGCCGGCCGTGCTTCTCGAGCCAGTCCAGCGGGAGCGGCGCGAAGCCGCCACCTGTGAGTGGGACCAGCGACTCACCGTCCTGCCACGCGCGGAGCACGCGCGTGGCTTCGACGCGGCCGCCGCCACCGTGCGGCGCGAAGCCGAGGTCGAAGCGGTCCGCCCGGGTCGTGAGCACCGGCTGCAGCGCGGCCTCGAGTCGGAACTGCTCGTGCGCTCGGCCGATGATCTCGCCCGAGAAGCGCTCGAGCTGCTGGCGAAAGGCAATCGCCTGAGCCGGAGCGAGCGTCTGCGCGGCGCCCGGTGCAAGCCCGAGCTCGCGCTCCAGACGGCTGGTGAGAGTCGCTTCGGCGCTCTCGATCCGGCGCGGCACGGTGGCGCCGCCGAGCGCTACCAGCCGGCCCTGCTCGACGCGCGCGACCGGCGGGTCGCCGTAGACGAGCTCGGCGCTGACGTTCAGCTGATCGCCCTGGCGACTCACGTGCGCGCGCAGTCTCGGCCGTTCCGCTTGTTCGCGCGGCAGTCGCTCGGTGCGCAGCTCGACTGGAATGCGCGCGCGCAGCTCCGGGATCACCTCCGCAACCAGCCGGCCCGCCGCCTCCGCCGGGTAGTAGCGCCCGCGCGGCAGCTCGTCGCGCTCGCGAGCATTGAGGCGCGGATCGCCCAGCGGCCGCAGCACCGCGCCGCAGCGCGCGACGCCGTTCGCGAAGCTCTCGTCGTGGCGAGGATCCGGCGCGACACTGAGCGCGAAGCCATCGCCGCGGTCCTCGACGATCGCGATCGGCAGGACCGGCTCGAGCGAGACGGTCGCTCGACGGGGCTTCCGTCGAGCGACACGTCCTCGCAGCCGACCAGCGCCGCGAGCAGCCGCTGCATCGACGGCCGCGGCGGCGCGCCGGTGCGCCGTGGATCGATCAGCCGCTCGACCGCGAGGTCCGCAGCGCTCGCGAGCGGCGCCACACCGTCGCCGCGCCCGGCGGCCCACGCCGCGAGCGTCGTGCGCAGCGGCTCGTCGCGGCCGTCGCGTACCAGCACGCGATCGAGCGTGAGTCCGCCGGTCGTGCGCGCCAGCCGGTAGCCGATGCGCGCGCTCGCGCCCTCGACGCGCGGCAGCGAGTCGCCTGCTTCGCGGGCGCGGCGCCAGGCGATCACGGCGGCGGCGACGTGCTCGCACGGATCGTCCGGTCCGTCACAGTCGCACTCCCAGGCCGCTTCGCGCGGCAGCAGCCGAACGGCGGGCGCGGCGCGGCCCGCACGGCCCTCGATGCGCATCACGACCTCGGCCGCGGAGCTCTTCTGCGCGTGCACGGCGCCGCTGCGCACGAGCTCCACGCCGCGCGACCAGACCGCGCGGTCGCATTCTTCGCGCACCGCCTCGAAGAGCTCGTCCATTGGCGGCGGAACCTAGCCCGGTCGGGCATCCTCCCGCCCGTGACTGCGACACCGAAGGGTGATCGGCGCGTCCCCGCGCTGCTCGTCTCGGGCTTTCTGGGCTCGGGCAAGACGACGCTGGTGCGAAATCTGCTGAAGGATGCGCGCGCGCAGGGTTTGCGGCTGGCGATCGTCTCGAACGAGTTCGGCGAGCTCGGCATCGATCGCGCGCTGCTCGGTGGTGGCGACGAGACCTTCGTCGAGCTCGGCGGCGGCTGCGTCTGTTGCCAGCTCTCCGACGAGCTCGTGGTCACGCTCGAGCAGCTGCGCGAGCGCATCGATCCGGACCGGATCGTGATCGAGACCTCGGGCGTTGCGCTGCCGTACGACGTCTCGCTGCACTTCTGGCGTGAACCGCTCTCGCGTTGGATCGGCGACGACGTGACGGTCGTCGTCGTGAGCGCCGAGCAGCTGGCGAGCGGGCGCGATCTCGAGGGGACGTTCGAGGACCAGATCACGTCCGCCGACCTGCTCCTCTTGAACAAGATCGACCTCGTGCCCGAGAGCGCCTTGCCGGCGCTCGAGGCGCGGCTCCGCGCACTCGAGCCCGAGGCGCCGATCCTGCGCACGCGTCACGCCGCGGTGTCGGCCGAGCTGCTCTTCCCGCCCGGTCTCGAGCAGGCGCGCGCCGCGCGCCGCGCGCGCGCGGCGGGTGCAGCGCACGACCATGAGGCCTTCGAAGCCGATGTCCTCGAGCTCGCGCCCGGTCAAGGGGCCGACGCAATCCTGCGTCGCATCGCGAGCGAGGGGGCGCTGCGCGCGAAGGGCTTCGTCGCGACCGACGCGGGCCTGCGCATCGTGCAGGGCGTCGGCGCGCGGATCGAGCTCGCGCCAGCGGAGACGCCGCCGCCCGCCGAGCTCGTCGGGCGCGTGGTCGTGATCCGGCGCAGTCGCGGCGCGCATGTCTCTTAGCTCCGAAGCGCCGCGCCTCGTCGATCTCGCGAGCCCGATCGGGCGGCTCTCCGCGGACGAGATCCTCGATCGCTTCGTCGCCTGGTCGAGCGACCGCGGGCTCGTGCCGTACCCGGCCCAGGAGGAGGCGTTTCTCGAGCTGCTCGCGGGCAAGCACGTCGTGCTCGCGACGCCGACGGGCTCGGGCAAGTCGCTCGTTGCGACGCTGCTCCATTTCAAGGCGATGTGCGAAGGCCAGCGCTCGTTCTACACCTCGCCGGTGAAGGCGCTCGTCTCCGAGAAGTTCTTCGCGCTCTGCACGGACTTCGGGCCCGAGAACGTCGGCATGCTGACCGGCGACGCGAGCATCAACTCCGCGGCGCCGATCGTCTGCTGTACCGCCGAGGTGCTCGCGAACATGGCGCTGCGCCAGGGTCCGGCGCTCTCGGTCCCGTACGTCGTGATGGACGAGTTCCACTACTACTCGGATCCGCAGCGCGGCGTGGCCTGGCAGGTGCCGCTGCTCGTCCTGCCCGGCACCACCTTCCTGCTCATGTCGGCGACGCTCGGCGACACGCGCGAGATCCGTCGCGACCTCGAGGCGCGCTCGGGCCGTGCGGTCGCGCTCATCGCCTCCGACGAGCGCCCGGTCCCGCTCGACTTCGCCTACTGCGAGACGCCGCTGCACGAGACCGTGGAGGGATTGCTCGAGACGGGGAAGGGGCCGGTCTACGTCGTATCGTTCACGCAGCGCGAGGCGGCCGAGCTCGCGCAGGCGCTCACGAGCCTGAACGTCGCGACGCGTCCGGAGCGGCTCTTGATCGGCGAGGCGCTGGCGGGGTTCGCCTTCGACACCGCATACGGCAAGGAGCTCTCGCGCATCGTGCGCGCGGGCATCGGCATCCACCACGCCGGGCTCTTGCCGAAGTATCGGCTGCTCGTCGAGCAGCTCGCGCAGCAAGGTCTCTTGAAAGTCATCTCCGGCACCGACACGCTCGGCGTCGGCGTGAACATTCCGATCCGCACCGTCCTGTTCACGAAGCTCGCGAAGTTCGACGGGCGGCGCGTCGGGCCGCTTTCGGTACGCGAGTTCAGACAGATCAGCGGCCGCGCCGGCCGGAAGGGCTTCGACGTGCGCGGCAGCGTCGTGTGCCAGGCGCCCGAGCACGTGATCGAGAACCAGCGCCTGCGCTCGCGCGCGAGCAAGCCGGGCGCGAAGAAGCGCAAGCGCGAGGTGACGCGGAAGCCGCCACCGGGCTTCGTCGGCTGGAACGAGGAGACCTTCGAGCGCCTGATCGAGCGCTCGCCCGAGCCGCTGGTGTCGCGATTCCGTGTCAGCCACGGAATGCTCGTGCTGCTGCTTCGCCAGGCCGAGGACGATCCCGATCCACGCCGCGGCTGGCGCGCGGTCGCCGAGGTCATCGACCGCTGTCACGAGAGCGAGCCGCACAAGCGCCGCCTGCTGCGCGACGCCGCGCAGCTCTTCCGGGGCCTGCGCGCGGCCGACATCGTGCGCCTGGAGCGCGACCCGGCCACTGGTCGGCAACGCGTGCGTGTCGCCGACGATCTGCAATGGGACTTCTCGCTGCATCACGCGCTCTCGCTCTACGTGGTCGAAGCGATCTCGTACATCGAGGCGCGCGACGAAGCGTTCGCGCACGAGGTGCTCTCGCTCGTCGAAGCGGTGCTCGAGGATCCGCGCGCGATCATTCTGCGCCAGCTCGATCGGATCAAGAGCGAGCTCATGGCGCAGCTCAAGTCGGAAGGCGTGCCGTTCGAGGAGCGCATCCGCCGGCTCGACGAGCTGCAGCCGCTCGCGCCGAGCCGCGCGTTCATCGAGCAGACGTTCGACTTTTTTGCGCGCCGCCACCCCTGGGTGCGCTACCAGGACGTGCACCCCAAGTCGATCGCGCGCGAGATGTACGAGGGCTACTACGGCTTCGATCACTACGTGCGCTACTACGGCCTGCAGCGCATCGAGGGGCTGCTGCTGCGCTACCTGTCGCAGGTCTACAACACGATCGTGCAGACCGTTCCCGAGGGCGCCAAGACCGAGGCCGTGCACGATGCGATCGCGTACTTCCGCGCCATGCTCGAGCGCGTGGACTCGAGCCTCGTCGACGAGTGGGAGAGCCTTATGCACCCCGACGCGCGGCGCCCGGAGCTCGTGCCCGTACCGCTGCGCGTCTACGATCTCGCGCGCGACGAGCGCGCGCTGCGCGCCCGCGCGCGCGCCGAGCTGCACCGACTGGTCCGCGCGCTGGCCGAGCGCGACTGGGAGGAGGCCGCGGCGTGCGTCCGGCCGGACCCGGAGGACGCCTGGACCGCGCAGCGCTTCGAACGCGCGCTCGCGCCGTTCTTCGCCCAGCACGGCGAGCTCGTGTTCAACCAGGCTGCGCGCCACGCCGAATGGACGCAGATCGCGACAGACGGCGCGCGCCGCTGGAAGGTCACGCAGGTGCTGCTCGATCCCGCCGGCGACAACGACTGGTGTATCGAGGGCGAGATCGATCTCAGCGGCGAGACCGAGCCGGACGGGCCGCTGCTGCGGGTTTCGCGGATCGGGGCTTGAGCTTCTTCGGGGCCGCCCAGCTGCAGATCGGACAACGAACCGGGTCGTGCGCGCGTGCGGGGCAGTGCTCGCGGCCGAAGTAGATGAGCTGCAAATGGCGGCGCGTCCACTCCGGCTCGGGGAAGAGCGCCTTCAAGTCGCGCTCGGTCTCCACGACGTTGCGGCCACTCGAGAGGCCGAAGCGAGCGGCCAGCCGATGGATGTGCGTATCGACCGGGAAGGCGGGCACGCCGAAGGCGTGCGACATCACCACGCTCGCGGTCTTGTGTCCCACCCCCGGCAGCGCCTCGAGCGCCTCGAAGCTGCGCGGCACCGAACCGGCGTGGCGCTCCAGCAGCAGGCGCGAGAGCGCGTGGATGTTCGACGATTTTGCCGGCGAGAGACCGCATGGCCGGATGATCTCCCGGATCTCGGGCACCGAGAGCTTGACCATCGCCTGCGGGGTGCGCGCGCGCGCGAAGAGGCGCGGCGTCACCTGGTTCACGCGCGCGTCGGTGCACTGCGCCGACAGCAGCACGGCGATCAGCAGCGTGTAGGGGTCCTCGTGCGCGAGCGGGACCTCGGGGAGCGGATAGTGCGCGTCGAGGATCTGGCCGATGCGCTTGGCCTTCTCGGCGCGGGTCATCGCTCCGAATCCCGCACGCGCCGCGCGAGGAAGCGCACGAAGGCGGGGTGCGCGTTCGCGCAGGGCACGAGCTCGAGCGCCTCGCCGCCGAGCCTGCGCCATTGCTCGGCGCCGCGAATGCCGATCTCCTCGAGCGTCTCCAGGCAGTCGGCGACGAACGATGGGCAGATCACGGCGAGCCGTCTGGCTCCCGCGCGCGCGAGCTCTGGCAGGACCGCGTCGGTGAACGGCTGGATCCACGGCGTGCGTCCCAGGCGCGACTGGAAGGCCGTCGAGAAGGAACCCTGGCTGAGTCCGAGCGCCGCGGCGAGCGCGCGCGACGTCGCGTAGCACTGCGCGCGATAGCAGCGGCGGTTCGCCGCGCCGAGCGCGTCGCAGCAGCCGGCCGACGCCAGGCAGTGTCGCCCGGTGGGGTCGCTCTTGCGGACCTGTCGTTCGGGCAGGCCGTGGTAGCTGAGCAGGACGTGGTCGGGACGGAACGCGCGGAGCCGCGGAGCGGCGATCTCGCCCAGCGCAGCGATGAAGCCGGGGTGGTCATAGAACTCGGGCTGCGTCGCGAGCGCGGGCACGTTCCAGCGCCTGGCGACGAGCTCGTGCACGCGGGCGAGCGCGGAGCCCGTCGAAGACGACGCGTACTGCGGAAAGAGCGGCACGACCACGACGCGCGCGACGCCGTGCGCCACGAGCTGGTCGAGCGCGTGCTCGAGCGACGGCTCTGCGTAGCGCATGCCGAGCGCGACGGAGAAGTCGCCGCCGAGCTCGGCCGCGAGCGCAGCGCACAGGTCTGCGCCGTTCGCGAGCAGCGGCGAGCCGCGCTCGCTCCAGATCTTCCGGTACGCGGCTGCGGAGCGCGGCGCCCGAAACGGGGCGATCACGGCGTTCACGAGCAGCCAACGCGGCACGGCGGCGATGTCGAGCACGCGCGGATCCGAGAGGAACTCGCGCAGATAGCGCCGCACGTCGCCGCTCTCCGGCGAGCGCGGCGTGCCGAGATTCGCGAGCAGCACGCCGGTCTTGCAGATCGCTTGCGCCACGCGCGAAGTAGAACCGCAAAGCGCGCGGGCTGTCGAGCCGGACGCTTGACGCACGTCGCCTTTCCTGTCCTGCTTAACCTCAGTTCGGAGGGATCATGGCGGAGCATTTCGATCTCTTGATTCGCGGCGGCACGCTCGTGGACGGCACGGGCGGCCCGTCGCGGCGCGGCGACCTGGGCATCGCGAACGGCCGCATCGCGGCGCTCGGCGAGGTGCGCGGCACGGCGGCGCGCACGCTCGATGCCAGCGGCTGCGTCGTCTCGCCCGGCTTCGTCGACATCCACACGCACTACGATGCGCAGATCTTCTGGGATCGCATGGTCACGATCTCCCCCTGGCATGGCGTGACCTCGGTCGTGATGGGGAACTGCGGCTTTGGCATCGCGCCGACGCGCGCCGAGCACCGCGACCTGATCATGCGCACGCTCGAGAACGTCGAGGGCATGTCGCTGGCCACGCTGCGCGCGGGCGTGGGCACGGATTGGCCCTTCGAGACCTTTCCGGAGTATCTCGATGCGGTCGAGGCGCGTGGCACCGCGATCAACGTCGGCGCGCTGCTCGGCCACACACCCCTGCGCTTGTACGTGATGGGCGAGGAGGCGACCGAGCGCGAGGCCAGCGAGGCAGAGATCTCGCAAATGGAGCGGATCGTGGCGGAAGGCCTGCGCGCGGGGGCGCTGGGCTTCGCCACCAGCAAGTCGGCGACCCACGTGGGCTACGCGGGCCGGCCGGTTCCCAGCCGCGCGGCGTCGCTTGCCGAGATCGAGCGCCTGGCCGCGACGCTCGGAGAGGTCGGCCACGGGCTCATGCAGGCGACCATCGGCCGCGGCTTCTTCACGCCGGAATTCGCCGAGATCGCGCGCAAGACCGGTCGCCCGGTTTCGTGGACGGCGCTCCTCGCCGGCGCGCTCGGGCCCGACGGCCACCGCAAGGTGCTCGACGATCACCAGAGTCTGCAGCGCCAGGGCCTGGCGGTGTACCCGCAGGTCGCCTGCCGCCCGCTCAACTTCGAGTTCCAGTTCTCGGCGCCATTCCCGTACGAGAGCATGGAGCTCTTCCGCCCGGTCTCGGCCGCGGATCGCGACGGCAAGAAGCGCATCTACGCCGATCCCGCCTTCAGGGCGGCGTTCCGCGAGCGCGGCACGCGCGCGGGAATCGCCGGCCGCTGGGAGGACACGGTCGTCTCGGCGTGTCCGCAGGATCCGTCCCTCGACGAGCGCAACGTGGCGCAGCTGGCGGCCGAGCGCGGCGTGCACCCGGTCGACCTCGTGCTCGATCTCGCGCTCGCGAGCGACCTCGAGGCGCGCTTCCGGATCGCGGTCATGAATACCGACGAGCGCGCGGTCGCCGAGCTGCTGGCACATCCGGCCGTCGTGCTCGGGCTCTCCGACGCCGGAGCGCACGCGAGCCAGCTCTGCGACGCGTGCTTCTCGACGCACCTGCTCTCGCACTGGGTGCGCGAGAAGCAGGTGCTTTCGCTCGAGCAGGCGGTGCGGCTGTTGACCTCGCGCTCCGCGGAGGTCTTCGGCATCCGAGACCGCGGGCGCCTCGCCGTCGGGCTCGCCGGTGACGTCGCGGTCTTCGACCCCGACACCGTTGGCTGTAGCCCGCTGCGGCGCGTGCGCGATCTGCCGGCCGGTCAGGACCGGCTGGTCGCCGACGCGACCGGCATCCGAGCAGTCGTCGTGAACGGCACGCTCTTGCGCGAGGATGGTCGAGATGCGGTCGACCCGATGGGACCCTTGCCGGGCCACGTGCTGCGCGGCGGCTCAGCCGCGTCGTAGATCGCGGCAGAAAGCGCGGATCGCGGAATTCAGCACGTCCGCCGCCTCCCACTGCAGGAAGTGCCCGGCGTCGCGGACCAGGAAGGGTCCGACGCGGTCCGGGAAGACCTGCGCCGCCATGCGGTCGAAATCGGGGTAGATGACGTGATCCGAAGCGCCGAACAGGATCAGCGCATGCACAGGGTTCTCGCCGAGGAGCGGCGGCTCGCTGCGCTTCGCGGCGTCGAAGCTCGACTCGTAGTTTCCGAAGCTCGCGCGCAGCTTCGCGGCGTCGGCGAAGGGCTCGGTCATGAAATCGACCGCCTCGCGCGTGAAGCTCCCCGGATGCGCCCAGAAGCGCGAGCCGTAGAAGGTGGCGATGTAGCGGCGGCGCTTCTCCGGCGAATCGAGCTCGCGTGCGAGTGCGTCCGCGTCGGTGCCCTGGCGCAGGAAGTAGTCGCTCGCCTCGACGGCCGGGCGCGTGCGCAGACCCGCCATCTTCTCCTTCAGATAGGGCAGGGGCGAGTTGAAGATCACCAGACGCTGGACACGCGCGGGAAAGCGCCGTGCGAAGTCCTGGATGATCGCGCCGCCCAGGTCGCCGCCGACGGGCACGCAGGTCTCGACGCGGAGCTCGTCGAGCAGCGCCGCGAGGTCGCGGCTATGCGAGGGAACGTCCTCGAAGCCGTCGGGCGCGACTGCGCTCTCGCCGAACCCGCGCAGATCGGGCGCGAGCACCCGGAATCCCGCGCGCACGAGCGGCGCGATGTTTCGCCACCAGATGCGATTGGTCTCGGGCCAGCCGTGCACGAGCAGGAGCGCGGGCCCGGTGCCCTCGTCGACGAAGGCGATCTCGAACCCGCGCGCGGAAGACCGTTTGACACGGAAGCGTGTCGGGTCGAGCTCCGCCTCCGGGGCCATCAGAATGCCGCGCCCATCAGGGCGCGAGCGTCTCGAGCTTGTCGATCGCATGGACCGGCGCGCCGTCGCCCTTCATCAGCGGTGCGATCGCGCTGAAGACGAGTCGCTGCTTCGCGAGCGTGTTCTTCCCCGCGAACTCGCGCGAGACCACGCGAATCTCGAAATGGCCGCCGCTGCCGCGCACCTCGAGGGTATCGCAGGGAAGCGCGGCCTCGATCGCCGCACGGATCTGGCCGATCACTTCGCCGGGAGGCGCATGGATCTGAAGTGCCACGGCGTCGTTCTCGCGCTCAGTACAGCGGAACCGACGGATCGACTTCGCGCGACCACGCGTCGATCCCACCGGCAAGGTTGTGGACGTTCGAGAAGCCGCTGCTCGCGAAGTGCTCGGCCGCCGCCTGGCTCCGACCGCCGTGGTGGCAGTGGAACACGATCAACGCGTCCTTCGGGAGCTTCTCGATCTCGGCTGCGACTCGCGTATCGACGAGCGTCGCGCCGGCGATGCGCGCCTGGCGGTGCTCCTCCGGCGTGCGCACGTCGTAGAGGAAGAACTCCTGGCCCGATTCCATCAGCGCCTGCAGCTCGGCCGCCGAGAGCTGATTCACGGTCGCGGCCCGCGGTGCGTTCGGGTTCTCGACCGTCAGCGCCTTGCGTCCGCCTGACTCGGCGGCGCCGATCACGAGCCCGCTTGCCCGCTTGGCCGAGTCGCGGTCGAACAGGATCGTGAGACCCTGGCTCGTCACCGCGATCTCGTGCCCGGCCCGCGGGCCCAGCGAGAGCGAGTGCTTGAAGGCGGCGTCGATCGAGACGTGGAGATCGCCTCCCTGGCGTCGCACCGCGTCGCGCAGCAGCTCCGCGGCGTCGTCGGTCACGGTCACCGCGGGTGCCGCGACAGCCTCGGCCTTCACGCCGAGCAGCTGTTCCAGCTCGCCACTGGCGTAGAGCTCCTTCACGATGTCGCAGCCGCCCTGGAACTCGCCATCTACATAGAGCTGCGGGATCGTCGGCCAGTTCGAGAACTCCTTGATGCCCTCGCGCACCTCGCGATCGGAAAGCACGTCGAAGCTCCCGTAGGCGGGGATGAGACGCCCCAGGATCGAGACGACCTGCGCCGAGAATCCACACTGCGGAGCGTCAGGATTGCCCTTCATGAACACGACCACGCGGTCGGACCGGACGATCGATTCGATGCGCTCGCGCAGCGCGGGATCGAGGCTCATGCGGAGGTCTCCCTGTCAGAGCTCACGCACGATAGGATTCCATACGGAGCGGTCAAGATTCAGCTGCGCCCCATGCGCACGTGTTTGACCACCCCAAAGCCCACGGCTAGGCTACGCGCCGCCGGCCGACCGGCACCCGACCCCATCGTCTAGCTTGGCCCAGGACACCGGCCTTTCACGCCGAGAACGCGGGTTCGAATCCCGCTGGGGTCGCCAATCCGCCTGGCAGAGAAATTTCCTGCCGAACGCCAAGACAGGGTCGCCATTTCGGAATCGTCGGGCTAGACTGCGCTTCGATTGGCGTCGATCGATCGACGCACCGCTCTGGTTTATCCCTCAGCAGTGATTCGAAACGTTCGTCGGCCCGTCCTGCCGGTACTCGGGGCCCGCTCCCCCATCTGTCGCGCAGCAACAAGAGTCGCTTCACATCGGCGCCGGAACGTGTCCGGCTCGAACGAAGCGAGGATCGTGCCCGCGGACGGAATTACACGGGCCACGAACGGGATATATCAGTTGGGTAAGAAGCTTTACGTAGGGAACCTTCCTTTCTCCACCGACGAGGCCGAGCTCCGCGAGCTCTTCGAGCCGCATGGAGAGCTGGCTTCGGTCAGTGTGATCATGGACCGCGATACGGGCCGTCCGCGCGGCTTCGCGTTCGTCGAGTACGAAGACGCGAACAGCGCCGCGAAGGCGCGCCAGGCGCTCGACGGGCGTGAGCTCGGCGGTCGCACGATGCGCGTCAGCGAAGCCAATGAGCGCGGCCCCGGCGGCGGCGGCGGTGGCGGTGGTGGCGGCGGTGGCGGCGGTGGTGGGCGCGGCGGCGGCGGCGGTGGCCGCGGCTTCGGCGGCCCGAGCCGGCGCTAAGCGCAGCGATTCGCGTCCGATCGTGCGAGGGCCCGGTTTCCGGGCCCTCCCGATCGGCCGATTCCTGCTCCTGGCCTGAGCGGCGTTCGCGCCGGAACCAGGCAACGTTCGAGAGAACTCGAGCCTGTTGGGGGCAGGTTTGTGCCCAGTCAGTCTCTGGACTGTTCGTCGCGGTCTGACTCCCCGCCTCGCGTGGTAGAGTCCTGCGATGCGGGGTGCGATCGTCTTCGGGGTCGGAGCGAGTGCGGGTCTCGGTGGTGCGCTGTGCCGGCGCATCGCGCGCGAGGGCTGGCACGTGCTCGCCGCGGGCCGCACCCAGGGCAAGCTCGCGGCCATCGTGGACGAGATCGCGCGCGCGGGCGGCCGCGCTTCCTCGAGTGTCTGTGACGTCACGAGTGAGCGCGACGTACTCCGCGCCTTCGACGCCGCGGGCACGGCTCCGAAGCTCGTCGTCTATAACGCCGGGAACGCGATGATCCGGCCGTTGCTCGAGATGGATGCGGCGTTCTTCGAGGAGGCCTGGCGAGTCGGCTGCCTCGGCGGTTTTCTCGTCGGCCGGGAGTGTGCGCGACGCATGGTCCCGGCAGGCGGCGGCACGCTGCTCTTCACCGGCGCGACCGCATCATTGCGAGCGCGTCCGCCGTTCACCGCCTTCGCGGCCGCGAAGGCCGGGCTGCGCGCGCTCGCTCACGGCCTCGCGCGCGAGTTCAACCCGCAAGGCCTGCACGTCGCGCATGTGGTCGTGGACGGGATGATCGAGGGCGATCAGCTGCTCTCGCGCTTCCCCGGCGCCAAGGAGCGCGCCGGTGAGGATGGAATGCTCCAGCCGGAGGCGATCGCCGACGCGTATTGGGCCCTCCACGTCCAGCCGCGCAGCGCTTGGACCCTCGAGCTCGACCTGCGCCCGTTCAAGGAGTCGTTCTAGCGAGACGCGGGGCGGGACCGTGCCGCTCGCTCTCATGCGAGAATGACACGCGTCGAGCGCGGAGACGATCGAGTCATGGTGGCAGCCTCGAAGAACACCGCGTACCGCGCTCGCCTAGTCACGGCGCTCGGGGCACTCGCGCTCTGCGCAACGGCTGCGCTCGTACTGGTTGCGTCTGCTGAGGACGCCTCGTCGCAAGGCCGTCGCCTCTTCGGCCTATGGCGGACGCGCCACGTCGTGTCCGCGCTCTCTCTGATCGCGCTCGCGCTCGTCTTCGCGAGCGCCGCGGTCTCGCGCCGCGCGCTCTTTGGCGCGCTCGCCGCCCTGATGAGTCTGGCCGCCACGACCGTCGCGCTCGAGCTCGCCGGAATCTCGGGGATCGTCAGCTGGCCGTCCGTATTCGGCCCGCGGGAGTCCTCGATCGGCACGAAGCCCGAGCCGATGATGCGCGTCTCGGGCGCCAGCTTCCAAGACACCGCGACCGCGTGGGGATTGCCGAGCGAGCCGATTCCGTTCGACTACGTCACGGATCGCCGCGGCTATCGGAATCAGCCCGACCGGCCGGATGCCGACGTGTACCTGCTCGGAGATTCGATTCTCGTCGCCGCACTCGTCCCGTTCGAACACACCCTGGTCGCGCGGCTCGAAGCGCTTCTGGGTGCGCCGACGATCCAGGTGGCCCTGATCGCGATCTCGCCGCAAGAGGCGATCGCGCGCTTCCGGGAGACCCGGCTGGATCTGCGAGGTCGCTTGGTCCTTGAGTTCATCTTCGAGGGCAACGACCTGCTCGACTCCTGGGGATACCGGAACGAGGGCTCGCCGACGGCGCAGCCAGTGACTCGACCGTTTCTGGAGCGCACGCTGCTGAAACAGCTCGAGCTCCGGCTGCTTCGCCTCTCGCAGCCCGTCGATCCGGTGGCTGCGAAACGGAGCTGCACGATCGACGGACAGCAATACACGTTCTTCTGGGTGCGCGACTCGTTCGCCGGTTTCGAGGGTGAGCAAGCCGAGATCGGGGCCGCGCTGGCGCAGTTCGGCGCAGAGGTCCATTCGGCCGGCGGGACGTTTGCGGTCGTCTTCGTCCCCTCGAAGCTCCGCGTGCTGGGACCGCTCTGCTCGTGGCCGGCCGGCTCGGAGCTGGCGGATGTGTCCGCGAACCTCTCGCCGTTCCGGGATGGGATCGCCGCCTGGAGCGCGCGCTCCGGGATCCCGGTTCTCGATCTGACCGAGCCGCTCTCGAGCGCCGCGCGATCGGGCGTGATCCCCTGGCTCTGGGGCGATACGCATTGGAACGCGGACGGCCACGCTGCGGCGGCGCGCGCCGTCGCAGCGTGGGACGTCGTTCGTCGAGCGCGCTCGAATCCCTAGGCGCGCATGCCGCCGGCCTTCGCGGCCGGGTGGATGCTCGCCTCTGCGCTCGGGCGCTTGCCGACGCGCTCGAACCAGGCCGACACGTTCTTGTGTTCCGGGTTGCGCGGCTGGCCGACCCCTGCACCGAAGTCGAGCACGTTGTAGAGGACGATGTCGGCGAGCGTGAAGCGGCTGCCGCAGATCCACTGTTTGCCGGCGAGCTGGCCGTCGAGCCACGCCAAGCCGTCCTGCGCGATCGCCTTCAGGCCGGCTGCGGCCTCCGGGAGCGTGCGCATGCGGTCCTTGAACATCGCGTGTCCCTCGGCGAAGCGGAAGCCGTCGGCGAGCGGCCCCCCGATCTTGTGCTCGACGCGGCGCGTCCACATGCGCGTCTCGGCCTTCTCTTCAGGCGTGCGGCCGATCAGCGGCGGGTTCGGGTTCTTGTCCTCGAGGTACTCGCAGATCGCGACGGTCTCGCCGAGGATCAGACCGTTGTCGAGCTCGAGCGCGGGAAGCTGACCTGCGGGGTTCTTGTCGGTGTACGGCGCGCGGCGATTCGCGCCGCCCATGATGTCCACCTGCTCCGCGGGAATCGTGATTCCCTTCTCGAGCATGAACATGCGCACCAAGCGGGGATTCGGACCGAGCGAGTCGTAGAACTTCACGACGGATCTCCTTCAAAAAGTGGCGCGCAGCATAACACGCGATCCGGCGCGTGTATGATGGCGACGTGCCGCGCTACGCGCCGACGAAGGCTTCTCTCGACGAGCACCCCGTACCGAGCTGGTTCGCCGACGCGAAGCTCGGGATCTTCGTGCACTGGGGGCCGTACTCGGTCCCCGGCTGGGCGCGCACGGGCGCAGCGCTTTCCGAGCTGGCGAAGCAAGGCTGGGAGAAGGCGTTCGCGAACAATCCGTACGCCGAGTGGTACTGGAACACACTCGCCTTCCCGGAGAGCGCGACGCGGGCGCACCACGACGCGACCTACGGGCCCGACTTCCCGTACGAGCGCTTCGCGGAACACTTCCGCGCGGCGACGCGCGACTGGAGCCCCGATCCGTGGGCGCAGCTCTTCGCGCGCGCGGGCGCGCGCTACGTCGTGCTCACGACCAAGCACCACGACGGTTTCCTGCTCTGGCCGAGTGCACACCGCAGCCCGCGCATGCGCGACTGGCAGAGCGAGCGCGATCTCGTCGGCGATCTCGCGCGCTCGGTGCGGGCGAGCGGAATGCGCATGGGGCTCTACTACTCCGGCGGAATCGACTGGCCCTTCGAGGGCCGGCCGGTGCGCGACATCGCGGGTCTCGTGAAGGCGATCCCGCAGGACCCCGATTACGCGCGCTACGCCGACGCCCACTGGCGCGAGCTGATCGAGCGCTACGCGCCGTCGGTGCTGTGGAACGACATCGGCTATCCGAAGGCCGCGGAGCCGCTGCGCCTGATGGCCGACTACTACGAGCGCGTCGCGGACGGGGTCGTGAACAATCGCTTCACCACGCGCGTCGCGGACGGGGTCGTGAACAATCGCTTCACCACGTTCGGGTTCGATGCCTCCGAACAGCACCACGACTTCACGACGCCCGAGTACGCGGTGCTCGCCGCCGCCGTTCCGACGAAATGGGAAGCGTGCCGGGGTGTCGGCAATTCGTTTGGCTGGAATCGCGCGGAGACGGCCGACGACCTGCTCTCGGTCGAGAAGCTCGTGCATCTCTTCGTCGATGTGGTCGCGAAGAACGGGAATCTCTTGCTCAACGTCGGCCCGACGGGTGACGGCTCGATTCCCTGGTCGCAAGCCGAGCGCCTGCTCGGGCTGGGCGGCTGGCTCGACGTGAACGGCGAGGCGATCTTCGGCACGCGCCCGTGGATCCGCGCCGCGGCAGCGACGGGCGACGGGCAGCCGGTGCGCTTCACGCGCAAAGCCGATGCCGTGTATGCGGTCGTGCTCGGTACGCCGCCGCGCGCGAGCATCCGGATTCCCGGCCTCGCGGCCCACGCGAACGCGAAGATCGAGCTCCTGGGCCGGCGCGGACCGCTCGCGTTCACGAACAGCGCTCAGGGTCTCGAGCTGGCGCTGCCTGGGCCTGGCCCTGGCTCGCCGGCGCTCGCGCTGCGCATCGTTCCCGAGCCCGTGATTCGCGAGCCCTGAGGAGGGACAGCCATGAGCCTCGGCGCCGAGCTTCCCGTGTGGAGCATTCTGCCGTTCGCCGGCACGCTGCTCTCGATCGCGCTTCTGCCCCTCTTCGCGCCGCACTTCTGGGAGAGCAACGGCAACAAGGCGCTCGTCTCGGCGCTCTTCGGTCTTCCCGTCGCGCTCTACCTGGTCGCGGGCTTCGGGCACGAGGGTGTACACCAATTGGTCGAGAAGGGGATGGAGTACGCCTCTTTCATCCTGCTCTTGCTCTCGCTCTTCGCGATCACCGGCGGGATCGTGGTGCGTGGCTCGCTCTCGGGAACGCCGCTGCTCAACACCGCGATCCTCGCGCTCGGCGCCTTGTTCGCGAACGTCATCGGCACCACCGGCGCGTCGGTCCTGCTCATCCGGCCGCTGCTGCGCGCGAACGCGCCCCGCCAGGGCAAGGTGCACATCGTCATCTTCTTCATCTTCATCGTCTCGAACTGTGGCGGCTTGCTGACACCGCTGGGCGATCCGCCGCTCTTCCTCGGCTTCCTGAAGGGCGTGCCGTTCGAGTGGACGCTCTCGCTCTGGAAGGAGTGGCTGCTCGTGAACGGGATCTTGCTGCTCGTCTTCAATCTCTGGGACCAGCGGGTCTTCAGTGCCGAAGAGGCGGCGCGGCCGGGGTCGCAGCTCGAAGAGGTGATGGCGCACGAGCCGCTCGCGATCGAGGGCAAGTGGAACTTCCTCTTCCTTGCGGGTGTGGTCGCGACGATCTTCGCTGCGGGACGCGGGCTCGGAAACGGCGGCGAAGTCTGGCCCTTCGGCGTTCAGGAGGGAATCATGGCGGCGCTCGCCTTCGCCGCCTACGGCCTCACCCCGCAGCGACTGCGCGCGGCGAACAGCTTCACCTGGGGACCGATCGTCGAGGTCGCGGTGCTCTTCGCGGGAATTTTCGTGACGATGGCGCCGGCGCTTCTGCTGCTGAACGCGCACGCGGCCGAGCTCGGCGTGCGGGAGCCGTGGCAGTTCTACTGGGCCTCGGGGCTGCTCTCGAGCTTCCTCGACAATGCGCCCACCTACCTGACGTTCGCCGCCGCGGCGAGCGGCCTCCACGGCATTCCGGTCGAGGGCCGCTACCTCGGCGAGCTGCTCGCGCTTGGCAGGGAAGGGGCGGAGCTCGTTGCGGCGATCGCCTGCGGCTCCGTGATGATGGGCGCGAACTCGTACATCGGAAACGGCCCGAACTTCATGGTGAAGGCGATCGCCGAGGAGGCGGGCGTGCGCATGCCGAGCTTCTTCGGCTACATGGTCTATTCGGTCGGCATCCTGATCCCGATCTTCGTCCTGGTGACATTCGTCTTCTTCCGCTGAGAGGGCACAGGTGCTCTTCGAGCCCGAGCGCCACGAGCCGCTGCGCGCGCTTGCTTGGGACGAGACGCGCGCGCGAGAGACGATCGCGCGCATCGTCGCGGAATCCGAGCGGGTCTTCGAGCCCGAGACTCACTGGCCGGCGCACCCGCTCGATGGCCGTCCGTCCCTCTCGCTCTGCATGGGCGCCGCCGGCGTGATCTGGGCGATCGATCACCTGGCCGAGCAGGGGGCCGTGCAGCGCATGCGCGCGTGGACGCCGATCGTCGAGTCACTCGTCGAGCGCAACCGCGTCGCTCTCGAGTCGTACCCCGGGGCTCGAAGCGGATTCGCGTTCGGCGAGGCCGGGCTCGCGCTCGTCGGCCATCGCCTGACACGCAGGGACGTCTGGCTCGACCGGATGCTCGCCGCCGCGCGCGCGAATCTCGCAAACGACTCGAGCGAGCTCTTCGTCGGAACGCCGGGAACGCTACTCGCCTCGGCCGCGCTCCGCGATGACACCGGAGATCCCCGGCTGCACGACGTCGCCTCGGCGGGCGCAGAGCGCGTTTTCGCGCAGCTTCGCTTCGAGCCGGAGCACGGCTGCGCGCTCTGGACACAGACGTACGGAGCTCGAGTCCAGCTGCTCGGCGCCGTGCATGGCTTCGCCGGAAACGCATGCGCTCTGCTGCGCGCGGGCCATGCGCACGCGCTCGAGCGGCCGTGCGCACGCGCTCGAGATCGAACGCACGCTCGGAGCGACGGCGCTGCTCGAGGACGGCCTCGCGAACTGGCCGCAGAGCGTGGGACCGCCGCGTCCCGGCCGCAGCGCGCCACTCGTGCAGCTCTGCCACGGCGCGCCCGGCGTCGTCGCGCTCGCCCGCCTCGCGCCGCGCTCGGGGTCGCGGCTCGAGGAGCTCCTGCAAATGGGCGGCGAGCTCAGCTGGCGCGCCGGACCGCTCGTGAAGGGCTCCAACCTCTGCCACGGCACCGCGGGGAACGGCTACGCGTTCCTGTCTCTGTACCGGCGAACGGGCGAGCGCGCCTGGCTCGAGCGCGCGCGCGCGTTCGCGATGCACGCGCTGGCGCAGTGGGAGGCCGAGCTCGAGCGCTACGGGCGGGGCCGATACTCGCTATGAACCGGCGATCCGGGCCTCGCCTGCTTTGTGTGGGACTGTGCGCGCGAGCGCGACGACTTCCCGACCCTGCACGCGTTCGGAGAATACGGCGGTATACTCGCGCCATGAAGCGCTTCATCTCGCCGACCGAGCTCGCGCGCGACCGCCGCTTCAAGCGCGCGAATACGAAGAATCAGCTCCTTCCCTCACTGCCCGACGACGCGGAGAAGATCGCCGACGTGCTCGAGGCGATCGGACCGAAGATCCGCCAGCGCGTAGAGGGCACCGCGCTCGAGCCGCTGTACGACGAGCTCGGTCCGGGCTTCGCGTTCCTGATGAACGCGGGCAGCCCGAAGCCAGGCTCACCGCACGCGCAGCAGCAGCTCAAGATCCGGCTGCACGGCATCTACGTCGGCGAGCTGCAGGCGCTCGAGGCGGCCGGGCGCACGCTCTGGGATTTCCCGGACGCGCCCTGGGAATTCAAGCTGAACATGGCGCGCCAGTGTTGGGACGAGGCGCGCCACGTGCAGACCTACGAGAAGCTGATCACGCACGCGGGTGGCGAGATCGGTGCGTATCCCGAGAACACGTTCCTGTTCGAGACGTCGTGTCACGACGACCCGGTCCTGCGCGTGACCGGCGTGAATCGCTGCCTCGAGGGTCTGGCCTGCGACGTTTTCCGCCAGCTGATCGACTTCGGCAAGCAGACGGGCGACGACGTGATCGCGCAAGCGGTCGACTTCGTGCTCGCCGACGAGCTCACGCACGTGCGCTTCGGCAGCGACTGGGTGCGCGAGTTCACGAAGGGCGATCCCGAGCGGCTGAAGCGCGCGCAGGAGTTCCAGCGCGAGACCGACCGGCGCTTCACCTTCGGCGGCGCGCGCACGATCGCGCGCGAGGAGCGGCTCGAGGGCGGTTTCAGCGAGGCGGAGCTCGACGAGCTCGAGCAGACGAGCGGCGGCGGCCCGAGCCGCGACACGCTGCTGCGCGGCGCCGAGCTCGCGCGCGATCGGCACGTGGCGCGACGGGCGGCGCCGCCGGCCGGTGGAAGTCGATCCGCCTGAGCGTCACTTCGCTTGGCCGGTCTCCTCGATGAGACACAGAGCCAGGTCGAGCAAGCTCGTCACGCAGGGGTCGGCGATCGAGTAGAAGATGCGATTCCCGTCTCGACGGGCATTCAAGATGCGGCGGTCGACCAAGCGCTGCAGCTGATTGGAAACCGCCTGCGGGCGCATTCCGACCGTATCGGCGAGGTCGCCGACGCTCACCTCGCGCCTCCGTTCGAGCGCGTGGAGAAGCCGCAGCCGGCTGTCGTTGGCGAGCACTTTGAAAAGAACCACGAGAGCGTGCGCTTGCGCCTGGCTGATCAGCGGGCGCTTGTCGAGCGTGGGTTTGCCGGCCTGTGCGGTCACCGCTCGCGCCCGGACTCGTGCTCCCGCTTGCTTCATCTGCTCCTCCGTCTTCGCCGACTCGCGCGTCGGAAACGTACCACTGCCTCTACCGATCGCGGCAAGCGGGGCGGGGGGCGATCATCAAAAACCACTATTGCACGACTCAGTGTAATAGTGCAATGATCGATCTCACCGTCGAAAGGCCGGGCTTCGGGAGGGAGAGATGAGCCGAGGCGTCGTCGCAACGCATGTCCTGGCCGGAATCATCGCCGTCGTCGCAGGTGCTACCGCGATGCTCGCGGGAAAGGGGAGCACCCGGCACCGGCTCGGCGGAATCGTCTTCTGCCTCGCGCTGAGCGTCCTGGTCGCTTCGGGGACCCTGCTGGCCGCGGTCGACTGGTCCGAGCGCTGGCACCTCTTTGCCCTCGGCGCGATCGCCTTCAGCTTGGCTTCCCTTGGCCTCGCGGCGCGACTCACGCGCTGGCGCGTTTGGATGCCGGTGCACATCCTCGGCATGGGCGGCGCGTACATCGCGATGCTCACTGCGTTCTACGTCGACAACGGACCCCGACTACCGCTCTGGAGGCTGCTTCCGCCGATCGCGTTCTGGTTCCTGCCGGGAATGGTCGGAGCACCGCTGCTGTTGCGGGCTGTGTACCGGCATCGCGCGGGCTCCGGCGGAGCACGCCGACGGGCGACGGCGCGAACATCCGGTGAATCGGGTGGGGCGATCATCGCGGCGGTGCTGCTCGGCGGCGCGCTCGTCGCGTGCAGCGACTCGCGACCACAGCGTCCTGAGGAGGATATCGCGTTGCTCCCGGGCGAGGCCGAGCTAGAAGCGTTCTCCAGGCAAAAGCGGTATGTCGACGTCGCGCCGTGGAGGGTCGCGTACATCGACGAAGGGCAGGGCGCGCCGGTCGTGCTCCTGCATGGCTGCCCATTCCACTCTTTCCAATGGCGCGATCTGATTCCGGAGCTCCGTGGGAGGAATCGCGTGCTCGCTCCCGACCTCCTGGGACTGGGCGACACTCAAGTGCGTCTTTCGGACGACTATCGTCTTCCCAAGGACGTCGAGATGATCGTAGGTTTCATGGACGCGCTCGGCATCGGGCAGGCCGACTTCGTGACGGCAGATCATGGGGCAGCGACGCTGCAGCTGATGATGCGCGATCATCCCGAGCGGATCCGTCGCGCGGTCATCACGAATGCCGAGGCGTACGACCAATGGCCGAGCGAACCCGAGCGCCCCTATCTCGAGCTCGTCGTGAACCCCTGGCTGGGGCCCGTATTCCGGACCGCCCTCCGCTTCACGTGGGTCCAGCGAGAGGTCTTCTCGGTTGCCGTCCACCGCAAGGAGGTCTTCACCGACGAAGTGCTCCACGCCTACACCCGCGCCCTCATCGCGACACCCGGGCGCTGGAAGCGCTTGCAGCGGTTCTTCCGCTGGCAGCTCGACCGGGAACACAATCAGGAGACGATGCGAGCCGTCGACGGAATGCGCCGGTTCGAAAAGCCGACTCTGATCCTCTGGGGACGGCAGGACACGAACTTCGGACCGGTCATCGCGGAGCGTCTGGCCAGCGACATCCCGGGGGTCGTCGGCGTGGAGTATCTCGAGGAGTCCGCGCACATGCCGTTCCAAGAGGAGCCACAGAAATACGCCCAGGCCGTACAGCGATTTCTTGGCGCAGACTCGAGCGTCTTGGAAATGCAGCGCCTGAAGTATCACACGAGGCGCGACGCAGAGGGCACCGCGGGGCGCTGATGCTCCGGTCGCTCATCCCCTCGGTTCAATGACGAGCGAGCGATCCCCGGCGCCGAGCTCGCGCAGGATCGCGAGCCGGAGCTCCTGCACCGCATGACTCGTGAGCTCGCGCGGATGCGGGAGCTTCACCTCGAAGACCGCCTGGATCTTCGAGGGACGCGGAGACAGGACCACGATGCGATCGGCCATGTGGATCGCCTCCTCGACGTCGTGCGTGATGAGCAGCACCGTGTGGCGCTCTTCAGACAGGATCCGCAGCAGCTCGCCGCGCATGCGCAGGTTCATGAGGGCGTCGAGGTTCGAGAACGGCTCGTCCATGTAGAGGATCTCCGGCTTCACGACGAGCGCGCGCGCGAGCTCCGCTCGCTTCAGCATGCCGCCTGACAATTCGTGCGGGTAGCTGTTCTCGAAGCCTTTCAATCCCACGATGGCGGCGTAGTGATCGGCGACGACCGCCTTGTCGGGGTGTGCGTGGCCGTTCAGCCCGAACATCAGGTTCCGCTGCACGGTGAGCCACGGAAAGACCGAGCCATGCTGCGAGATGAGGATGCCCTTGGAGTCCGGCTTGGTCAGCTGCACACCGTCGATCGCGATGGAGCCCTGATCGGGGCGAACGAATCCCGCCATCATGTTCATCAACGTCGACTTGCCGCAGCCGGAGGGGCCGACGATGGCGAGAAGCTCTCCGTCGCCGACGGAGAAGCTCACGCCCTCGACGACCGGGAGCCGGTTCTTGCCGGAGCCGAAGCTCTTCCACACGTTCCGGACTTCGATCTTAGTGCGCATAGCGCCACCTGACGGACTTCAGCCCCTCCAGAAGCCGCATCACACCGTCCAACATGAGCCCGATCAGGCCGATGATGATCATCCCCGCGATCACCAGATCGTAGCGGTTCCCCGCGTTGCGCGAGTCGATGATCAGATAGCCGAGTCCGGATCGCAGAGCGATCATCTCCGCCGCGACGACGACGAGCCACGCCACGCCCAGACCGATCCTCATCCCGACGATGATCTGCGGCAGGACGGCGGGGATCACGACCTGGCTGAAAAGCGTGTAGCGCGAGACTCCGAAGTTCTCCGCCGCGCGCAGATAACGCCCTTCGATGGTGTGCACCCCTTCGGTCGTCTGCACGATCATCGGAAACACCGACGAGATGAAGATCAGGTAGATCGGCGACGCGTCGCCCACGCCGAACCAGAGGATGGCGATCGGAATCCAGGCGATCGGAGAGATGGGCCGGAGAATCTGGAAGAGCGGATTCAGCGTCGCGAACGCGCCCTTGACCCATCCCATCCACAGGCCGAGCGGCACCGCGAAGGCGACGGCAAGCGCGAAGCCGGTGCCCACGCGGAGCAGCGAGGCGCCGATGTGCTCCCAGAGCGATCCGTCCCGGACCAGCTCGATGGTGCCGGTCACGACCTGCAAAGGGGTGGGAAAGATGACGCTCCCGGTTGCCGCGACGACCGCCCACCAGACGGCGATCAGCGCCACGATCACCGCCACCGACGGAAGCGCCCGCTTGATCCTGCTCATGTCTCGAAGAGCTCCCGCACCCGAAAGCGCAACCGCGCCCAAGGGGTCGCGGGAAACGGCTCGACGAGGATGGTCATCTGGCCGCTCGCGTGAGCGGTGCAGGCAAACTGATAGCTCGACGCCTGCGCGAAGGGCAGCCGGAAGCTCTGACCGGGCATCATCAGCGTCGGCCCGAAAATCTGCGGCACGTCGTCCTGATTCATGAGGACGAGAATGTCCCTGACGCCAAGAGTCAGCCGGATCTCATCGGGCAGGATCTCGACCTTGTCCCCGGCCATGCGGCGCGCCCAGGTCCCCTTCGGGATCTCGAAGATCTCGTCGCGCGATGCGGAGCCGACCGGGGTCAGAGCCGCCCACGCAGTCGGGCCGAGCGCACACCCAGCCAGCAGAATCAACGCCACGCGCCTTCGATGAGTCACTGCTTCAGCAAGATCCTGACGTCATGTACGTAGTCGTCAGAACCATGGCCGAACGGCATCAGCGCGCGCAGCTTGCCCTCGCGATCGATCAAGTAGGTGTACGACGAGTGGGAGAATCCGCTCTCGCCCTCGCGAGCCTTGGCGAAGACCCCATAGCTCTCGCGTACCGCCGCGAGCTGCTCCGCCTCGCCCGTGCCGCCGATGAACGTCGGGTCGAAGGCGGCCAAGTATTCGCGCAAGCGCTTCGCATCATCTCGCTTGGGATCCACGGTGACGTAGATGACCTGAAGGCCGTTCGCCTCCGCACCGAGCTTCTCGCGCGCCTCCGCCAGCACCGCGAGCGTCACGGGGCAGACGTCGGGACAGGAGCTGAAGCCGAAACCCAGGATGACCACCTTCCCGCGGTAGCGGCTGAGCTTCAATTCCGCGGAGTCGGATCCGCGCAGCGAGAAATCCGGCGCCGCTCGGGCCGGCTCGAAGACGCCCGCCGTGAGCTTCGCGTCATCCGCGGCGCTCGCCGTACCCGCGAGCAATGCCAGCGCGACGAGAAGTGTTCTCATCTCAGAGTGTGATCGTCGCCGGCTGTCGGTTGGTTGCGAAGCTCTCGTCCATGTAGGTCTCGTACGCGATGGGCTGCTTGATCGTGCCGGCTTCGATCGAGAGCTGCATCAGCTCCTCGAACTCCGGCCGGATCATGCGCAGATCGCCGTAGGTCACGCGGTCCGTCGGGTTCTCCATGACGAACCGGATGATGTTCGGATCCTGATTGAAGAAGTCGCGCCCGGCGGCGATCTCGACCGCCTTGTCGCGGTTCGCCTGCTTCGCGTCAAGCCACAGACCCGCTCCGAGCACGTGATTCACGAGGTCCTGCACCATGGGCCGGTTCTCCTGGATCAGCTCCTCGCGAACGGTCAGCACGCAGCAGATGTAGTTGCGCCACTCGTCGCGGGTCATGCGCAGAGGTCTCGCGTAGCCTGCGCGCTGAGCCGCCGCACCGAAGGGCTCACCGGTGCAGTACGCGTCGACCGCGTTGGCGTAGAGCGCGGCCGGCATGTCGGGCGGAGGCATCTCCACGACCTCGATCTCGCTCGGCGTCATGCTCTCCTGCGCCAGCATCTTCCGGAGGAACAGGAAGTCGACCGCGAAGCGGCTCGGAATCGCGATCCGTTTGCCGGCGAGCTGCTTGAAGTGCTGGTACGGAGAATCGCTGCGCACCATGATCACGGCGCCGGAGCGATGACCGAGCGAGACGATTTTCACGGGGATCTTCTTGTCCGCCAGATCCATGACCAGCGGGGCCAGCATGTACGCCGCCTGGATCCGCCCCGCCATGAGCGACTCTTTGATCTCGGGCCAGCCGCTGTACTTGCTGTACGCGTACTCGAAGCGCGGCACCCCCGGTCCGGCGGCGCGGTTGCTGGCAGCCTTCGCGACACAGGCGACTGGAAGCGTGAGATTGCACGTCACTGGCAATCCGCCCACCTGCAGCGGCTCGCCTTCCTTTCCACGCGAGCAGGCGAGCGCGCCGAAAGAGAAGGCGGTGGCGACAGCGCCCTGCAGGAGCTGTCTGCGGCTCAGATGGTGCGCGGTCTTGGGGTTCTCGGCATTCATGGATCGCCGCCGCTCTGACCGCGTCGGTGCCGGGCAGCTTGCCACTTTTCCGACGGAGACGGCAAGGCTCGACGCGGGCGTCCTACTCGGAGGGCATCTCGCGCGCGGCGCGCGTGAGATTCACGAACAACGAGATGTAGCGCAGCTCGTCGGGCGCCTCGCTGCGCACCAGGAAACCCGCCCGGTCGATCGCGGTCATTCGCGTGCGCACGGGGCTCGTGCCCGTCGCGGCCGCGACGATCGCGCGCAGCGCGTCTTCGTGGTCGGCGTTCATGTGCGCGAGGATCCCGGGCGCGGCCTCGCGCAGGCCGCCGCCAAGGGGATCGCGCAGGATCGCGTCGGGCTCGAGCCAGCGGATCGCGCCGAAGCCGCCGATCGCGCGCACGCGCACGGGCTCGAGCGCGAAGTAGCTGAAGTCGTGCGTGCCGAGGTACGAGGGCGCGTTCGGCACGCGTTCGCGGTAGCGCGCGTGGACCTCCTCGAGCGCCGGATCGTCCTGACCGAGCGCGCGCGCGCGACCGAGCACGGTGACGCGCCAGCTGGCCTGCGCATCGCCGCTCGCGTGCGGATCCCGGACGAAG